>Ga0116227_10010785_pt1 | contig 15738 bp, 11 predicted proteins | sample S1TSphgellanicum_FD_89693 | JGI IMG/M metagenome (GOLD analysis project Ga0116227, IMG submission 89693) | Host-associated microbial communities from peat moss isolated from Minnesota, USA - S1T2_Fb - Sphagnum magellanicum MG | ecosystem: Host-associated > Plants > Peat moss > Unclassified... | reverse complement strand
CGGCTGTCTGTGTCTTTTTGTCTTCCCCCCCCCCCCTCTCTCTCTCTCTCTGTGTCTGTGTCCCCCTCTGTTTCCTTCAGCCTGTCCTTCACCCCCCAATACTCCTTCCCCTTTGGAAACTTTTGGTTTGTGAAGCTCATGCAATGGGAAAGGTGGGGGGGATTTGGCCATCCATGCAGTGTGACTCTTCAGGCCAGATTGGCCATTAGAGGGAACCCTACCAAGCATTTAGGGAGTTCTCTTGGCTGTTGATGCCAAGGAATTGGTTCCCTGGCCTGCTATTTAATGCCAAGGAATGGATCCTTGGTGGCCTTTCTACAAAGTTCATCAAGTCAGACTTGCTTGCCTAGTGACTCCTTGCTTGGAAGAATTGGAATTGACCACCAGGGGCCCATTCTTTAGTCCAAAAATTCCTAGGCTTGCCCTGTTGGGCTTGCCTCCTGACTGGTTGCCTGGAAGAATTGGAATTGACCACCAAGGGGCCCATTCTTTAGTACAAAAATTCTTAGGTTTGCCCTTTTGGGCTTGCCTAGTAAGTGCTTGCCTTGCAGAATTGGCAAATAGGGTCTGTTTTGGCCACCAGGGGCCTGTTCTTTAGCACGGGCTTGCCTAAACTCACTGTGAGTAGGCAAATAATGGGTAACCACATGCAAATTTGTTGCAAAATGTTGGTTTTCAAGGTGAGACAGGAGTCAGGTAGGTGGTGTAGGTTTTCTCTGAACGTATGAACTCAAGGGTGACCCTGGGGTTATGCCAAGAATTGAAGCTTCGCACTTCTCTTTTGGCTCCTTAATAAATATTACTCTACTGTTGCTCTTGTGGAGAGAGGAACATTACCTAGTAGAGCTTTCTCTCCACCTAGTTCATCCATGATCAGAAGAGAGGTATAAAGCTTAGGTTGTTTAGGTTCTTGACATGACCCTTGGGATCACCCTTGAGTTCAAAGGGCCACTCAGGGTGCACACCACCTAACCGAGGCTCCTGCTGAAAGTGATGAAGGCAAATAGAATGTGATGTTGCTTGAGGTTTGTTAGAAAGAACTGCATTATTTGATGGTTTGAGAGTTTTGCTAATTCAGCAAAGTCTGTCATTTTTTTTACTTCAGGTGTGCACAGGCAGTTGAACAAAATGACATCTCACATGCTAGTGAACTGATTGCGGAGCTTCGTCAGCACTCATCACCCTATGGAAGTGGGCCACAACGGACTGCCCACTATTTTACAGAAGCACTGGTTAGTTCACTCACCAGCTGCCATCAGTTTCCATTGGTCAAGTAGCTGCTGGAGAGCATAGTATGCAACTTGTTCACTGAATCCTAAAACTGAGATACATTCAAAGTACAGCAAACCTTAGAAGAGTTATTACATGAGTTGACAACAACATGAATGTACTATGTAACAAACCTGGGTATGGTAGGGCCTTTTCAAGCTAGGAATGTGGTGAGCCTGGTGAGGTGAGCTGCCATTCTCTTAGGTGGTAACAGGTTCAAGCAGGGCCTGTTCCAGAGTATAGCTGGTTTTCCCCCAACATTGATTCACATCGCCAAGCATGTTCTCCACCATCTATTCACATTATAATTGAAGCTGATCGCACCAAAAGTGAAACCAGTAGATGCCTACCCTTTCCACCTAAGAAAAAGCCTGAAAAAGTGCCTGAATAGGACACTCAAACTGGCTACACATTAGGTGATGGCTGGTAGGAGGGCTGTTACCATAACTATTTCATGTCCTGGCAGTAGCTGGGGAGTGAATTACAAATGGTATTGGCCAACCAACAGTCATTACAGAACCTAATTTTAGGAGGGATTAGATTTCCTATAATGCTGCATAGGAGAAATTTGATGGGTCCATTTTGATGGTTTCTTTTGGGTTCTCCTACAAAGAACTATTTAGACATTGATTTTTTAAGTTTTTATTTGGATCCTTGCTTTGGTGGAATTTGGAGACATTGTCTATTTTTTTGTTAGTTCCCGCAAAATGATGGTTTGGTGCTTGATTTTTTCTTAGGTGGTGGGGCCATTGTGCAAGAGTTTCTTACGTTTTTGGGTGTGATAAGTGGATGCAGGTTGCAAGAATGTCAAGGACAGGTTTTAAACTCTACACAGCTCTGACCAACAATCGACCCTCAGCATCTGAAATGCTGAAAGCCTTTCGCCTCTTTGTTGACTGTGTCCCCCTCACCCGCTTGTCTCATGTATTCTTGAATTTGGCAATTATGCATGCGATTGGCGATGCAAAACGGGTCCACATAGTCGACTATGGTATCCTCTATGGTGTCCAATGGCCATGTTTCATCTACCATTTTTCTCGACTTCCTGGCCCACCGCACCTCCGGATTACTGGTATTCTCATATTAAGAAACTGCCATAACTTAGGGGAAAAACAGTTTCAATTAATATGTGAAAACAATTGATGTGAATTTCTTGTATTTTATTTTTCTCAAGGTCATTATTGCAGGTATGGAGTTTGTGATTTTAACTTTTTTCAATAAATTATTATTTTCAGGGATTGATCTGCCACAATCTGGTTTCAGACCCTCGGAAAGAATCCAAGAGACAGGTCGCAGGCTTGCGCGTGTGGCTGAGCAATATGGTGTGCCCTTTGAATTTCATGCTATTGCTGAGAAATGGGAGGCAATCACACCTGCGCATCTTCTCTTACGCAATGATGAAGTGTTAGCAGTGAACTGTGCTTTCAGGCTTCGCCATCTGTTGGATGAATCTGTTGTGGCAGCAAGCCCTCGTGATCTGGTTCTGAACAGGATACGAAGCATGAACCCTAAGGTAACAGATGGTTTTTTTTGTTATGCAATTGTCCTCTTTTGTTATCAGGACCTAATTGAGATCCAGCTTTGACCTTTTCAATTGCCACACATACATGCATGTGGTATTTTGTGCTTTCTCTTTGTGTTGCTAAATTTCTGTGTCGATTTGGAAGTGCTGATGCCTTTGTGATTTGATGTGGTCATGAAGCGGAAATTGGAGAATGTGACGGTGCATATGAGACATTTAACAATCCTGTGTGTTATTGGGCTTGGCCTTTGGTTTTTCCTCTCTACAGATATTTGTGGAAGCAGTGGTGAATTCAGGCTACAATGCACCTTTTTTCATGTCCCGGTTCCGGGCAGCATTGAGTCACGTATCAACTCTGTTTGAAGCATTTGACGCATCAATGCCATACGAGAATCCTGAAAGGATCACCATAGAGAAAGAGATGTTTGGTCGCCAGATTCTCAACATAGTGGCGTGTGAAGGTCTGGAGAGAGTGGAACGAGCTGAACCTTATAAGCAATGGCATTCACGAATCACACGAGCAGGATTCAGGCAGTTGCCAATAATGGATAAGACGAGAGTCAAAATCAAGCATATGATGAGAAGTTACCACAGAGATTATGGAATTGGTGAAGATGGTGCTTGGTTTTTGTCAGGCTGGAAAGACAAAATAATCCACGCGATGTCTGTATGGGAGCCTATTCCCATCAGCCCTTGACATATGCTGCCACAGGGGTTGCTGATTTGGCTAACTTTCTCTGAGTCCCACTTCCAGTTTCACATTGTACCATAACTTGAGCTTGATGATCCAGCTTTATTGAAGTGGGCACACAACAACCACTGTACTTTGTATAGTAGAAGATGCAGTAATGTGCCCTTTTTTTCTGGGCCCCTTACAGCAGTGCATGTGTTTCTGACTCAGAAGCTCAACTGAGCTTTAGATACCGAGCACCCAAAAAAAGAAAGGGGCATTGCATTGACAACAGATGAGACAGATTTGCCTGATGAGATTCTGGACCCATATAGATGGTTGCAGGGAGTGCTGTTTGTGGGTGATGCTTTTGGATTCTTTGTTCCTTCCTGCAATACTAAGTAAAAAAGTTCTCATCTCATTTGTCATCAGAATGGTTACAGTATTTTCTACTGCCATTTCTGGGTGATGTTCTTGTGGTTGAGTTGGGACAGTCATCGGCTTTGAGCTATATGTACATATGTACAGGGTGTTGTTGATCTTGAAGAAGTAGTGCTGTTTGGTTGTCTTTTGTGGCTGTTCATTTATTGTGTTGTAAATGTGTTGACCATGATGGCCAATCCAAGCTTATCAGAACCCCAGTTCCATGTTGATGAAAACTGAGTCCTGCTGTTACAAGCCAGCTCTTTTCATTGCATTGATTTCTTTTGAGTTGCACAAGTTTTGTTTGTTTCAACACAACTGCTCTGAACTGTTATGGATTATTCTACACAAGCACAGGAACTTGTACCAAAAGTGCAGCATGTCTGTATACTACTGGATAAAGAAGATTGTAGACGCAGTTTGCAGATTGCTTACAATATTAAATAGCTGGACAGATGGACATGAAAGCTGGTATAACAGCTTGAGATATTTCTGTGCAATGTCTGATAGAAACTGATGTTAGAAGGTTGCAGAGAGCTGAGTCTTGTTGCCATTTTGGCTAGTCTCTTGTGCGAGAGTGAAGAGACCCAAACTCAACACACACTACTACTGTCTGCAAAGCTTGTTGAAAGACTTGATAATGTTCCTCAGTACAAAGTTTGTCAACTTGGTTAGATGCTAGCACGATTTCACCATCCTCCGCCAGTTTCTCCCATTGCAATTGCACGAATGAAGGCAGCTGAATCGCAAGAATTCTTGCGCGAAAGATCTGTAATGCCATCACTAAACTAAGAAGCGCACTGCACGCACATTGCAACTGAGTTAGGGTTAGGGTTAGAGCTAGGGTTTGGGGCTCGTGCAATGAGCAAGCTTGGTGACGAGAGAGGAAGGAAACGACGACGAGGAAGAGCGGTGGAGGGAAGCATTGAGATGGGGAGGAAGGCGGGTGTCATGCGGGTGAATCCCAAGCACTTGACACGCAGGACGATGCCGTGTTTCCAGGAGATGCTTGTCTTTCTCTCGTGTCTTCACAAGTTCAATTACGATGACGACAAGGTTGTGAAGGAGAAGAACGCCCTCAACATCTGTATGGATGTTCAGGTTCCTGTCTTCGTCTTCTTCTTCGTCTCTTCTTCTACTGCCGTTTGCTTTCCGTGTCACTCTTTTCTCGCTGGCCTCGGATCGCTCATGCTTCCCGCGAGAAATTTGTCTTTGAAGTTTATATCTGTTTGCCTAGGTTCTTCTGCATTATTTATGTTTCCTTCATTTGGTTTTGGGGTTCTTTCATGTGTAGTTTATTTCTGGGAAGTGGGGTTTGGGAATATCAGGCAAAGCAGGGCAAGCAGCACAACACCATCAACTACCACTTGCAAAGGATATCACGCACAATGAAAGGGGCAGGCTGATGTGCACTCTATGATAGTCATTTGAGAGATTGCTCTCTCCTTCTTGGACAGGCTGATGTGCACTCTATGGTAGTAATCTGAGAGATAGATTGATCTCTCTTTCTCATAGGGTATGTCTTGCACTTGGCTCATTTCTGAGCTCCTCCTAAATTTTTTTGTGCAGAATACATTGCTATCAAATCATGTCAAAGACTCCTTGAAGTCACAATTATTGTCTTTCAAGCTTTCTGGAGAATAGTGTCGTTTTGTGCTTTGGGGAAAATGCAGTTAAGGAATCTGAACATCAAGGAAGAATGCGGTCAAAGTATATCTGTGTGTTGCTTTTGATTTTCAGCTTTTCCTCTATTGCAAAGGAGGATGGTATGGGACTGTTTCAAGTGTCATAGTTGTAGTCTTTCATGCTTTCTGGAGAGATTTTGATGGTGTTTTCCTGCTTGAGGAAAAATGCAGTTTAGGAATCTGGACATCACAGATGATGAAAAGGAGAATTTGGTGAAAGTATGTCTGTTGCTTTTGATATTCAGCTTTTCCTCTATTGCAAAGGAGGAGGGAATGGAACTGTGTCAAGTGACTGCCATGACATAGACAGGTAACTCATCAACTTACAGATTTTTGGAGAAGAGATTTTATACAAGTCTTAGTGTTAATAGTTCAGCTGGAACAGAAGTCTGGAATTCCTATATAATTGTTTCCTTGACTTGTAATTTTGGCTACATTGGTTAGCTGATGAGTTATATCTCCGGTCCTTACTTCCAATTTTAGGATGAGGATGGCCTTTGTTTAAGTGTACTCTTTGAATTGAAATTGGAGTTTTTAAAGTATGGGACACATTTCAGACAAACCAACACTAAGTTATATTTGAACATAGGTCTCAAGAAGCTTGCACTGCCAATATCTGAATTAGCTATTGTTGTTGTTCCAAATTTGATGGCTCAAATGTGGGTGAAGCTTGTGCCTTTGTGGGCTGTTCTAATTGTGCAGGTGTCCCCTTCAACGAAATCTAGGTTTTATGAATCTAGAACCCACCCTTTGAGCCACCGATGTTCTACAACTCACAAGAGTTGTAGAATATGCTTAAAGGATCAGATTAAGTAAATCTATGTGGTGGCTGGCAGAGTTTACTCTTGCATATCTGTTTGAACTTCATTCAACTACTGGTATGAGCTAAAAGCTTGGCAATCTTGTGTGATAATGAGTAGCAAGGATTTGTACATCATTTACAGCCTTATGTTTAGGAGCGGATATCACTGGATGTGATACTGCCTCCCCATTTGGAGGTTTTCCATATCCTGCCATTTCTAATCTGAATTACTGGATGGGACACTGCCTCCCTGTTTGGAGGATTTTTCAGATTGTGCCATTCTTCATCTGAATCACTGGATGTGATACTGCCACCCCATTTGGAGTTTTTCCTTTCTATTATGCCCAAATTGTGAGGAAATCATCTGCACTGGCACAGAACTTTTCCCAAAATGGTCTGAGCTGGAGACATTGAAAACCACAAGATCTTTAAAGTTCAATATATTCCCATCCCCAAGGATTTTGAAGATTTCAGTAATTTAATAGTACCCACAATTTGGTAAGAATTATTAAAACACATCTGAAATCCAACAAAAGTGACAACTTTGGAAATGCAAATGAAGTTAATGAAGAATTGTCAAACTATGAAGTTTGGAAAGCAGCAACTTGGAAATTTTCTTTCGAAGGCATTGTTCAACTCATTGTTGATTTTGCAACTGTCCCCGTTCATTGGGATAAGGGTTTGGCGGTATCCAATCCAACAAATGTGCATCAAATTGTGTGTAAATTGGCAATCTTGCAAAACATGGATTAATTAATTGCTTTCCCTAATCATGATCCTCACAACAGGGATCATGTACTCAGTTATGTGTTATTAAGTTACTTATGATAGGATATTTGAATTTTTGTTAGGATTTTTTTTGACATTCAATTTAGTGTTTTTAGCAATTCTTGTTTGTGACTTTGTTAGTTTCACTAGTTTTGTGTCATTGCATTATTTGTGCATTGAACTTTGATTTCTTTGCCGTTATTGCTCAAACATTTGTTTACCGAGCAAAGACAAAATGCATCAAAATTTGTGTTTACTTGTAATGCAATTCATAACTTTTTACATATTTGCAACCAACTTCATAAATCTTTCACTTTAGTTTCAAATTCAATTGTCTCAACTTTAAATTCAATCCATTAAAGTGTTTAGGGGAAAAATATTTCTTGTGAGAGGTGGCACAACATTTAAAGAAGCTAGAATGAAAACAACCATGACAAAGGAGGGCCAGGGTGAACCAGCACCTAAGCTGGTACCTTCACCTTCTTGAGTGAGGCCTTTTAGTGTCCATATTTCACTCAGAAAATATTATATTTGGACTCAAAGACCCTGATTTAGTCTTACAAACCAGACATTTACCATGGTTAGAAGCATCCCCAAAAGAATTAGGGTTTCTACTTTTTTACAGGTGTTGGTCGGTTATTGGTTCTTTTTAAAACCACCGGGTAGGTCATAGAAAAGGTTAATAACCATTGATTATGCATAAGGGTAGGTTTTCAAATAACCAGTTAAGAACCACCAGTTAACCTGCTGGTTACACACCAATTATATGTTTTCTTTATTAAATATTATTATTATTATTATTATTTGTATTCATGTTTAAAGATTGATAACCTACCTGGATGATAATCAGGTCATCCAGGTAGGTTATTAAAATTTGAAAAATCAATATAAAATGATTATCAATTCAATCAGTTATCCAAAAATCAATAACCGGCTGGTAGGTTACTAATAACCAGCTTGATAACCAGGTCAAAACTCAATAACTGGCCAACAATGGTTTTTACCATGGTACCAGTGTAGGTGCTGGTTCACACAAGACAGAAGACCAAAACTCACACTGGCAAGGTCATTTTATTGCACTCAAAAGTGTGCAGGAAGCTATGAAAGAAGCCATTGTAGGAATGTGAGTTCTCAAGTGCATGTGGGCATAGGGCTATAGTATAGAGTCCTCCTCCAAGTGAGGCTTGGAGAATTCCAAGAAACGTAATTTGTGCTACATTGAATTCCCCCTTGATCCACTTCAAACCCAACTATTTGGTTTCATTGAAAACAAACAATGTGTCTCAAAATCTGAACACTATAGGAAAAGCTGCACCCTGACCTCCTCAATGTGCCCTCCATCACAGTTACAAGGCTTCACCCACTGTATGTAACTAACTTCACCTTGTTGCCTGGACTGTGTGGAGTGCAGAGTTCCAAAATCTATTTGGGTGTGAGTGCAAATGCCAAAGTTTCAAACTTAATAACTTCACCTAAAATTTTTGTCAATATCTGAGAAAAAGAAACTACGGAGTTTTGAAATTTACTTGGGTGTAGTGCGAATGTCAAATGTGTGAAACTTAACTGTTGTCAGCAAAAGGCTTGAATTTCACAACTCACAAGTCACGAGCAAAGGGACGGGAAGTTGGAGTTCTTCTTGTCAGCCCAGTTGTGTCAAGGATTGGCCTGTTGTGTACATGATGGGCATTGGCCCTTGTTTTTGCCTATTGGACAGCCTTGCAACGAGCTTGGGGTTGGGCACCCCCCGGCACACCCCAAAATAGTGAACTGGCACTCACTAGAGCAAGCACCATGGATGGTGTTGGGACAACAAACTTTTTTTGGGGGGTTGTATCCCTTGTCCAGAACTAACCATGGTGGTTAGCTATGTACCAACTGTCCACATGCATTTGTCTACTTACAAACCACCAAGTGACTTACTTACCTACCTACTTAGCCACCACTTACATTTCCTACCTACAATACTTCCGCAACCATTTATATAGGTAGTTACCGAAGTTGTGTGAGGGGGAAAATACGAGAGTTTACAGGATAGGTTACCACTGAGGAACCTTGGTAACTCAGTTGTGGTTACCTGACCTTTCAGTGGTTCATCTACTACTGAGTTATAGTTATAGGTTTCCAATGTATGGTGCACTAGTGGGTAGCTGGGTCACATAATCTGGCACAGCTGGCCCCCGACCTCCCCATGGCCAGCTTGCAGTTCAGCTAAAATTCTCCTTCATCTTGGGGACATGGTCCACCATGTTCTCCATGACGAGAGCAGCCTTGTAAGGCTGGAATTATTTGGAAATCCCAAAACAGAACATATTAGGCTAACCATTGTTGTTCGTCAATATGCACATCACACACAAGCTTGTGTAAAACAGGTGACAATTGATTCAAAACAAGGCTCAGAACTGCAGGGTGCTAAACACTCTCCCCCCCCCTCCCCCCAGTCCCCCTCCCCAACAAACTGGTTGGGTGCCTTGAGAACCTCACTCGAGATTCCATCAAATTCATAAAATTTTCATAACATCCACTTAATTTTACTGGGGTCTATACATGATACACATGATGAAGCTCTCAAAACCTGTAACCCAAAATTCGTCTGGATAAATCATTTGAAGGAAAGACACCCAAAACTACTTTTGAGAAAACCAATCCCAAAAATGACCACTACATAGCTAGTGGGTGGCCAATCACCACATCATCCTTTTCTTGCATGTGCAAACTAAATCAAGTTCTGCAAACCACACTGCACCTTGTACTGAACAACAACTCTCTCTCTCTCTCTCTCTCTGGGGTTTGAAGCCAAGTAACCCTAATTTATAAAATGATGTTAGGATGGTAGTTGGCACTCTATTCATGGGTGCACAACATTATGTTCTTCAAATGGCATTAGCACTCCCCCCAACCCATAATGAACAATTTCTCTGTGTTAAGGTTTTGGTATATTTTTTCAGTGAGTATGTCCTACAAACCATGACCACCATCGTGACCCAATTACCATCAAATTGTTACATTTGTTTTTTTTGGGGGAATAGCAATGAAGGTTACGCTTCTTTTTTTTGTTTTTTCTTGGGGGAGTGTGATGGGAATAAACAGTGGCCACCTACCAACAACTTTAGGTTTGGGTCATAAAGAAAACCCACCAGCTGACCTCCTCCTCCACACTTAAATCACCTCCATAAGTAACAAAGTTGATTAGATCATGCACGGCCTATGCATGACAGCATGACATGCAATTTTCCTGCTGACTTTGTCTTATAAGTTCAGGGGGGTGGGGGGGCGGTGGCGAGCCAGACATAGTGTGCATGCATACCTATGGGATAAGACTATTGTACGAGACAAATTGATAAGGTTGGAGTTGAGGATATCATTATCATGTTATAACAACAATGTACTCTCAGAAGTGCACACGGGTGGCTACCACCTCATTGCTTCAAAAAGTGTGTGTGTACATGCCCTTGGATAAGCTGGACTACTTACTTGTACAGCCCTTCCAATAGATACTTATCACTAGGCCAAAGCTACCTGCAAGCTGCTGCTAAAGAGATCTGAAACTGTGCAGAAAAACAATAATATGAAATTAGGGTTGCTTGTTTGATTCCAGTTTACACCAGCACCATTTGTTGTAGCCACCACTAGGCTTGGAGGAGCTTGTCTTTGATGGTACAAACATTTTCTGGGAATGAAGTGTTCATAACCCAGATGCCAGGAGTTGGTTTTCAATCATTGAACATGTTTGTCAATCACTTTGGCCAAAACTCAACTTTTGGTCTGTACAAAGTTGTTGAAGTCCCTCCTGCCAGTAGCCTTGTTGTTAGCAAAATAGTACCCTCCTCTTCCTACGTATTGCATATCATTGCGTATGCATCAAAAGGAAGTTCAATAGAGTATTTGATATCAATTGCATGTGCACACATGATTGCATATGCATCATGGAAATGGGCTATTGCACCCAAGTAACAATTTAACTAGATAGTTCATTCTAACAAAATGACAATTTATAAAGGGACCAACTATAATAACTAAGGTCCACACTGTTTGCATGACAACGTCATTGAATGGAACATGCCCCCTTGAAGGTGGTGGTGAAATACACCATATGTTAATTATACGATGTAGAATGCCTACTTTTGTGAAAGATTAGAGGCCAAAGGAATCAGTGCTAAAATCTGTGAAAGCCCGTTCTCATGGTACTTGCCACCTTCCTGTGAGATTCTTTGGAAGAATTGATCTCTTCAACATCCATTCCCAATAATAAGATTCATATGGAAGAAAGGAAAATTACTTTAATATATTTTAACTACAACATCACGTGCAGTGGCAATGCCAAATCCCCAAAAATCAGCCTTTTCACTTGGGTTCAGGATCTAAACAATGTTAGCTATGTCCCATATGACCAGTGTCAACTACACATCTTGTCATAAATTATGAACTTGCTAGGGTCAACAATCCATTTACTTTGGGCAATGGGCATGTGATAGTGTCAACAAAGCTGTTGTTATAAACGTTCCTCAATGTTCACACCTTCTATTAAACCCAAAATTAACACCTCAGGCACCCTTGCTGATTTGAGTTAGGGTCCTGTTATCCTCCCCTACCGAACAACCTTTTTTTTTCTGACTAAATATCACCAGATTTCTACATAAGAAGCTGTCATGCTCCAAGTACAATGGGAGAAAAATGAGGAAATTTTGATTTCAAATAGCCAGAAATCATGTCCATTGCACATGACCATGTGAGAAGCCAAATTGCTACATCAACCAACATGGGAGTAGCATGAGATCGTTTTTTGGCCATAAATCTTGTAGCTTAGATTCAATCTTAACCTTCCAATTTTCATGAGGTGGCTACATCTTGGCCTTATATGTCATCGAAATAATTACTCTAGGGTTTAGATAGCAACTAGCTAATTTACAACTAGGGTTTTAGGTTAGAGGCAACTATCCTAGACATAAGCTTAAGGGTTAGAGCTAGAAAGCCACCTTGTTTTTTTTGAGTTTCAAACTACCCTACGAATAGTACTTGCTTACCCTAGTAAGCATTTACTTACAAACTATTACTGAAAAAACAAATTCCATCCTAAGTATGTCACCATTGTGTTGTCACATGCATAATTATGGTAATGACACTATGAACTCAAACCTTGTGAAATTGAACACTAAAGTTGTGAAGAACTTGAATGTTGAACCTTAAAGTTCAAACTTCACTACTCAATTCCTAATGTCTTTGTTGAAATTGACGATGGTGGTTACTTGTGATTGTTACTAACAATAAAACTTAGTTGTTGAACTTGCAACTTATAATAGTCTTTTGGAATTTTGAATGTGCAATCAAAACTATCAGGTGATAGGTTAGACTTTACGAGTTTAGAATGTGCATATCATTACTATAATTCATAGTTTTTTAAAAGGTCCAAATTGATTGACAAGTCCTTTTTTATTAGTGGACATGTATATTATGATCAAATGCCTAAGGCTTGAATGACACGTGTAAATTTTGATTAGGGAATTTAATTCAAATGACTTATTTGACTATGTACCAAATTGTACATCTAATCAACTTGAACAAAAAAATTACCACCTTGATCAAAATGGCCAATGAATTTCAATTAATTAGGACATTTGGTCAAGTTGAACAAAGCAAAACAACATCCTTAATCAAGATGGACAATAGTGTTTTAATCAAATGGGTCATCCTATGTTACATAATAAACAATGTAAGTTACAAATTAAGCTAGGCAGTAACCTAAGCCTACTTACATACTAACTTACTTACCTACCCATCTACCTACCTCTTACTTCCCACCTACCATCCTAACCTATTTACCTATTTCATATACCTACCTCCTACAACTTACCTACCTACCTATTTACCTCCTATGACCTACCTACTTAGTTGCCTACCTAACTACCTATTTCATTATTCCCTCCTACAATCCTACAAACCTACCTATTTCCTTCTCACATACCATTATGGGTAGTTGCACATTAGACAATCCATTTTTTGGTGTCACAAGGGCAGTTTTTGGGGGGTACCTTTAAGTTTGGTACAATATGTGTTGGAATATGATTGAAAATTATAGAATGGATTCATCTAACTAATTTATAACACTTGTAAAATCAAATTAAAAATTTGAAAATAAAATGTTTATCATTTCATTACAAGGTGGACTTTTAAAATGATCTAACATTTTTGTCATAGTCCATAAGAAAATTTATGGACTATTATTATATAATAAACATGTGTGAAATGTAAATTTTTCCCCTTAATATGATTGTCAAGTTATTGTAATGGCAAAATAAAGGCTTACAAGCAAATTTAATATTTTAATTTATCAGCTCTCCATAAAATAATCAATAGTTTATAAAATCCATGATTTACTAAACTGAAAAAAATGATTTTTTTTTGTAATAAATGACATTATTACCTTGCATAATATGTGCCAATCCTAGCTAATCAAATTGAACATGTTTTTCAATTTATAAACTTGTAAGTTTAAAGTCTAGGTATTCCATTTGCCTCTTGCTTTCAAATGAATAATTTTACATTCCCAAAAGACTAAACATTTGAATTAAAATTTTTGAAAGAATAAATTTGTGGACTCCACATGTGCCATTTTTAGTTCACCTTAGTGTGCATTCACCCTTTTACAAATCTACCTACCAACTACTTACGTCCTACTTCCCACCTACCGTTTTACAAACCTAACTACCTACCTCCTACAACCTCCTTGCCTACCTAACAATTTATTTACCTACATAATTACATATGTTTACTTCCCACATACCATCCTACATACCTACCTACCTACCTATCCATTTACTTATGTGCCTCGTATTGCGTACCTACCTAGATTTTCCCACCTAGCTACCTCTTATTCCTACAACCTACCTACTTACCTACCCCTTTTATGTACCAATCATTGCACAACCGACCTATTAATTACCTAACTTTCTTACTAACTTACATAATTAATCATGTGAAATAAACAAGTGAAGTAAAAAAACTTGACAAATTTTGTTAATTTTGGACAGTCTAGTATATTGATAAAGATTTGGATTATCATTGGGGAGATGAAAGGTTCAATTCCTAATACTTACAACCTATATACATGCTTGAAAGTTTATAATAGGTAAGTGTGAACCGTATTTACACATCCATCTACATTAGTCTCAATTAATTGGGAATTGTATTGAATTTGTAAGCATTTTGAAAGGGTTGTCATGGACATTCAAGGATTTCAAACTAAAATGAGTAGTAAATCATTCACTAGTTAGAAGGGAAAATTTGTCTAAGGATTCATTAGATAAATTAATGTGGGGGTTGGTTTTTTTCTTTGACAAAAATCTATTATACTTCTTTAGAACTTAAACTACATATGATTAGACATGTAAGGTGTCTAGAGGTGTTGGGATTGAAATCAAATAATATAATTTATATTTGAAAAAATGTTAAACTTGTTACAATGTTTGAAGAATGTCACCATACAATAGAACTTAAACAAGGATAATCTAAATTTCTTGAAGCTTTTAGGGGTATGGCAATATAGGTTGTCTAGCAAAAACAGACAAGAATGATTTTTGAACATTGTAAACATGTAGGATTAATTTTGGACGAAATAACAAATATAATAAGCAGTATGATATGGTGACAATTGTAACATGGATTTTGTGATAAACAAAATATTTCTTTAGTTCATGGATAAGCCTAAGGACTACAAGTACATGTTGAATCCTAAATTATGTTACAAGGAAGTTTTATAACAACAAGAATTCAAGCATGTGTTAGATGGCCAAACAAGATGTTTGGCCCTGCAATTGGAGGGCAATTGAATAATAGAACCACATAACTAACAATAATGACCAATGCCTAGAATTGAAAACCATGCCAAAATTACAACTTCATCACCTTCATAAATGCCTTCGTCAAATATTCCAAGATCATCATTCATAGTCATCTTGACTTTAAACAATATCACTAAAGAATGAACATGAAGGCCCAATCAATGGTACCAAGCTTGAGGATGTTCGAGTTCCAAACATGGCAACATGGGTTCCAAGTGAGGGTGCACAACAAAATTATATGTCATGAATGGCATCGCCAACATCATTGTCAACATCATTGCCAACATCATCACCAGCATCACATTCTTAGTTTATATTCAATTCACTTTTAGTTAATTGTTAGTTTAGTTCTTTCTTAATTAATTGTTAACTCATTTTTAGTTCATTCCTAATTCCCTTTCAGTTCAATCATGGGCCACACACTCAAAGAAGCTTCCATGGGGGCTTCTTTGAGTTAGGACCCCAAGGGGTATAAATAAAAGTAGGACCTTCAATTACCTTTAGTATGTTTAACACCAATTTTGGGTATTTTTTTGGTCAAAACTTTGTTTTGCTTTTGTTTTGTTCTTGCAATAAAATCTTATTGGATTCATTGTTTCACACATTTCATGTTATTGTTATTGTTTCTAATGTTTTATGATTTGGATTTGGAATTAAACATGCCTTTTTTTTTTTTTTTTTTTGGAAATCATTTAGACTTGGTTTTTTTTTTGTCCTTTATTGTTTGAATAAACTCCCCTCAAGCTTTTTTTTTTTTTTTTTTT
>Ga0116227_10010784_pt1 | contig 15738 bp, 18 predicted proteins | sample S1TSphgellanicum_FD_89693 | JGI IMG/M metagenome (GOLD analysis project Ga0116227, IMG submission 89693) | Host-associated microbial communities from peat moss isolated from Minnesota, USA - S1T2_Fb - Sphagnum magellanicum MG | ecosystem: Host-associated > Plants > Peat moss > Unclassified... | reverse complement strand
ATTATAGAGTATAGTAGCTTAAAAGACTTTGAAAGACCCCTAGGGAATAGGTCCATTTGTATATGAGGATTTTTGAAAGATGATATTTTGAGCTTGTGTTGAAGGTTGAGATTAGTTATAGAGTTATAATATCTTGAAGAATTTTGGTTTCTTTTAGAGGATTTTTTTTGAAGATTAGGTGTATTTTTGCATGGTGAAATATTTGAGTTTCCATAATTCTTCTTTTGCCTTGAGATATTTTTTAATGTAAATGGCAAGGCCACACAACGAATGACACACCCCTTGTTTGACTAGTGCACACACACCAAGATAAAGATTATGTAATATTAATTATTTACAACCAATTAGATGCAATAACTTGATTAAAATGTAAGGTCAAGTTTATATTTTTTTCAATAAAATTATATTTGTACTTAAAGAATTTGAATTTTTAAAAATGGGACAATAAGCCTGATTTAGGTTCTAATTCAAATTTAAAAAATAAGTTAATTCTTAATTAAGTTCCGATCACAATTACAAGGAAACTTGAAACCCCCAATCGAGAGACCCTAGAACCTGACCTTGTAACCTAACTTGAACATGCTGAAATTCAGGAACATGCCAACACCGATTCAAACAATATCATGAGAGACAATGAATTCACATAAAATGGATTCAGGAATTTATAGTTCAAAATGAATCTGCCTCAAGAGTGCAGCTTTCAGCTACGTCTTTGTCTCTTACCTGCAACTTTGGTTCTAGTTCAATTCAAAATTGTATCTCAAATCCAGTTCAACCATGCCAATGTATTCTCATTGCCTTGGTGTGCTTGTACAAATCGTGTAACACATAACAATCTGTTTTAGGGAAGGTGGATCGTTTTTAAGTCGTTGATGCTTACGATTTACAAGCAATTAATGTCCTAAAACTGACTTCAACGAAACCATCTATAGATTTGTTTAGTAATAGAGATATCCACAAATTCACCCTCTCTTTGAGCCTCCTTTCACCCCCTAACCCCTCTTTTAGTGGTATCTGTAAAGTAAAGAAATTTTATTAAATCTCAGTATGAAATGCTGAAACTCAGTACGAAATGCACTTAATACACAAGGTTCGAGAGGAATTATAGTAGATGTACAGGTAGGAGCAGTGAAAGTCTATTTGGATAGATTTTTTCGCCCCCGAAATAAGAAAGACAGGGTGAAACTCAGGAACCATCAAAATTCATGGTTTTCTGAGTTTCGCCCCCTCCCAACCCTTGAATGCTAATGTACTTTTTTGAGGGCGTTTTTTTTAATCTCACCCTATGTATGTATGACCAAACTCAGGGTACTGGTGCTGTCTTTTCCTGACTTTACAGATATCTCTAATGTGTAACTAATTTTGACGGACATTGTATTGACATTAACAGCTGCTAGGTCTTATTCTCCCTTTTAATCAACTAATTCTCATGCTGAATTGGCCATTCAGCACAGGTGCCAATTCTGTAACATATGTTGCTTGACTTGGCCACAGGCTCAATAGAAGCTGAATCAGCCATACCCGGCCCACTATTCACTCTCTAGTACATGAATGTGTATGTGTGCAACAATGATGAGTAAAGAATGGAACAAGCAGAAGAAAGAAATCCGACACATCCAATGGAATCCACCATACCCGTCCCGCCTGCCACTCTCCCATTTACACCTCACACTATCATATCCTTCAGACCTGCGCATTTCATCAGAGTGTCAAGCTTTCTTTCACCCCCTGAAACGACGTACACAGACATGAGCAAAGGAGTGACAATCAAAGGCTCCTACAACTATGAGCATTCTGAATTCCAAGAGGAAAAGGGTCAGGAGTTGCCAAACAAATTGGAAAACAAAGGAACAAAAATTTCTACGGTCCTCAAATTCTCTACTCCATATTGTAAATACTTTCAGATTTAAAATTGTAAAGTTAAGAGATTATTCTGAGGAGAGGTTTGAACTTTGAACAAGGCCCTGTTTTGGCTTTGAACAAAACTACCACTTTTCCCAATATGGACTGTGCAACAAAGATTTGTTAGTTGATGCACTATGTGATCACACCAGCATTTCCAGAACTAATGTATGGTAGAACATGATGAGCATGACCGTGCATCTGTTTGAACCAGAGACTTTCTGGAGTAAAGAGAATCTAATAAAGCTCTCATGGTAATCCAGAGGCAAAGCAATGTTTGGAAGATCTTTTCTGGTGACTACAGACAGTCATCCAAATGCTGGGTACTCCTTTCCAGATTGAGCTTCCAGCAAAACCAAAGGGACATTATTGTTTCTAACTGTGAATTAGTGATATCATTGATACAAATACAGTAGCTACAACCCACCAACTGCAAAAGCCTCAAGTTGGCACAGTAGTTATCCACCTCTGAGTGTGCCTCTATTTCGCACTCCCAATTGCATGCCTGCAGACAGAGAAGGAAATGTTGTGATCTCACTTCTCATGAACAAAGATCTTTCCTGACCCTATTATCTATCAGGACCCACTAACCTGTTCAATTAATACAACTGGAAACAAAAGGTACAGATTCATATATATGACAACACCACCTCTATGTGGAAGTCTACACTGTCCATATTATAGTGAGTTATGACCCCAATTTCTCATTATTACCCTTTCAAGCGAGGAAAGGAAACCCAGCACATGTGCAAAAACCTCAGACAATGCACTGTCTGATGAGAGAGAAAAAGATTTGAGTTCATAACTCGGATTGAGCACTAAGTGCAAGGACAACAAAGTAAAAGAGAGGTGACAAGGAAATGGAGGTATCTGTACAAGTAGAACTTCTCTCGGGGGACTGGGCCATTTGGGTTGTGAGCCTCAATATCAACATGGAGAATGGCTGGTACTATCCTCTGGATTTCCTTCTCAAGCCGATCTATTTCAGATCCAACTGCTGCCACTACCTCCTCACCTGCATAGCACAAAATTAGGTATTGACTAATGCATAGAGCTTCCAAACCATGACAAGGAAAGTAGCATATTTTACCTATACAGCTTTGCAGGACAGAAATTTTCAACAAATGCTTACCATAACTGGCCATTACCCGATCCAGAGCACCACTGTCAGAGTCTTTAGCAGCCTCTAGGAACTGCAAAAGGCACGTCAGCAAAAGGCTCACTGCAGTTAGCACATCTACCCTTGTCTCTCTTGTGATGGACATGTAAATTGGCATGCATTGCATTCTCTGGATAGATTAGTGCTAGAAAGATGAAGAACCCACATCTTTCATCCAGGCATCCCGACCAGCACGTTGAAGGTAGTTTTGCACTATCACAACACCATTGAAATCTGCAACAATTCCCAACAGGTCTTGTTATGCATGGTTTAGTCCACAGGATGTTGAACTCTGCTTAATCATTAGCACAGAATTGGAAGCTTATGCAACTCTATATTGTACACAGAGAACATAAGGATAAACAGCATAAAAATGAGAAATAAGGACCTGGGCTTACCTATTTCAGCTTTAAATCTGTAAGCACCAGGACCAATAACTTCACTTTTGCAGTCATAGAGACCTTCCACCACCTGTCCATACAATATTCTGCCCTCCCATGAGCATTACTTAGCTCTACAATTATCCTGAATGAAAAGATTGCAGGAAACCATCAATATCAAGACTAAAATATGTCCATTCTGAAACCTGAATCTAAATGCAACAACTTCTGGAGTACCGGATCACTAATCAGCAGATTGATGACACGCCTCATATCCAGATCATCAATGGACCGCCCAAGCAAAGCTTGTCGATTCCGTTGAATCAAAAAAATTGCCACCTGCATGGCAGGTAAGATGTAAGAAATGATTCTGGTTGCATTCAGATTCATGACTGTAAAAACCACAAAAGCAAACTGGCAAACTCAGACATATGACATGATGGAAGATGATGCCCCATGACAAATTCAAGAGACAGATTTGAGGCAAACCAGGAGACTTCTCATAGGGAAGTGGGCAAATAAAACTGCCTTCTACATCTGTAAACCATGGACAAAGGTGATCAGAATTGATGCATACCACTCCCAGCAACTGGCCTACAACAATAGAGCCAATTGGGTCCCAGATACGTTGTCCAGTAAACTCAACCGCAGCCAATGCTAGTCCAGCCACTGCCAAGCCAGCAACTGCTGCACCATCCTGTTGACAAGTACAAGCCTTAGTGTCGAGCCTTAGCATATAAAGTTGACATTATCACACAGAGGTGCATAGGAACATATGACAGTCTCCTTGTCAGCAATAGACATGGACTAGCTATTAGTCAACAAACCTCCATCATAACAGCAACAGCTGTTGGATCATGGCCACGCCAAAGATACTCCTTCAAGGTCATGCCTTCAGCTTCTGCACCTTTCTTCACTGCACCATATGCTACTATGAGTGATGCCCCTGCATGCAGCCATCCAAAGGGTCAAGATAAATCCCACAGTACACAAATTCCACTTTCGAGTTCTTTGACAGTGCAACAGCAAACAAAACCCTTCCCCATCTACCTACTTATTCAGCTGCAGATGCTCAGGAGTTTATTGGTCAAAGAGCAAGGAGGAACCTTCCATGATTGCTGATGCCACAAGTACACCTGCTGCAATTGAAACATTTTCCACCGGCTGCAATCCCAAATTGAAGAATACATAAGTAAAGATTCCTGTCTCAACATCTGACATTCTGATGAGAGGTTTGCTTGTTAAATGGTTTTCCGCTTGAGGCTTGCCCAGTAGCAAGGTTCTTCATTGTTTCAAGGGTAAAACTCATGCAATTTGGTAAAAAGGATCAGCTTGCTGCATGCAGCAAAGATAAGTTTAAGCTGTACCCCAGGATTCCACAGATTCTGCACACCATGAACAATTGTGGCACCAGACCCAAGGCAGAAGATCCCAACTGCCGATATCAATGACCACACAAAGCGCTCCTTTGAATACCCATACCTGCAGACAGCAGACATGAAAGTGATCTGTATGCTCAGGCAAAACCCTGAAGCCAGAAAACAAAGGACTCGGTTTGAGCATCTTGATACAGTGATCTTGCCAATGTAGTGATCAGATTGGCAGCGAATGGAAAACCCCAGTATGGAATGTGACAGTAACTCAGGATGCAGATGGAAAGACTAAGTCAAGATTCAGCTAGCACTCAAGAGGCACAGCTACTGAAGAGCCAACAGATTACAGAAATCAAAGAGTGAAAGGTTATGAACATACGGATGAAGAGCATCAGGGGCACGCTTTGAGCTTACTAGACCATATGCGAGCAAAGCCTGTCACAGAAGCACACAAAAAATGGTCTCTAAATCAACCAGGCACAGACCTTCGAAATGTCTTTGTAAAACATGCCAATCCACAATTCAAAGCCAAAGCTGGTCAAATCTTTCTCAATAAAATTTAGAGACCCTTGGATATTGTTGAGTGAACCTTTGAAGTCTTCAGGTGGGTTCATACCTGGTTTGCCAAGTCTGCAAGTGAGTGGATTGATTCAGCGAGCATCACATGACTGGAAGTCATGGACCACACCCCAATCTTGAGCGAGAAGACCAAAAAATTGCACCAGAGCGCCACCACTACTGCCCTCTGACTGTGTGAACTTTGAACAAAACAATGTTAGAAAAAGCTCCTTCTTGTGATCAATCGTACCCAAGATGTACAAATCAAGCTTGCTCAACTATATAGCATTGGGAAGATGTTGAAGATCTTGATCCTGGTAGAGCAATGTTGAAAGAAAAAGAGAAAAAAAGACCATACCTGTGATGCGCTTCCGGTTCCTTTGGTCGATTGGTAACTTCTTGTGCAGCATCTGAGCTATACACTACAAGGAAAACACAAAATGCATTAGCTTCTTCAACTGACGAGCTTATCTTTTTTGATAGACTGATCAGATTGGGTGGGTCAGAGCACTTCTCAATCCATTGTTTGGAAAAGATGCAAGAATACTAATAGTAGATGGATAATCCATCAGATCCGTGGCTGCTGCAGGCATTGTCAGAGATAGCAAGGGATATGTGGACTTTACATCTGATTGGAACAGAATTGGATGTGATGGTTTTACTGAAAAACTTTGAACCAGGAATGTGCAACCTCAATCCTTCCCATTGCTGCTGCTGCTGCTGCTTCAAGCTGCTGACACCATTGTTCCATCCTGATTGCATGTCCCACTGTCTGAATTCTATGCTCTTTCTCTGTGCAATATTCTCTTCATCTCTGTGCGATCGACTTTGGTTTGCAAGGAAGTGATTCATACCAAGTCTCTTTGAGTCTATCCACTGCTTCAGTTTGATCTGTGTCAGAATCTGTGACCAAAACCATTGTTTTGTCTCCACAACACTCTCTTCTGCAATTCTTTTCTTTAGCTTGGCATCTTTGGCATCCTCCAGCAATCTACACTCTTCAGCTCTTGAGGAGATTGCTTGCAATTCGGCACCTCTATGAGCATGAGCATTTGGAACTGAGAGGATGGAATGTCCTTCTTCCCTTCTTTGTAGTCGAGAAATCGCTGCTGCTGATATACTGCCAATTCCTCGAGCTTCTTGTTGTTGTTGTCTGCATTCTGCTGCTGAAGATGAGGAGCTTGAAGAAACAGCTGGAGATAGACCTTGAAACCCTGTTGTTGCATAGCATCTTCCAGCAATGGAACGCAATTCCACACCTCTTGCAGCACAAGAAGTAGAAGAAGAAGAAGATGAGATGGTGAACAACAGCCGGCGCACTTGTGAGCTAGAGCTGCTTGTGCTGCTGAAAGGAATGCTCCTTAACTGTTGCTTCCACCACCATACTCTTCTGCGATTCCAGCTTTCGGTGCTGCACACTCTCCAAGTGCATCCAGAAGGCAAAGCTATCCTCAGTGCGGTCATTGCCGCTTCTGGTTCTATTCCAAAGCACCTGCAATCCAAGAAGAAAGAAAGTCCCCAAAACCCTTCAAGCTACAATTGCATCTTCTTCTTCTTCTCCGTGAACTCCATCAGACTCTCGTCCACAACAAAAAGACAATCAGACTCTCTCTCTCTCTCTCTCTCATCTGAAAACCATGGTAGCTGGAAGAAAGAAGATGAGAAGATGAGGAGATGAGAAAGAAGGCAGTGTATCTCGAGTAAGTACTCTTTTGTGTGTGCTTTTTTTCTTGTCCCACGCAAGCATTCACGTCACATTACATGGCCAAAGCTGCAATGAAATGCAAGAGGGTTGTTGTTTCTTTTCTTTTTGTTGGTCCCACAACAGCAGTACGGCGGCACCTTCTTTCATCATGAGGAGGCACATCTTGGGAGACGATATCAGATGAAGAAGCAGCAGTTCGGATACAATACTCCGCAGAAAACATTATACAGTTCGGGCATCATGAAGAGCAAGACGACAAGCAATTGCAGCAGACTGGTATTGAGAAGCAGATCCAAGCAAGAAGATAGAGAAACGGAGAAGAATATCCAAAGACACTAACTAGGTACTACTGTCACCGAAACTGTGAAGCATTCAGCGAGAGAGAGCGAGAGAGAGAGAACAGGTGGCTGTGCAGCAGAGCGTCGTGGGACCCACGAACGACGAGAAAAATCTCAGTCCAGACTGCGAGAAATTGAGGATCCACAGAAGAGAAAAAAGAGTGCGAGGAGAACAACCGCAGATGTGGCCCGCGGGAAGTAGGTACACTCTTGGATCATCGGATTGGGTACCTCAGAGTTTACTGCAACGCGTTTGTGTTCACAATTCTTCTTGAGTTTGCACACTTGGGACGGACGGACCCACTCTTGGAAGCGATGAGCGCTAAACCCTAACCCTAGAACCATGCTCCCAAGAGCAGCGATTGACAAAGGGAACTCGATAGATTGAAACTCTCCCGGCATTTTTTTGGAGAAATCTTTGATTTGTACATCAGGAGCGGCCGAAGAGCGCGTACTCATTTGCAGCATCCTTGACTACACCATCATCATCATCCTTCTCTGCTCTGCTGTTGCTCTGCTACAACGAAAGTGCCTTAGAGTTCGACAGAAAGAGAAGAGGAATGGGAGATCACTTTGTGTACAAGGATGTGGAAGGCACTAGCACGGAATGGGATGATATTCAACGGAAGCTCGGCAATCTGCCTGCCAAACCTCCTCCCTCTCGCCCTGCTCCTTGGATTCCTGCCCCGGATGAGAAGGAAGCCATCAAGGATCGCGCATGGTTGGACAACAAGACGGAGGAGGAGCTCGAGGAATTGGCAGATGATCCCGATCTCGACGACGACCGCTTCCTCGAGGAATACCGGTGGGCTTATCATGCGCTTTCCGTGTTTCCTTTACTTCATTGCTCACAATGATCATATGTTTTGTGTGGTGCTTTTGTATTCTGGATTTGATTTTTTCTTTCGTCAACTTACTTTTCTACTGTGAGAAGGTGTAATTCACGCTTCAGATTATGAAAGAGTTGCTCTCCGATTTCAGTCTGCAAGGATGCCACCTTCATCTGCTTGCAAACAGAACTGTGGCTGGAACTTTTGTCTCTTCCATCTTGTAGTAAAGGTGGTGGGGATGGACGGGGAGGGAAAGAGAGAGAGGAAGAGACATCATATCTGGAGACAGCTTTACTTGCTCAGCAGATTTTGTGGGCCACAGATCTGGATCCCGTATTTCTGTTGGACAACAGATTCTTGCAGCTGTTTGAAGAATGTGTTGTGCCTCTCTTCTGCTTCTTTCTTCTTCTTCTTCTTGCAGGAAGAAGAGGGTGGCAGAGTTGAGGGAGGTAGCAAGGAAGGCAAGGTTTGGATCAGTGCAATCCATCACAGGATCAGACTTCATAAGAGAGGTCTCGCAAGCACCACCTGATGTCTGGGTGGTTGTACATCTCTACAAAAACGGGTCAGGACTCTTCTTCCTTGTGATGATCACATCCCTTCCTTCTTCTTTGTGCCACAACTAGAAAACAGCCTCATACCTAACTCAGAACACAAGATGCAGTAGCTAAGATGCAAAGAGTTTCTTTTTGTCTTTCCATGTGTGTTTTACAGGGTTCCAGAGTGCATCCTACTGGGGCAATGCCTGGATGAGCTTGCTGCAAAATATCCAGGCACAAAATTCGTGAAGATTGTCTCTACAGAGTGCATCAAGAATTACCCCGACTTCAACCTTCCCACTCTCTTGGTCTACAATAATACAAATGTGAAGGCAACGCTTGTTGGCCTGCAGAAGTTTGGAGACCGGCGCTGTACACCTGAAGGTTAGTTAAGATTTGAAATTCATAAAACGCACATTTCTTTGTCTACTTCACATAAAATGCTCGTTTCTTTGTCTACCTCACAATATCATGTTTTATGGATCACAGGGTTATTGATTGGCGACACTTCAGAACCTTTCAGGCATTGACTGAGTATGATGTGTGATTGATTGTCTGGGTGTGTTGTTGCAGATGTTGCATTCACTCTTTGTCAAGTTGGGCCTGTTCTTGCAGACAATGACAACAGTAGTGATGTTAGAGAGAAAGTTCAAAGGGATTTTCTGGAGAAGATGATTCTGAGACATGAAGAAGGAGGGGGGAAAGAATCTGATGATGACATTTGACTGGAAATTGCGGTTCAAATAAATCTGGGTTTCTTTACCAATCAAGAGATCACTTTGTCATAAGATTTTAAATCTAATGTTTGTACAATTTGTTGGTTTTTTCTTTGTTGTTAGAGGAAACTTTGTCAACAGCTTCCAAATCTAGTGAGTTATGAGACTTCAACAAAACCATGAAAATTTGCACTTGTTGTTGTATACAGTCCCTGCTGCAAGTATAGCCCACTGGATCTCATAATTCTCTTCAAAGAACGATCATTGTCAACTCCTGGCCATACCTGCAGCTTGGGGATCTGATTGGTTGCAACGAGGAGGAACCTTCCTCCACCCTGGGATACTACCCAGGTGGTTTCTCCTGTGGGAGACAACCACTTACATTCTTAGGAGTTTTTTGCTCTACTACATTTGTTCTGAAAGATGCTGTGCATTCTGTTAGCAACATCCTCAGGTTAGCTTGTACTTCTACCATTGAAGTTGATATGGTTTCCTGGTGTGCTTTGAATAAGCACACCCATACTAGACAGAGTAACAAACAGACAAAGATGGAGGACTGTTTTAGGTCTACTTGGTGTCACTTGGATATTTTTAGCAGTGGGGATGGTGCTATTTCTTGGTGCCTCCTCCCATCCTTGTACTTGGATCTTGGATCTGAATTTGTTGTGATGGGGCTACTGCCTCCTAACTCTTTGAGGTTCCTTCAAAGAAGGACTGAAGAAAATCCTACAAGGTGTTTTGGTGCTGACCTTCACAAAGGTAGGTTGGGGCTTGCAGAGGTTCCATCTTTCCCGCAAAAGTCTTCATCCTAATTGTCCAAAAACTTTAGACAGATTTCTTCTTACTTTCTTTCTTGATGGCATGTTGACAACAGAACAGTATATGACCTTTGGCATGGACAAGTAGCCTGACTGTTATTGAAAGAGCATTGTTAACTGTACGTCAAATGGGATTTTGACTACATCTAACAGAATTTGGGAAGGGACAGAAGGATCTCACTTCTAAATGGAGGCATTATCAATTGTGAGGCCTAAGGAAGAACCCTGAATACATGTCAGGTTTCTTTTAAGAATATAATGAACTGCATGTGTACCTCTGTTAGCATTGCTGGGAGCAAAGGCAAGTTCTTCCATACATGTGAATCTTTCATGGGATATGAGCAATATCCTCCAAATTGGATTGCATTTGAAGATGTGGTTTTTTTGGATTTCTCTGTGAAACATCTGCTGTTCAGGTTAGATTTGGTCCTATGAATGTAAGCTTTTCTGGCAACTTGAATGGGAAAAAGTTGGTTTCTGAATCTACAAGCATCTTGGATAAATAGAAATTAAATTTGGAGGGAGATTCCCTCAGTAATGCATTTCTGTTATACACAGTTGGCCTGGACTTCCAGCAGATTGGCAGCATTTATATGTGCTTTCTAATTGCTAGATTTGCTCAGAGGCATGTTCTGTTCTTAAAATGGCATAATGCCAGATGGTGCTCTTCCTGGAGGTACAACACCACTGCTCTTGATACCAATTGGCTTGCCCTGCAATTGAAGCATAATGCTACCTACCACCTCCAGCAGGCACTTATCAAACTCCGGCCGGTCTACATTGCCATCTGTGTCAGCATCAATGACTTGAAATGCCTCGTTCACAACATTATCCATCTGCACTAGGCAAACCCACAACCCAAAGCAGCAGCATCAGAGATCCAACAAAAGAGAAGTGAAAAGAATTGCAGTGAATTTACCAATAGAAGGAAGCAGATAATGTGCTTCCTGATCTGTCTTGCTCTGAGGGGTACTATGATACTCTTTGTGCTATCACAATGTTATGAGCTTGAATCTCCAGAACTGGAACACAGTGAAAGCAATGCTGTGTCATTGGTACAGAAAGACTTGATGAGGTAGATGGGCAATAGAGCTGCAAACCTCTTCCACTGCTCCAATGGGGGGTAAGCCTGCATAGGGTGCAAAAACATCAAGTCCAACTCGAAGATAAGGTTTTGGCACTGATCCTACACTTGACTTTGGGATGGCTTGCCATGCTTCACTCAAAGCCTACACAAAACCAGCCATAAAAATCACATTATAGACTGATGCTCTGAACAGCAAGCATCCTGTAAATTTGTCAATTGTCCAACCACATAGTACCATAGCTTTGCAAAGAAAATGGAAAAAAAGATTTTGAGGAAATGGTTTTTCATCAGAGGTTGAATGCTCACTGCATCTAGAGCTGGTTTGTCCTTCAAAAGAGCAGTGATGCTTGATCCATCAAATATCTTCTCACTGTAAGCCACAGTGAGGGGTTTTTCTCTCAAACATTGAGCCAGAGCAAGAACAGCTTTTCGATAAACATCAACGAACTCAGTTTGGTTAAAGGATTGGTCACCGTGAATGCCAGCCATTGTGAATGCTCTTTGTATCTGCCCAGAGACCTGCTCAATCACATCCAACAGACATGCACAACAAGGTCAAGAGCTTCCCACAAGAACAGGAATGTTGTTGGATACACATCTCTACACATAACACATCGCTGCAGCAGAAGTTGCTGCAGTCCTAGCAAGGAGAGGGTTGCTGCAATCTTTTCAAACTGATTTTGAGGAGAATTTGTGATCACCATCAACATCCAAGAATGAGGATTTCTGGACTTCAGCAACTCACTAATGCATTTCAAAAGATGTTTAAGGGTTTGGAATTTCTTACAGAGGCATCAGTTTGAGGAGGCATTCCTTGCTCCACAGAGATTCTCTGCATGGCTGTCTTGATAGCACTAGCTTTTAAGCTTCCATTCATGTCAGCGTCCAACTGTGAGAAGGCAGTCACAGCTTCCACCTCAAATTCTGCACTCTCCGCATACTGTTGTAATCTTGTCCCATCCAAAGTCGAAATGGCAACAGGATCCCGCTCAAGTCCATCTCCTAGTCCAAGCAGAATGTCCCGCATCACACGTCCGAAAACCTCCTTGGTTATTCCATCTCCTCCATTTCCAAATTCGCTAAACATCTGCCATCCAAAAGCGACAAGGAAATCTGAAACCAAAGCTTCTTCTTCTTCTAAGGCAAACAACCGAGAGATGTCGATGGCAAACTAGTGAGAAATCGATTGCAAAATTCAAAACTAAGTGTTTCTTTCCATTAAGGTGAATTGGTCGATGCATGCTTGACCCGTAGAGCCGTGAGAAAACATAATGAAAAGAATCTGCTATGATCGCAGAATCTCTGATCATAACAGCCTAATGGAAAGATGTCCTAAGTGCGTGTCTGTCTGTGTGTTGATCACCTCATCGTAGATGTGATCAGTCTCGGCCGACTCGCCCATAGGAGGAAGGCCAAGCGCATTGCCTACAGCCGCAATGGCGGGCTGTAGCTCCGTGCGAGTGAGCTTGCCGGTATGGCTCTTGTCCAACGCCGCAAATTTCTGGTTTACGAACGTCGTCCACGACTCATCATTCTCGACAAACGCCTTCAACGACTTCCCATCCATCACCATTATATTGGTCGCCATCACCAAATCCACCAAACCTCCAAGGCTCGCGTATATATATATTTTCGTCGCTCCAAATCACAAACAAAAAAAAATCACGACAGAAACCAAAAACAAACAAACACACACACACACACACACACAAAACACAAAAACAAAAACAAATCTTTTGAATGCGTTTTGTTGCAACTCAAAAACTGTAATATGCCCAGACGATCGAACCCTCACTCCGGAAGAAGAGACATGCACATGAAGTTCATTCACGCACAAAAAGACATCCACCAAGTCAAATCCACCCACCAAAAAACACGAAAACTTCTATCAATTCCCCCCAAAGACTACCAAATGCGACGAATTTTTTGATTCGTTCGTGTGGATCATCGATACAATGGTGATCGACCAATGAAATTGAGAACTCGATCTATCGAGACCTAGATCTAGATCGAGCTTGAACTTGATCGACAACTAAAGGCCCCCTAAGTATCGTAATGAAGAAACGAGATTTTTTTTCTTGGGAATGCAGATCGGATGATGATGAGGAGGAGGAGAAGGACTAGTTTGCGAAAATTCGATCGTAAATTGCAGAGGAAGAAGATGGAAGGAGATTCGTGTTTGAATATTCAAATGCGAGCGAATGTTGCGGGGCTAGCTACAGACTTTGAATGATGCAAAGGCGAGAGTTTTTGGGCTGCCGTTTTGTGGGTCGTGATTTGGCACTGTACACGTGTTGGGTGTTTGACAGCTTCTCGACGTCCTTTCGACACGTGCGATTTGTTGTCGGGGTTGCACCAACCAGGTATGGCCACGGCCTCAGTATTGGAACATTCGCAGTTGGATTTTGTGAAAGAAAGAAACTTCAAGTAATTTTTTTTTATTTTGGCGAAACTGGAAGTAGTGTTTTGTAGTTTCGCCAAAGTTCGACTTGAAATACATGTTCTCAACCTATACAAAGGATTTTTCATTGGGGAAAAAATGGCCCAAATTTGTCAAATTTTGAAGGAAAAGAATTCTAAATCATCAGACTTTTATGATAAGTTTCACTTTTTAGCCAAGAATATAAAATGGTTTGTCTTTTTCTCTAGTTTCATATCTAGTAACCAAATTTGGTTAAATCATCTTATGGATGGTTGTCATTACAGCTACATCACAACAGATTACCACTTTGACACCGACCGAAGTGAATGCCAACACCAAACCAGATTTTTCATGAAAAAAACTAATCCAAATTCTCTGAATTTTGAAGACAACAATTTTAAATTGCCATACTTTTATGATATGCTCTTGTAGGTAGCCAAGAATATAGAACTCACAACCTTGCAAAACTTTATTTATAAACACACCATAGATTTGGAAAATGTACAAATGAATAAGAAAAAAAAAAGGGGGAAATTTGCAAGATGTCAAATTAGCTCAAACTAAATGTCAAAATCTCTCCATGTCAACAATTGATCGCCTATAATAGGTCGACTAGGATGATGGGGCCTGTGTCCTAAAGGAGTGAAAGTTAGTAAATAGCAAGGTCTCTCGCTATTGTCCAACTTAAGATGGAAGATGTTTACATCCTTTACAATGTAATTGAAATTTTTTGACAAAAAAAAAATAACCAAGATAGAAAGAGGAGGGCCCTTTGGCCTTTCCAAGTTTCAATTACATTGACACAATCGTGTAAGAACATATCAACATGTTTATGTAAACATCCAAATATTTCAATTGCTAAGAGGAAGAATTGATTAGTGAGGTATCAATAATGATAGTTTTTTTCTTTAACTTGAGCCACATTGAAAGCAACAAAACTTTAAATTAGATAAGATTAAGGAAGTAAATTCGTTCATGTTAGGTCGACAATGACAAAGTTAACTAGGATACGAATTCCATCGTTGGTGAACACAATGTCAATTCATCGATGAGAGGAATTGAACATGGTTGAAGGAAGCCCATATAATTGTTTTTATCCCACAGGAAACCAACATCAAAAGTGTCATGAATTGCATTAGGAGTTTTTGTGCACTTGTTGCCATGAATGTAACATAAAAATTCGATACCATTAAAGTTGATGGGAAGTGTGCACACACATTAAGGGATACCTACAATAGAAGGATTTGATAATCTAAACCACGTCTGAAATGTTGTGAAAAAAATTAGAGAAAATAATCAAAAGGCTAGGACAACTTGTCAAATTGTAAACCAAATGATTGGCCTGAGGCCAAAACATAATAAAATTCGAACACAATGGCCCATAAATATCCTATCCAAGAATATGTTGGAAAATGTATGATGGTGTAAACATTTTGAAATGAAAATTTGAAGTCCAACCATTTGTTGTGTGATGTGTTGTTCCAAAAAAACAAAAACATGCGAACTAAGGGCAATAGAAAATCACATGTCATTTTGAAGTGTTGTTAAAAAAAAAAGGTGTTGCTAAAAAAGAAAGGTGTTGTTAAATCATGTTAAAATTTCAAGAAAGAAAGGATGTCCATGGATTACAAACTTACATCTATTATTGAAACTACAAAAGCCCACCTCCTTAAGTAAATTGCTAATGCAATGGTGGCTATTAGTATGAGTCTAATGCCACCAAAAGTTATTAGTACTTTTCTTTTATTTTCATATCTAATATGTAACCAAATTTGGTTAAATCACGTTTATAGATGGTTGCCACTTTAGTTGCATGACAAAATTGAAAAAAAAAAAACCCCCCCCCACAAAAATGTGAATGTAAGATTTTGAAAATTATTAAATTGTGGGGTTTATTTATTTTTAAAAGAT
>Ga0116227_10010783_pt1 | contig 15739 bp, 17 predicted proteins | sample S1TSphgellanicum_FD_89693 | JGI IMG/M metagenome (GOLD analysis project Ga0116227, IMG submission 89693) | Host-associated microbial communities from peat moss isolated from Minnesota, USA - S1T2_Fb - Sphagnum magellanicum MG | ecosystem: Host-associated > Plants > Peat moss > Unclassified... | reverse complement strand
ATTATAAAGCAACCACTTTTATGAACCAGGAAAACTCACGCCGCGATATGATTAAGAAAGTTGCCACCATGGCATTCGCATCCACCGCGCTATCATCCCTTTCCACCAGGGTAGCTGCACATGATCTGGCAGTAGGTGAAAAACTAAAAGGCAAAATCAATCACTCGGTATGTGCCTGGTGTTACAACATTCCACTGGATGAACTGTGTAAAGCTGCTAAGAAAATAGGCATTCCCTCTATTGACCTCGTGGATCCCAGCGGCTTCGAAACGCTGAAAAAGAATGATATGATCACCGCTATGGTGGCCTCTAACGGACCGGAGTTTGGCATCTCCAAAGGCTTCAACAAGATAGAACACCACGATAAACTGGAAGAATATTTCAAACATTACATAGATGAAACTGCAAAAGCCGGTTTCACCAACCTGATCTGCTTCTCGGGCAACCGCGATGGCATGAGTGATCAGCAGGGCATTGAAAACTGCACCAAGGGTTTACAGCGCGTGATCGGATACGCGGAGAAGAAAAAAGTAACCCTGGTCATGGAACTGCTGAACAGTAAAGTAGATCACCATGACTACCAGTGCGACCATACTGCCTGGGGCGTAGAACTCTGTAAATCATTGGGGTCTCCCAACTTCAAGCTGTTGTACGATATCTATCATATGCAGATCATGGAAGGGGATGTAATCCGTAATATCCGCGACCACCACGAATATATTGCACATTACCATACCGGAGGCGTACCAGGTCGTCATGAAATCGACGAAACCCAGGAGCTGTACTACCCCGCTATTATGAAAGCTATTTACGATACCGGCTTTAAAGGTCATGTGGCCCAGGAGTTTATCCCTGCTCACCCGGATCAGATCGCTTCTCTCCGTCAGGCTATTGGGATCTGTGATATTGCTTAAATTCATAAATATATCCTACTTTCGCGGCCTAGTCCACCAAATCAGTAGGGTATACGAATGAAGCAGAATTATAAAAAGCCTTTATCATGGCTGCTCAACGAGTCGGCCGATGAAAGTAAGCATACTCTCAAACGTACGCTGAACGGCTTTCAGCTGTTAATGCTGGGCCTGGGTGTTATTATCGGCGCGGGATTATTTTCCCTCACAGGACCCGCCGCCGGCAATAATGCCGGGCCTGCCGTTACGCTTTCCTTTGTGGTAGCCGGCATTGGCTGTGCCTTTGCGGGTCTTTGTTACGCTGAATTTGCCTCCATGATACCTGTGGCCGGAAGTGCGTATACCTACGCCTACACCACCATGGGAGAGCGCCTGGCCTGGATCATTGGCTGGGACCTGGTACTGGAATTTTCCGTAGGCGCTGCTACAGTGGCCATCAGCTGGTCGAATTACCTGGTCGAATTTCTGAGCAGGTATCACATATACATCCCGCCACAGTTTACCCATTCCCCTTTTGAAACGTTCAAACTAACCGATGGTGCTACCGTACACGGCTACTTTAATTTGCCGGCCGCGCTGGTGATCATTCTCATGTCGGCCATCCTGATGCGGGGCACCAAAGGGTCTGCCATCTGGAACGCGGTGGTAGTGTCACTTAAAGTGGGCGTAGTACTCGTTTTTATAGCCCTTGGCTGGAAATATATACAGCCCGCCAATCTCACCCCTTACATTCCCAAAAACACCGGCACCTTCGGTGAATATGGCGTATCCGGTATTCTTCGCGGTGCGGGGGTGATCTTCTTTGTATACCTGGGTTTTGATATTGTGAGTACAGCTGCACAGGAAACCAAAAACCCACGGCGCAATATGCCCATTGGTATACTGGGATCCCTGGCGGTTTGTACCATCCTCTTTATCCTTTTTGCGCATGTACTCACCGGACTGGCGCCTTATAAGGAGTTTAAAAACAGTGCGGCGCCGGTGGCCATTGCCATTGCGCATACGCCCTACATCTGGTTGGGACAAATGATTATTCTTGCCATCATAGTAGGGTATACCTCCGTGATCCTGGTGGATCTGTGGGGCCAATCGCGGGTGTTTTACAGTATGTCGAAAGATGGGTTACTGCCAAAGGTATTTTCGGAGGTGCATCCCCGTTATCGTACCCCCTGGAAATCCAATATGCTCTTCTGTGTATTTGTGAGTTTGTTTGCTGCCCTGGTACCGATCAGGGTAGTAGGAGAGATGACCAGCATCGGTACCCTGCTGGCGTTTGTGATCGTGTGCGCAGGCGTCTGGATCATGCGGTATTCTATGCCGGATGCACCACGTGCATTCAAAACACCATGGGTACCTTTTGTGCCACTCATGGGCATTATTACCTGCGTTTTAATGATGGTATTCCTGCCATGGGACACCTGGCTACGCCTCATTGTATGGATGGCTATAGGCATGGTCATCTATGAGTTTTACGGCAAGAAAAACAGTAAGGTGCGGAAAAGTCTGAATGGGGAGATAAAGGATTAATATTTCCAATCCTGGCGCAGCACACCCATCACCACCATATCCACATACTGCCCATGCAGTTTGGCGCTGTGGCGTAGGGTCCCTTCCCTTGAAAAGCCCAGCTTGATGGGGATCTGCGCGCTTCGTTCGTTCTGTAATACGAAGCGGATTTCTATTTTATTCAGGTGCAGTTTCTTAAAGGCAAAAGAGATCAATCCTTTACAAGCTGCGGTGGCAATGCCTTTCCGCTGAAAATTTTCGCCGATCCAGTAGCCAATTTCTGCTTTCTGCAACTGGTGATCCCATCCATGCAGATCGATTACACCACAGAACTGATCCTGATACCATACACCAAGTGCAATGGCATCCTGTTCTTCGGCTTTGCGGAGCATGAGTTGTATAAAGCGGAGAGAGTGTTCTTCGTTGGTATTGTAATCTACCCAGGGTAAAAACTTACGCAGACTTTTCCTAGATACATCCAGTTGCTTATAGACCAGCGGGGCATCCTGCACTTGCAACTGCCGCAGGTATATATCTTCATTAACGGTTATCTCAAACATATCTGGATTTAAAAGGGCGTTAAACTTACACCGATTTCATGTAAAATCCAACCTGCCGGAAATAAAATAGCCGTTCATTTTTAGTCTTGGTGTACAAAAACTAAAAGCGAACGACTACCTTAACTTCACTTATTACCGCTTATTTCCTGGCTAACAATTGTTGTTTCGCCATATCTTTTACTACTTGTTGTGCGTACAGAACGGCCATTCTTTCTGTTGTTGGCGGATCGAAAGACTGTGACTGTACGGAGTACAGCAATTGTCCACTCTTCAGATCATACAGATTTCCCTCCCACTGATACTTGGTATTATATGTATAGTATCCGGGAGCGTATAACCTGGAAGACCACATGGAGTAATAAGGCCAGAAACCATAGTAGCCATAGGGCTGATAGCTCGGAACAAAATTCCTTTCTCTGCCTTTATCCAGCATAACAATGGTCATGATCTGGTTTACATCACTACCACGTAATTGCTGCAACACCTGTTTTTCCGACATTTTACTCATGTCGTTGGGACCGTAAGTCTGCAAAGCAGATACGGCGTTATATCCCTTTCTTCTCAGTTCTGATACCGTATAATTTTCCATCTGACTACGCAGGGTACGATCTTTCTGAGGTACCAGCGCCATTACCATTATCTTATTCTCTTTCTGCAGTTGCTGTGCATCATTGGAACGCCAGGAAGACGTTACTTTAGTGCTTGAGCAGGCTGCCATGGCCATGATGGCAAATCCAGCCATGATAAGTCCCAGCTTTTTCATATTCCCTCCTTTAGTTTGATTAGTGAGATTGTATCTGTTAGACGTAGAACGGGGCGTTTTGTAACATCTACTTGATAGTTTTAACAAATCTTTGATACTTGTTAATGATTTGCTAATGAGTAATTTATGCACAATAAAAAGGGCATCCCGGTTTCGGAATGCCCTTTTGCTATGGAGATGATTTTATTAGTAGTTGATCACCTGTTCTTCGATCGCTGCCGGCAGCTCTCTGAAGGCGTATAATTGTGTACGCAACTGCGGTTCGAAGCCTGCTTCGCGGATCGCATCCTGCATAGACAGGTAGGTGAAACGGTGTGGAGCACCCGCAGCGCTTACCACGTTTTCTTCGATCATGATAGAGCCAAAGTCGTTGGCGCCGGCATGCAGACAAAGCTGTGCCACCTGCTTACCTACGGTTAACCAGGAAGCCTGGATATTCTTGATATTAGGCAACATGATACGGCTCATGGCAATCATGCGGATATATTCTTCTGCGGTAGTCATGTTATGCACGCCACGGATTCTCGCCAGCAAAGTATCCACATCCTGGAAAGTCCAGGGGATAAAGGCGGTAAAGCCGTAGTGACCTTCCGGTTTCTCGCTCTGTACCTGCCGGATATCCACCAGATGTTCAAAACGCTCCAGCACTGTTTCTACGTGGCCAAACATCATGGTGGCAGAAGAAGCAATGTTGAGTTTATGTGCAGCACGCATCACATCCAGCCATTCCTGTGCACCACATTTCCCTTTGGAAATCAGGCGGCGTACCCGATCGTTGAGGATTTCAGCACCAGCGCCCGGAAGACTATCCATTCCTGCTTCCTGCAGGGCACGGAGTACTTCTATATGGGTGCTTTTTTCCAGTTTGGTAATATGCGCCACTTCGGGGGGCCCGAGCGTGTGTAAGCGTAAGGTTGGATATAATTGTTTCAACTCCTTGAAGAGATCCACATAAAAGCTGAGACCCAACTCCGGATGATGGCCACCCTGCAGCAACAGCTGATCGCCGCCGTATTTCAGGGTTTCCTCAATTTTCCACTTGTACTCTTCAATGGGAGTGATATAAGCCTCTTTGTGGCCGGGAATGCGGTAAAAGTTACAAAACTTGCAATTCGCCGTGCATACATTGGTAGTATTTACATTCCTGTCTATCTGCCAGGTCACCTTTCCATGTGGTACCTGCTGTTTCCGCAACTCGTTTGCGATCTCCATCAATTCCGCCAGCGGTGCATTTTCAAACAGATAAACACCCTCTGCTGCTGTCAGAAATTCGAAATGCTGCGCCTTTTTGTATAAATCCTGAAGTTCCATGTGCTTTGTTTCTAACCGGGAATAAACTTTAACAAAGGTAGTATTTCGGTAATTAACCGCCTGTAATAAAAATATTTTATACGAACGCTTTTTAATGTTAAATTTATAGCAATACACACCCCTGTATCAGCCAAATATGCTTAAACCACTTCTGTTACACGTCATGCTGCTTCTGGCAGCCGCCGGCATATCCAGCAGCGTACAAGCCGGGAATACCACGTTAGACAACGATAGTACCCGCGAATCTGTGCTGATCACCCGTTTCCACTTCAAACAATACTATGGGGGAGTAGTTATCATTCAGGCGCTGGTGAGCGATTACCCGGATACCCTGCAGTTTATCCTCGATACCGGCAGCGCAGGCATTTCTCTTGACACCACCACCTGCGTAAGACTGGGCATTAAGATGGAACCTTCTGACCGCATCATCAAAGGACTCGGCAGTTCCAAACCGGTATCTTTCGCCCGGCATCATTCCCTGAAACTTCCGGGGTTGCTGGTAGACAGTCTCGATTTCCACATCAACGACTATGAACTCATCAGCCAGGTGTATGGTATACAGGTAGATGGCATTATCGGATACAGCTTTCTCAGCAGGTACATCGTTACCATAGACTATGATACAGAAGAGATTATCGTTCATTCCAAAGGAAAATATACTTATCCTAAAGGTGGTCAACTGCTACGACCATCTCTTACCCAGATCCCGCTGATATCAGCGCCCCTGAGAAACTCCGTACGTACCATCAATAACCGTTATTATTTCGATACCGGCGCCGGTATGTGCCTGCTGCTTTCCTCACAGTTTGTGAACGACAGCGCCGTATTACAGGGAAAGAGACGCCGCTTCAAAAAGATCATCCAAACCGAAGCCCAGGGGCTGGGAGGGAAGATGACCATGTCGCTGACAACGGTCTCAGAATTCCGCATCGGCAACTACAATTTCAGGAATGTTCCTACCTACGTATTCGATGATAAAAGTAACGTTACCGCCTATCCTTTTCTTGGCGGCATGATCGGCAACGATTTGCTACGCCGGTTCAATATCACACTCAACTACAGCAAGAAGGAAATCTATATGCTCCCTAACACACATTTCCGCGATATGTTTGATTATTCCTACACCGGTTTAATCATCTATCTCATCAACGGAAAAGTAGAAGTAACCGATATTATCAAAGGTTCTCCGGCCGAAAAAGTCGGCTTCCGTAAAGGCGATATTATTATGGGCATCAACAATAACCTGGGCCCAAACCTTCAGTTGTTCCGTGAATTATTGAAGAACATCGGCACCAAAGCTACCTGCCTCGTAGCCCGTGATCAGGAATTACTCATCAAAAGATTGCCAATAAAAAGTATTCTTTGACGTTATTTGTGTCATGTGGCGCCTTTTATTGACAGTAACCATTCTATTTAGCGATGCCCTTATGCCTGCCTATGCCCAACGCAGAGGCCTGGCGTCAGCTGCAACAACAGATAATAACAAACCAGTAGCCATCATCACTTTTCAACTCGTGAACAGGCAGGTGATCATTCCTGTATTGGTATCCGGTAGTACAGATACGCTTCATTTTATTTTTGATACCGGCGCAGAAGTCACCATTCTGCACACCACTACCGCCGCCCGACTGCAACTGAAAAACGCAGGAAATGCGTTTATGACCGGCACCAACAACTCAATGGCCAAAACAGACATGGCCACCATCAATGCACTTTTCCTCAAAGAACTGCACCTGCCTTACGTAAAAGTATACCTGGAAAACCTCAGCAACCTGGGTCCCGTAGATGGCATTATTGGCGTAGCCCTGCTGAAATTATACATAGTAAAAATTGACTATCGTTCCCAGCAGCTTGTATTGTACAAAGCCGGTAAAACCCCCATCGGCAACACCGGTCGTCTGCTGCATTTCCAGCTTAATTTCAGTACGCCCGTTGTAGATGCGTCCATCCAGTTGCCCGACGGACGCCGATTACCCGGCCACTACCACATTACCACCGGGGGCGACTATGGCATCCTCTTTAACTGGCCTTATGTGGATAAAAACAAACTCAACACCGCTCTCCCTACCACTAACACCGACCGGGTACAGGATATGCTGAAAGTATTGTATTACATCAATAGTTCGGTTCCCTCACTGGAAATGGGCGGTCGCAGCATTCCAAATGTCCCCATCAGCTACAGCAAAGACATCGACGACCTGGGCGTATTTACAGAAGTAGCCGGCTCCATAGGCTATGATGTCTGGAAAGATTTTACCCTTACCATCAATTACGACCGAAAAGAGCTGTACCTCGAGTAGCTTTTTGTCGCTTTGGGCTAAAAGCTTACCGTAATTCCCTATTTTTACCGTATTGACCAATAAAAAGATATGATCCATTATAATAAGTTTACGCTGGCAAACGGACTGAGAGTAATTGTTCACGAAGACCATACGACGCCCATGGCAGTAATAAATGTGCTGTATGACGTGGGAGCGAGAGACGAGAATCCTGCACAAACAGGCTTTGCCCACCTGTTTGAACACTTAATGTTTGGCGGATCCATCAATATTCCGTCTTATGATGAGCCTCTACAAATGGCGGGCGGCGAAAATAACGCCTATACCACCAGCGATCTGACCAACTACTATATTTCGCTTCCGGCAGAAAATATAGAAACCGGCTTCTGGCTGGAAAGCGACCGTATGTTATCGCTCGCTTTTGACGAAAAGAGCCTGGATGTGCAACGCAAAGTAGTATCCGAAGAATTTAAGGAGCATTATATCAACAAGCCTTATGGAGATGTATGGCATAAGATGCGCGAGCTGGCCTACACCACCCATCCCTACCGCTGGATGACGATTGGTAAGGAATTATCCCATATAGAAAATGCTAAACTGGAAGATGTAAAAGCATTTTTCTTCAAGTATTACCGGCCGGTAAATGCGATTCTTGCCGTAGGCGGAAACGTGACCGTAGAACAGGTGAAAGCCCTTGCAGAAAAATGGTTTGGCGACATTCCTTCCGGAGAAAAATACCAACGCAACCTGCCTGCCGAGCCGGCACAGGAAGCGGCGCATAAACTGGAAGTAAAAGCCAATGTACCACTGGATGCGCTATACAAGTGCTACCATATGTACGCCCGCACCGATAAACGCTATTATGCGGCAGACCTCATCTCCGACATTCTCGGTGGTGGTAGTTCTTCCCGTTTGCACCAGGTACTGGTAAAAGAAAAGAAACTATTCAGCAATATTGAGTGTTATCATTTTGGTAGTCTGGATGCCGGTTTAATGACGATAGAAGGCAAACTGGTAAAAGGCGTAAAGATGAAAGACGCTGAAAAAGCCATTCAGGTAGAACTCGAAAAATTGCAAAACGAAGTCATCTCAGAAAGAGAACTGCAAAAAGTAAAAAACCGCGTTGAAAGTCTGCTGGCTTTTGAAGACATGAGTCTGCTGAACCGCGCCAACAACCTCGCGTTTTATGAACTGCTGGGCGACGCAGCATTAATGAACCATGAGTTTGAAAATTATGAAGTAGTGACGGCAACAGAAATACACGAAGAAGCAAAATTGCTTTTGGATGAAAAGAATTCCAATACCATTTACTATTACGCTGCAAACTAATGCAGTGGCTTGTTTACAGCCCTCACCCTTTAAATAAGACACGATGAACAGAACGATTGCCCCTCCCATTAAAGATGCGGTGGATTTCGATATAAAACTGAAGCCGTATGAACAGTTCAAACTGGACAATGGCATTCCTGTATATGTGATGAAATCTGATGAACAGGATACATTGCAACTGGAGCTGGTATTTCCGGCAGGTAGCTGGTACGAAAGCGAAGGACTGGAAGCTGCTGCCACCAACTTCCTCATGAAGAATGGTACCAGTCAACATACCGCACAGGAAATCAACGAAAGCATAGACTATCATGGCGCCTATCTGAACCGTAATGCGTATCATGAAAATGCCACGTATACGCTCCACTGTCTGACCAAGCACACGGAAGTATTGCTGCCGGTGCTGCAGGAAGTGATCCAGGACCCGATATTCCCGGAAGAAGAGCTGAACCTGTACAAACAGAACCAAAAACAAAAACTAGCCGTAAACCTGCTGAAATGCGATTTTGTGGCCAATCGTTTTATTGATAAATACCTTTTTGGAGATTTCCATCCGTATGGCCGCGTAAGCTCCATGATGGCGTATGATGCATTACAAACGGAGGGTTTAAAGGCATTCTACAAAAAACATTACACTTATAACAACTGTAAAATCTTTGTAGCCGGTAACCTGCCCGCCAACATGATTCCCCTGCTGAACCAGTACTTTGGTACCACGCAGTGGAACGGGGAAACGCACCTCGTGAAACTGGATCTGCCGATTCAACCGGCAGAAGAGAAAAAGTTCAGGATCTTCAATGATGAAAACGGTGTACAAGGCGCTGTTCGCGTGGCACGTCATTTCCCCAACCGTTACCATCCTGATTTTCCGAAGATGCTGGTACTAAATACCATCTTTGGTGGCTACTTTGGCTCCCGCCTGATGAGCAATATCAGGGAAGAAAAAGGGTATACCTATGGTATCTATTCCCAACTATATAACTTCCGTCAAACCAGCGCGCTGAACATTCAGACAGAAGCCGGCCGCGATGTTTGCGAAGCCACCATTGATGAAGTGTATAAAGAATTACTGCGACTCCAGAATGAGCCGGTTCCCAAAGAAGAACTGGACCTCGTGCGCAATTATATGATTGGTTCTATTCTTGGCGACCTCGACGGTGCCTTCCAACTGATTCAACGGTGGAAGAATCTGATACTGAATGACCTGGATGAGAATTATTTTTATAATAATATTAAAACCATTAAAACCATTACTGCGGAAGAATTGCAGCAACTGGCGAAACAATACTTTTCACCCGGTGATTTTTATGAGCTGGTAGTGATTTAAGACAGATGATGTCTGATCTGAAGAAATAAAAAAAGTTTCCATTAATGGAAACTTTTTTTATTTTTGGGTAAACCATATCATCCATGTTTGAACCCAGATTTAAGGTCATTTTCCTTGATGATGCGCTCCTTTTTTTAACGCACATCAGTGAAGGGGCCAGAGAAAAAATATTCTATAACATAGATAAGATCATCATTAAGAATGACCCGGAAATCTTTAAAAAATTAAGAGATGATATCTGGGAGATACGTACTTTCTACGCAGGCTTACAATACCGGATATTAGCATTCTGGGATAAAAGGAAGCCCGCCAGCACACTGGTTGTAGCGACCCATGGCTTTATAAAAAAACAAGATAAAATACCTCCCAAAGAGATGGATAAAGCATTAAAAATAAGAACCCTGTTTTTTGAAAATTCATACTAAACGCAACGACAAATGAAAAAGAAACCGTTAAACATCCACACCTTTGAAGAAGTAAAAGACCAGTTCCTTGGCCCAGCAGGAACTCCTAAACGAGATAAGTACGAATTCGACCTGCAAATGGACCTGCTGGGCGACATCATCAAAAAAGCACGTCAAACGCAACACCTCACCCAGGAAGAACTCGGCACCCTGATCGGTGTACAAAAAGCACAGATTTCCAAACTGGAAAACAATACCACCAGCGCCCGACTGGATACCATTCTTAAAGTATTCAACGCCTTAAAAGCCAAAGTAACTTTTAAAGTACAATTGGAAAATGAAGAGTATCTTTTCATTTAGAACGATGTAGCACATGGAATCATTACCTGATTATATTTCAACAAACAAGGAACTCTGGAATAAGCGTACACGCGTTCACGTGAGTTCTGATTTTTATGATGTGCCCGGTTTTCTCAACGGTAAAAATTCTCTGAAAGAAATAGAGCTGCCGCTGCTCGGAAATGTGGAACAGCAACATATTCTTCACCTGCAATGTCATTTTGGGCAGGATACGCTGTCGCTGGCCAGAATGGGCGCTATCACAACAGGGGTGGACCTTTCCGATGCCGCCATTGCACAAGCCAATGAGCTCACACAGCAACTCGGCCTGGAAAACAAGGCCCGCTTTGTTTGCTGTGACCTCTACAGTGCACCGGAATATTTGAATAGTACTTTTGATACTGTATTCACCTCTTACGGCACCATTGGCTGGTTGCCTGATCTGGATAAATGGGCAGCCGTCATCAATCATTTCCTGAAGCCCGGTGGTCACTTTGTGATGGCCGACTTTCACCCAACACTCTGGATGCTGGATGATAACATGAAAGAAATCACCTACTCTTATTTCAATACGGAAACCATTGTGGAAGAAACAGAGGGGACTTATACAGATCGCGGCAGTAATATTCAACACGCTTCGTATTCGTGGAATCATCCGCTGAGTGAAATAGTAACAGCGCTAACGGCGCAGGGACTGCAGTTACAGGTGTTCCAGGAGTTTGACTATTCTCCCTATAACTGTTTCCGTAACACCATTGAAAAGAACGGTCGTTTTTATATCAACGGACTGGAAGGAAAACTACCCATGGTATATGCTTTTAAATTTATCAAACCTTAATCACATGAAATCTTTGCTCCTTTTTCTTTTACTGACAACAGGCAGTATGGCCGCCTTTTCACAAACGCAGGCGCAGATGAACAAACAGGCAGGACTGGATTATAAAGAGGCGGATAAAAAGCTGAATGAAATTTACCAGCTGATATTAAAAGATTATGCTGCCAACAAAGCATTTATAAGTCACCTCAAAGATGCACAGCGGATCTGGATTCAGTTCCGCGATGCGCAGGTAAAAGCGATGTATCCTGGTACCGCCAAAAGCTACGGCAGTATCTTTCCGATGTGCTATTCCAATTACCTTACAGAACTCACGCACCAGCGCACCGAGGCGTTGCGGGTATGGCTCAATGGTCTTCCACAGGGAGATGCCTGCTCCGGTTCTATCGGAGATAAAACCGGCAATTAAACGGAACGGCATAGTTGGACATAAGAAAGCACATATAGCAGGATAGTCAGGCAACCTGATGAACAGCATCCCTGCACGCAGGGTTGTATCTCATTCCTGCCATGCAGGATAGTTAGGGTACCGGCTGAACTGCACTACTAATATTAGTATATTTTTAAATATAAAATAGTATCTTTGCCTTTCACACAGTCCCTATGCGAAACCTGATCCTCCTTCTGGCGATGTTTCTGTGTTCAAAAGCGTATTCACAATCACAACAAACGGCGCTGGACACACTTGAAAACCGCTACCAGCAATGTCTTGGCAATAGCCACAAGATGTACAGCTGTGCCGTTACTTATTACAAGCAACTGGATAGTTTACTGAATCATACCCTGCAACATCTCTATTCCAGTCTGAATACCGACCGGCAGCAAAAACTGCAGGCAGAGCAGCTTGTATGGGAAGAAAAGAAGGAAGAATACTTTAAGAAGATAGATGAAAGGGTAGAAAAGATGCATAAACGCACCATGGAAGGTTTGGATGACGAAATGATTTCTACCGACAACAAAGCCGCTTTTATCAAAGAAAGATTAACGACCCTGCTCAATATTTAGTCATGCTCACCGGCTGGTGTATAACCTGTCCGGTGAGCTGCATTGTTATAATATTTCGAGAAAACTGTATTGTTTATAGTCTTTCCTGGTGACGCAGCCAGCGCTCCGGCATTTCATTGTTACTGGCCATCAGGTAATCGTTATAAGCACATGGCACAAATTCGCGGTCGGGTAACTGCATCCACCAGCGCCCTGTTTTTTTACTCTTCAGAAAAACAGTTTCTATATCGGAGAAGGCTATATGAAATTCCCAGAAAGCATCCCGGTCATCCAGCAATGCCTCTTTATTTTTCACGGCGCGTCCATCCATAAAATACCACATCATCTGCGAGATCTGACGGGCGGTTAATTGTTCTTTGTCTTTTTCAGGACGATAGCCATAAATACCGAAAGAGGAAAGGCGGCTGCTCATACCGGCGTATCGGGCCAGGGAGCAGGCTTCTTCACCGCTGAAACCATTGGGCGAAAGCTGGTTCGCGGGTGCATCTGTGTGGCGGATAATATTGATATCAAGACTAAACAGATCCGAATGGCGTAATACCGGCTCTGCCTCTTCCATGTTTTCACGGATACGGCCAAGGCGATAACAATCGAAACGCAGTTTGTCGAGCGTCTCTAACATCCTTGGATGTACGAAATAACTCTGGAAGCCAATATGATTGTAATGCCGGAGATAATTAGGCTGCTCTGTCAGAATATCCATCAGGAACCGTTCACTGCGAATATTGGAGTCTTCCTTTAAATCAATCAGTGCGTCTGCTACCGTTGCTTCAATAATTAATTGCTGCGACGCATAGGCTTTATATTGCGGATAAGTAAGATCGTGGGAACCACCGAGAATGATGACTGTTTTGTTGGCGGCTAACAATTCTGCGATGACTGTTTTCATAGCAGCATACGCATCTGCCAGAAAAGCGCCGGGCAAGAGGTTACCAACATCTGCGAGTTTAATATCGCGGTGCCAGTTGTACAAGCGGAAAAATTCACGGCGTATGGCGTCTGGTCCACCGGTATTGGTTTTACCGGAAGGGCCGCCTCTTTCTTCTCCTACACCCAGCAGGATAATATCTGCTGCGTCTATATCCGGGTGGTGGTCTTCTTCGTATACATCAATAATACCGCCCACCTGGAATGGATCGTATTCCTGGTCATCGTTTAAAAATGCCTTTGAAACAGGATGTAGGAAATCCTGCAGATGCAAAAAATCTGCCATCAGTAAATTGGATTTAATTGATGGCAAACGTACAACAAGAATTTAAAAAAAAGCAAAACCGACAGATAAGGGCAGCAGACCAAAGCTACTATAACGGGAATTTGTAGAGGTAAGGCTACTAGTTCTTGTGAATAATAAATTCGAAAGGCTTATGCGACTTACGTGAAATTGCTTTTTCCAGCACGGTTCGCTTGCTGGTAATCCGACTCTTGTTACAATCCATAACTTCCATAACTGCACAGAGATAATCCATCGTCTCAATCAACGAAAGCATTTCGCTGATTTGTCTCACCGCAGATTGTATCTGCTGCTCCGTGTACCTATCTTCATGTAGCAGGATTAATAAATCTCTATCTACAGGTTTCATGAATAAAAAATTTGACTGTTCCCCGAAATATTGTTTGGCCAGGTATCAAGGATAATTCAAATGGATAAGGCAAAAATTGTTCGTCGTTAAAGTCGTCGTTTAGTTAGTCGTCGTTTAGTTATCAAACAGATCTTTTTTAGTGCATTCTTTTTTTATTCATGGTCGGACAACCGCAATCGTTTTTCTTAAAAACTTTACAACCCTCCAATACCAGACTTCCACAAAGAAAAACTACTACGATCCATTTTATACTTTTCATACTGCAGTTTAAAATACTAGCTTTTATTTAATACCTTTCTAAAGTGTTTACCTTTTCTTAACAATGCCCTTTTGTAATTTAAGCTAAATTCGTAAAAAATATTAAATTATTTGTCCACAATTATTGCGTCCCGAAAAATTTTAATCGTGCCCCTGGATTGGGGACTTGGACATGCCACCCGGGATATTCCCCTCATCCGTGAAATGCTAAACGCAGGTTGTCAGGTTTTTATTGCCGCAGAAGGCAAACACGCTGCGCTATTACAGCAGGAATTCCCGCAACTGACGGTACTTCCGCTCCCTGGATACCGTATACAATATGCACAAAAAGGACAATTTTTTGGATTAAAAATTATCCAGCAAATTCCTAAGATTTATAGGGCTATTCAATACGAACAACGGTGGCTGAAGAAAATAGTCGCTGAGTATCAAATCAATGCGGTTATTTCAGACAATCGCTTCGGTTTATATCACAAAAATATCCCCACTGTTTTCATTACACACCAACTCCTGATAAAAACACCTTTCGGCGGTTGGATTGAGCGGACGCTTCAGAAAATAAATTATCGTTTTATTAACAAATACAGCGCCTGCTGGATCCCTGATTTTGCCGGAAATAACAATCTTTCCGGAGAATTGGCTCATCCCGCCCAGCTACCGGCACATACCACGTACATTGGATGCCTCAGCCGCTTTGAACAAAAAACCGGCGTGGAAAAAAAATACGATTTGCTGGTATTGATCTCCGGTCCGGAACCACAGCGATCCAATCTCGAGAAAATGATCCTGGATCAGATAAAATCCTTGTCAATTACAGCACTCATTGTCAGCGGCAAACCCGGCACACCACAACATGAAGAAGTAGCACCAGGGGTGACACAAATTAACCACCTCAATGCCAGTGAATTAAATGATGCCATGCTGGCATCTGACATGGTGTTAAGCCGCTCCGGATATACCACCCTCATGGATCTTGCAAAGCTGAATAAAAAAGCTATTCTGATTCCTACACCCGGACAGTCAGAACAGGTATACCTGGGCGAATTCCTCATGGAAAAAGGATACTTCTATTCCCTTCCACAGGAAAGTTTTAACCTGAAAACGGCATTGGACGAAGCATCCCGATTCCCTTTCCGGTCGTTTCATCACGACCAGGACATGAATCAATATAAACAAGTGGTGCAACAATTCGTACAATCACTCTGAACATGATATTACCAATAACAAAAGGGCCGTCTGACAACAGACGGCCCTTTTGTTATTGACTGGTTAAGCAATACCATCCATCTAAATATTTTTCACGTCCGCCGCCGTATAAATCTTTCCTCCCGTAAT
>Ga0116227_10010782_pt1 | contig 15740 bp, 15 predicted proteins | sample S1TSphgellanicum_FD_89693 | JGI IMG/M metagenome (GOLD analysis project Ga0116227, IMG submission 89693) | Host-associated microbial communities from peat moss isolated from Minnesota, USA - S1T2_Fb - Sphagnum magellanicum MG | ecosystem: Host-associated > Plants > Peat moss > Unclassified... | reverse complement strand
TCGTCATCCTCTGGCTCGGGAGCGGGATCGCCTCGAAGATCGCGGTCACCGCGCTGCTGTCGTTCTTTCCGCTGGCACTCAACATGATGCGCGGGTTGCAATCGTACGACCGCACGATCATGGACGTGTTCCACGTCGCCGCCGCGAACGGCGTCCAACGGTTCGTGAAGATGCGCCTGCCGAGCGCGCTGCCCTATATCTTCGTCGGGCTGAAATTGAACGTCACGTTCGCCGTGATCGGCGCGATCGTGGCGGAGTTCGTCCAAGCCGATCAAGGATTGGGTTTCGTCATCATGTCGGCGTACAAAAACCTCAACATGCCGCGCCTGTGGGCTGCGATGACGGTGTCGGCGCTGATCGGCATCCTGTTCTTCGCGGTCGTTGCCGCGCTCGAGCGGGTCGCGATCCCGTGGCACAGCTCGATGCGCGACGCTGCGGCGGATCGTTCGGCATGAGGCGCATGCGTCGATGGCTCGCCGTGCTCACGGTGACGGTGCTGGCGGCGCTGCTGACCGCGTCGGGTCGCGCGCAGGACACGATGCGGCTGGAGTGGATCGAGCACGCGCAGTTCGCCGGCGAGATCGTCGCGCTCGATCGCGGGTATTACCGGGCGCTCGGCGTCGACATGAAACTGCTTCCCGCAGGCAGCGACATCAAGCCCGCGATCACCGTTGCGCAGGGCAGCGACACGTTCGGCATCGGTCATCCCAACCAAGTGATCATGGCGCGCGCGCAGGGCGTTCCGCTCGTGATGGTGAGCCAATACGGGCAAAAGAGCGGTCAGGTGTACATCGCGCGCAAAGATGCGGGAATCAATCGTCTCGCGGACGTTCGCGGGAAGCGCGTCGGCCTCTGGTACGGTGGTGATGAATCCGAGTTCCTCGCCATGCTGCATGCGGCGGGTATCGATCCGGGTTCGGTGCACATGATGGCCGAACAAGATAATCCCGCGGCCGAACTCATCACGAAGCAACTCGACATGATCGAGATGACGCGTTACGCGCCCGGCGATCTCAAACCGATCTTCGCCGCCGTGCCCAAGGATCGGCTGACGTTCATCTATCCCGAAGCGTATCATGCTGCGCTCGTGAACACCGGCCTCTTCACGCTCCAGCGTACGATCGATCAGCGGCCGAAGCTCGTGCAAGCCGTCGTCGACGCGACGCTGCGCGGTTGGCAGGAGGCGCTGCGCGACCCGCGCGCGGCCGCGCAGATCGTGCTGAAGTACAACCACGAGTTGAACCTCGACGACCAGATCGCGATGATCGGCGGTATGCGCGATATGTTCTGTGCCGGGCCGACCTTGCACGGCGAGTTCGGGAAGACCGATCCCGCATCGTGGGTCGAGGTGCAGCGCGTGCTGCTCGACGAGGGCGCGCACGATCCGAACGGGCTGCAGTCACCGGTCGATCTCTCCGCTGCGTACACCAACGCGTTCTGGCAGCGCGCGCCGCGGGCGTACAAGACGATCGCGTGCCCGCGATGACGCCGGTTCGCCTGCGGCTCCTCTGGCATCCGCAACCGCAGTTCGCGGGCTACCTGCTCGCCGAGCACGACGGCTTCGCGGCCGCGCGCGGCGTTGCGCTGCGCTGCGTGCCGATGGACGGCCGGTCGGGGCCGATCGAGGCGCTGCTCGCCGGCACGTGCGAGCTCGCCGTTGCGAGCCCGGCGCACATGCTCGAGAGCGAGGCGCCGGACGAGCTCGTCATGCTGCTCGCGATCCAGCAGACGAGCGCGCTCACGTACGGCGTTCGCCGCGCGGCGGGCATCACCAACGCTGCGGATCTGGCCGGCAAGCGCATCGCGGTGTGGCCGGGCGGTGAGGATTTGGAGTTGCGCTGGATGCTGCAGCGAGCGGGTGTTCCGCCGGCGTCGGCGACGCTCGTGCCGGTGTTCGACACGGTTGCCGCGCTCGCGGGCGGCGAGGTGGATGGCGCGCAGATGACGACCTATCACGAGGTCTTCGAGCTCGAGCACGCGGTCGACTCGCTTGCGCCGTATGCGTTTCTCGACGCCGCGGCGTACGGCGCCGGATTGCTCAAGGATGGCCTCTTCGCGCGGCGCAGCTGGGTTGCCGATCACGCGGCGCTCGTCGGCGAGGTCGTCGCCGCGGTGCTCGAGGGGTGGACGGTCGCGTTCGCGCAGCCCGAGCGTGCCGTCGATCGCTGCGCGACGCTGCGCCCCGATCTGAGCCGCGAGCACCATGCCCAGCAGCTCGGCGCGATCCGCGCGCTCGCGATGACCGGCGCCACGCTGACCCACGGGCTCGGCTACCCCGATCCCGCGCACGTCGATGCGGCGCTCGCCGCCGTGGCCGACGTCGCGGGCCGGCGTATCGCCGGCAGCCGTGCGGCGTTCGTCGACGCATCGTTCTGGGCGGCGGCGCCGGCGGCGTTCCGGCGCATCGGCGCGTGAACGTCGTCGTCGTCGGTTCCGGCATCGTCGGGGCCGCGGTCGCGGCCGCGCTCGCCCGCCGCGGCCATGCGGTGCGCGTGCTTGAACAGCACGATCCCGGGAGTGCCGTCTCCGGCGGCAGCCTCGCCTGTTTGAGCACGCACATGGTCGACGAGGACGAAATTCCGGCGCTCCGCTGGGCGTGCGAGGCATGGGCGGCGTTCGCCGAGAGCGTCGGGCCGCGCCTGGAGTACCGGCGCTGCGGGCAACTGCGGTTCCTCGAGCGCACGGACCAACGCGCGCTCGCCGAGCGGTGGATCGCGGCCGAGCGTGAGGCCGGCTTGCGGCCCGTGTTGCTCGAGCCGGCCGAGGTGCGCACCGTGGAACCCGCGCTCGAGGGCCCGATCGTCGCCGCGACGTTCGCACCGGACGATGCGCTCGTCAACCCGTTTGCCGCCGTTCGCGCGTACCTCGCCGACGCGCTCGCCCACGGTGCGCGCGTCGATGCGTGGACGCCGGCCACGGCGATCGAGACGGACGGCTCGCGCGTCCGCGCGGTTCGTGCGGGCGGCGAGCGGATCGCGTGTGAGACGGTCGTGCTCGCCGCCGGACCGTGGACGGCCCGCCTCGCGGCCACGGCCGGCATCGACCTGCCGATCGTGCCGCGCAAGGCACAGTGTTGCGCGACGGTGGCGCAGCCGCCGACCATCCGGGCCGTCGTCGGGGCGTGCAAGGACGCCGGCGGCGTCCATTCCGGCTACACGCAGATCCAGCAGATGGACCACGGCCAGATCCTCTTCAACACCGTCCTCGGCGGCGGCGAGCAGGCTGCCGCGGGACTGGACGCGATCCCCGAGATCGATCGGACCTTCTTGCGCGATTCGGTCGCGACGCTGCTCCGTCTCTTTCCGCGCCTGGGCGACGTCGAGCTCTTGCGGTCGTGGGTGCGCTACGAAGCGGTGACGCCGGACGACCGGTTTCTCGTCGGGCCCATCGGCCCCGACGGCCTCATCATCGCCGCCGGGGACGGGGGAACGGGATTCGTGCGCGCACCGGCGATCGGGCGCATGATCGCCGACATGCTCGCGGGCGTGCCGTCGCCGTTTCGCACCGATATCTACGATCCGGCGCGTTTCGGCCGCGGTGTGCCCTCAGCGGCCGGTGTGCAGCCGGATCTGTAGTCGCACGTAGCGCGGCGATGCCGGGATCAGCGCGGGGGTGAACGACGTCTGCTGGAGCGATGAATACGATGCGTCGGTCGTGTCCGCCACCAGCGGCGTACCGGCGCCCGGGATCGGCAGATAGGCGCCGTAGTTGTTGGTGTTCAGCAGGTTCTGCACGGAGAGCTGCAGCTCGGCGTTCCGCGTGAGCGGACGCTTCGCGACCAGATCGACCAACGCGAACGGCGGCTGGAAATACGCGTTGTTCTTGCCCTGATAGTCGACGCCGAGCCCGACGAACGTTCCGCTGGGTTGCGCCCAGGTGAACTGCGCGTAGCCTTGCAGATACGGGATGCACGTGGCGATGCCCGGGGCGGCGACACCGTTGCCGCAGATCTGCACGTCGTTCGCGGGCACGCTCGCGCTGCCGGCGGAGAACAGATTCGGCGTGAGCCCCGAGAGCACGGAGCTCTCGCCCGTCGCGGCGATGTTGAAGCCGAAGCCTTTGCTCGGCGCGTACGCGTACTTCAGCGTCACCAGGTTTGCGGCGAGCTTCGCGACGTTGACCGGCGCGAAGATCCCTTCGACCGACGTCCCGCCGCAGAGCGGCGGCAGCGGCGAGGTCACCTGCGTCGTGAGTTGTTCGAAGACGCCGTGCACGATGGTTTGCTGGAGGTCGACGCTCAAGATGGAGTTGCGCGGGAGGCGCACATCGGCTCCCGCATCGTAGGCGATGCTCGTCTCCGGTGCGAGGTTCGGATTCTTCTCGGTCAGCGTTCCGCCGTTCCAGAATGGTGGCCCGAGCGAACACGCGGGTAACTCGTAGGTGGCGAGGCCGCTGACCTGGCCGACGAACGGATACGTCGTCGACGTTCCGGTCGAGAGGCGAAGCGCGAGATTGGCGCTCGGGCGATCGACGAACGCGATGTGCGGGTCGAAGTGCGTGACCGAACGATTGAGCCCGGTCAGTGCGGTCGAGGTGGAGTCGGCGGGATCGGCGAGCTGCACGCCGTTGACCGACCACTGCGTGTTGTAGAGCCCGACGTCCGTTTTCAATTTCGAGGAGATGTTGAACTCGCCGGTGAGCGAGAACGTCGAGTAGCGCGTGGTCGAAAACGGTACCGAGACGGCGGCCGGACTGTTGATGTACGCGTACGTGCTCTGGCCGTGGAAATCGTAGGTAAAATTGAGCACATCGTCGTGGCCGATCGGCTGCACGATCGACGTCGTCATGCCGTAGAGTTTGTCTTGTTCGTACGTCGAGTAGGCCTCGTAGTAGCACTGCCACTGGTTGTCGACGACGGTGAACGTGCCGGCGGGCGAGGTGACCGTACCGCTCGCTGCGCACGCTTGTTCCGACGGCGTTCCGGTCGTTGGCGCGGGTGCGCCCGTGACGGGGTTCGTCGCGTAGACGCCGGAGAGATAACTCGGCGGCGGCGTCACGCCGTTGCCGTACGAATACGAACCGGGCGGCCCGAAGAATTGCGGAAAATAGACTTGCCCGTAGCCCATCGTGACCTCGGGCTCGATGTCGCCGATGTAGGGGCGCACGAGGATCGTCGTGTTGCCGATCGAGGTGCGGAACTGCGCGTCGTAGAGGGCCTGATTGTTGTAGACCTGCGATCCCGTGTACCAGGCGTAGCCGGTGATCGTCTTCCCGACGAGCGAGGCGAAGTTCGGGTTCCCGCAGATGTAGCCGTTGGATTGACAGGCCTCGATCGTCTGCTGGCCGAGGTACGTTCCCCAGGCCGTGCCCTGCGTATAAAAACCGCCCCATGCACCGACGTAGCCGACGTCGAGCGACGTCGTCGGTGTGAAGTCGTATTTGAGCTTGAACACCATGCCTTTTTGGTAGAGGTTCGCCTCGGCGTTGGTGCAGTCGCTCACGACGCCGGAACCGGGATTGCCGCCGTCGGGAATGACGAGGCAATCGATGGCCTTGGTGAACGGTGTATTGAGACCGCTCGTGCCGAGACCGGCGACGTATTCGAGATGACCGGCGCTGCCGGTCGCGAGCAGCGTCGACGTCTGCGATTGGTAGTTGTCGTACCCGTAGGTGAGTTCGGCCGTCGGCTTCGCGGTGAAGCCCGGCGTCAACAGATTGGCCGTGCCGCCGACGGCGAGGTTGGCGAACGGCGTCGTGTTGCCGGGGCCGCTCTGCGTCTCGATACCGCCGATGAGAAACGATGGGAAATAGGTGCTCACCCAGACGCCGTACTGGCCGAGCGCGACCGGATGGCCGTCGATCAGCACCTGCGTCTCGTAGGGCTGCACGCCGCCGACGATGATCGACTTGTCGGGCTGGCTGCCCATTTGCTGAATCGTCACGTCGGGCAGATGTTGGAGGACGTCGTTGATCTGCGGTGCCGCGAAATTGGAGATGGCGTCGGCGGAGAGATAGCTCGAGACGGCCGGCCCCACGTTGATCGCGCTGCCGCGCGTCGTCGACGTGACCGAACCGATGGTGTGCAGCGAGTTGAGGTCGGCTTGCGTCATCGTCACGGCGATCGGTGTCGTCGTGCCGCCGGCGGCCGTGATCGACGCGAGCGAGACCGGATTGTAGCCGCCCTTCGCGATGTAGAGGCGGTAGATGCCGGGGAAGATCGTCAGGCTGAACGCGCCGGTCGCGTCGGTGGTCGTCGACTGCGTCGATGGCCCCGCAACGGTCACGCGCGCGCCGACGACGCCTGCGCCGGCGGCATCGTGCACCGAGCCGCTGATCGTCGCCGCCGGCACCACCGCGGTCGTCGGTGCCGGCCCGGCCGACGCAGCGTTCGTCCATGCGAACGCAATGAGAAGAAGCGCACCGGCTACACGCAGATGCCGCGCGATACTCATGTCCCACCTCCGTTTTCACCATCGTACGTCACGTCGCTCGCTGCGACATTAGCCATTTGCTGACGATGCGGCGCCACACCGTGCGATCAAAATGTCCTTCCGAAAAACATCGTGGGCATATGGTGAATCGCGTCGCGCCGTGCGTTATGATGCGATTTGCATGCATGGTCAGCACACGCAGACGAACCGCTTGCCGGGAATCGCGCTGCTCTCCCACTGCCTCGCCAATCAGAACGCGAAAGTCGCGGAGTACGCGCTCTTTCCCGGCGTGGTTTCGCCCATCGTCGACGTCCTGCGTCGGAACCGCTATCTGATTCAGCAGATGCCGTGCCCGGAGATGTGCCTGCTCGGCGTTCGTCGCTGGTGGCAGGTGCGCGAACAATACGATACGCCCGGATACCGGCGACATTGCCGCGTGCTTGCGAACTCCGTCGCCGACGTGCTCGCCGTGCGGCTCGCGGAGGGTCCGCGCGATGTTGTCCTGATTGGCGTCGATGGGAGTCCGTCGAGCGCTGTGAACGTCACCGGTATTGGCCCGGCATGGGGCGGTCGACCCGAAGCGGCCGCATCGGCCATGGTCGACGGCCGCGGCGTGTGGATCGAAGAACTCGAGGCGGTGATCGCGGAACGCGGGTTGTGTGCGCCGCGCCTGATCGGCATCCCGATGGAGCTGCCCGGCTTCTCGCTCGACGATGCGCTCGCGGAGCTCCAGCGCTTCATCGAGCTTGGCGGATGAGCGCGCGCGATGCGCGTTCCGGCCGCATTGCGCTCGTGCCGGATCGCCTCGTCAACGCACACCTCGTCGCCGAAGCCGAGCCCGGATTCGCGCTCGTCGCCGACACGTTGCTGGCCTACGGCTTTGGGTGGATCGCGGTGCCTCCGCCCGAGCTAGCGCCGGCCGCGATGGCGATCGCGATCGAACTCGCCATCGATCAAGTGTACGACTACGCGACCAACGGATACGGCGTCGTGTGGATTCGGCCGAGCACCGCGCCCGGCGATCGGCTCATCGCGCAGCAGGTCGAGGCGGAGTGTACGCGGCGAGCGCTTCGCGGTTTGGAAATCGTCGATCTTGCGCCCGAATCGGCGGAGCGATTCGTCGAGGTCGCGGTTGCGCTGCGCGCGTTCGCTTCGGTCGAGCGGGAGGGCGCCGAGAACGTGGTATAAGCGCCACATGCCCCGCTTCTTACACACGTCGATCTTCGTCAACGACATGCCGGCATCGATCGACTTCTACACCAACAAACTCGGCCTCACGCTGCTCGGCGGCCCGCACCACTATCCCGGCAATGCGGACATGGCGTTCGTCGGCAGCAGCTGGGATGCGTACATCGAGCTGGTCTACGATCTCGAAGAGCACCCGCCGTACGCGCTCGGCAACCGCTACGAGCACCTGGCGCTCGAGATCGACGGCGACATGGCCTCGACGATCGAACACCTGCGCGCCGTGGGCGTGAAGATCCTCACCGAACCGAAGAAGCCGCCGAGCGGCACGCGCTGGATCGCCTTCATCGAAGATCCGAACGGGATTCCGATCGAGCTGCTCGAGCCGCGTGAGGCGCCCAAGCCCGCTGCGGCGGAAGCCTAGGTCTCGGGCTTCTCCGGCACGGCCGCGCCCTCGTGGAACGCGGGGGGCGCGGTGGCGTCGGCGGCAGCCGCGGCCGGCGCTTCGTCGGGCCGCTTCGCGATCTCATCGCCCGCGGCGCCGGCCATGCGGCCGCGCGCGAAGATGCGCTGTTGGCGAATCTGGTACGACGGCCGTTCAGCCAGCGGGAGCTTTTTCTCTTCGGCGGCGGCCAGCGCGCGGCTCTCGTGGAGCATCCGCGCGATCGGGTGCTCTTCGATGATGTCGTGTCCGAGCCACTTGATGACACGGAAGGGGAGTCGGCGCAGTCCGGGGCGTTCGTCGGCCATAGGAACCTCGTAACGAGGGGATACCGGCAAGTGTACCACGGAGCCTACCGATCGTGCTCCGCGGCCAGCAATGCGCCGAGCTGGGCGAGCGCCGAGCGGATCGTGGCCTCGGAATGCTGGGCGAAGCCGAAGATGAACTCGCCGGGCATGGGGCCGAGCATGCGGTGCGGATCGGTCGTCATCAGCGTGACCCCGGCGGCACGCGCGCGGGCGACGAAGGCCGGGCTGTCGCGCACGGGCAGACGCACGACGACGTGCATGCCGGCGCTCTCGCCGAGCACCTCGACGTCGGCGCCGAACGTCGCGCGCAGGCCTTCGAGCAAGGCGCCGCGCCGGTCGCGGTAGAGCATGCGCATGCGCCGCAGGTGCCGGTCGAAATCGCCGCTCTCCATGAACGCCGCGAGCGCGCGCTGTTCGAGCAGCGGCGACTGGCGATCGGAGAACGCCTTCGCCGCGAGGACGACGCGGCGCAGCGACGGCGGCACGACGATATAGCCGATGCGCAGCGCCGGAAAGAGCGTCTTGGAGAACGTTCCGACGTAGATCACGCGGCCGGCGGTATCGGTACCGAAGAGCGCGGGAATCGGACGGCCTTCGTAGCGGTAGGCGCTGTCGTAATCGTCTTCCACGATCACCGCCCCGACGCGCTCGGCCCACCCGATCAGCGCGCGCCGGCGCTCCGACGAGAGCACGACGCCGAGCGGGAATTGATGCGACGGCGTTACGTAGACGAGCCGCGCGTTCGCGGCCTCCGCATCGAGCCGATCGACGCAGAGGCCGTCGCGATCGACCGCGATCGGCCGCAGATCGGCGCCGTTCGCCGCGAACGTGCGCTGCGCGCCGACATAGCCCGGCTCTTCGAGCGCCACCACGTCGCCGGGTTCGATCAGCACGCGCGCCACGATGTCGATGGCCTGTTGCGAGCCGCCGACGATGATGACGTCGTCGGCGTGTGCGTCGATGGCGCGCGCGGTGCCGAGGTGCGCCGCGATCGCGCTCCGCAACGGTGGAAAGCCGGCCGGATCGGGGCTGTAATCGAGACCGTCGCTCTGCGCGTCGATGTCGGCCGCGACGTAGCGCCGCCACGCGGCAAACGGGAAGGCATCGAAGGCGGGACGGCCGTCGCGAAAGTCGACGTTCCCCGGGATGCGCGGTGGCTCGAGCGGCGCCGAATCGAGCAGCGACGCGCCGTAGGTGGAGAGCCGCAGCGACGCACCGGCAACCGGCGACCGCGCATGTGGCGCGATGCGATCGTCGGGTAATTCGCCCGCGACGTAGGTGCCGGAACCCGTCGTCGCTTCGAGATACCCCTCGCTGTGCAATTGCGCGAAACTCGAGATGACCGTCGAACGCGAGACGCCGAGCGCTTCGGCCATCGAACGCGTCGACGGCAACCGGGTTCCGGGCGCGACGCGGCCGCCGGCGATCGCGTCGCGTATCGCGACGTAGAGTTGCCGGTGCAGCGGTACGGTGCTCGCCGCGTCGAGTTCGATCGGCAACTCCATGCTCAGTGGTCTGCCCTCATCGCAGCCAAATGGTACTTGAGTGCGAGCCCGAGCGCCATTAGAGTACGGTGCATCGAATCAGTTTCGCATTGTCCATTTCGCGCACGAACGTGCGCCGCGTGGATGATGGATGGCACTGATTTTCTTCGCGTTATTTCATTCGCGAAAGTATTGTACAAACGGCGGCGGCGACGTCGCGAATGTTCAGCAAACGCCCATATTCTGCGCGCCGGAACGAGCGCTATGGTGATGCACACGCTTTGCATCTCGGACGCCGGAAACGGAGACGAACATGGCCGCGGCACCAATGCGCCTGCGCGCGCAATGTCTGAACTTTTGGGAAATTCTCGCTCAAGCGATCGCGCTGATCTCACCGACGATGACGGCGGCGTTGATCGTACCGCTGATGTACGGAACAACGGGCAATTCGAGTTGGCTCGCCTACGCGTTCGGTACGGTGATGCTGCTCTTCGTCGCGTTCAACCTCAACCAATTCGCGCGCCGATCCTCGCACACCGGATCGATGTTCTTGTATTCGGTTGCGGGCCTCGGTTCGACGGCCGGCGGTCTTTCCGGCTGGTGCTTGATGTGGGCCTATATGTTCATCGGTACGGCCGGGATCACCGGATTCACGATCTTCGCGCAAACGTTACTCGGTATGGCGAACCTGCACGTGCCCGCGCTCCTGCTCTTCGCCGTGTGCGCGTTCGTCAGCTGGTTTCTCGCGTATCGCGACATCGCGCTTTCGACGATGGTGATGCTCGTGATCGAGGCCGCATCGATGGCGATCATCACGCTGCTCTCGTTCATCGCGCTGAGCGCGCACGGGTTCAAGATCGACACCGATCAGCTGACGCTGCAAGGGAGTTCGATCTCGACGCTCGGCCTCGGCGTCGTGGTCGCGATCTTCAGCCTCGTCGGCTTCGAGTGCGCGACGGCCTTTGGTGAAGAAGCGAAGAATCCGCTCAAGACGATCCCGAAGGCCGTGATCGCGAGCCTGCTGATTTCCGGCGTGTTCTTCGTCTTCGTATCGTACGTCGAGATCCTGGCGCTCAAGGGCGCGAACCCCTCGCTCGACAAGCTGACGACGCCGCTCTCGACGATCGCAACGATGTTGCACGTCGATTACTTGCAGATTCCGATCGACGTGTTCGCGATGGTGAGCTTCTTCTCGCTCGCGCTTTCCTGCATGAACGCCGGCTCGCGCGTCGTGTACCAGATGGGCCGGCAAGGCTACTTCCACGAAGCCGCCGGCCGCGCGCACGCGACGAATGCGACGCCGCACGTCGCGGTGACGATCTACGCGCTGCTCGAGTTTGCGATCCCCTCGATCATGACGTTCCTCGGTCTCCAAGTCTCCGATGCGTTCAACGACGCCGGCATGTTCGGCGCATTCGGATTCCTCGGCGCGTACGTGTTCTTGTCGGTTGCGGCACCGATGTACCTCAAGAAGATCGGCGAACTCAAGCCGATGGATGTCGCGTGGGCCGTCATCGCGCTCGCGCTGCTCGTCGTGCCCGCCGTCGGCAGCGTCTATCCGGTCCCGGCGCCGCCCGTCAACCTCTTCCCGTACATCTTTCTCGCCTATTTCGTCGTCGGGCTGGTGCTCTTCGTCATCCGGCGCAAGGCGACGAAGGGCGGCGATCTGGAAACGATGGACGCGATGGTCCTGGACGAGGCGTCGGCGGTCGCGTGATGCCGGTCGTCGCGCGATTGCGCGTGTATCCGTTCAAATCGTTCGACGGCGCCGACGTCGATGCGGCGCCGTTCGTGCCGCTCGGCGGTCTGCGCCTCGATCGCGCGTTTGCCGTCGTCGACGAGCGCGACGAGTTCGTCAACGCGAAGCGCGAACCGCTGGTCCATCACGTGCGGGTGAGCTACGATCCCGCACTCACGGCCGCCACGTTCACGCTGCCGAGCGGTGCGACGTTCGCCTTCGGCTTCGATGAGCAGCCCGACGGCCTCGCGGCCTTCTTGAGCGGCTATTTCGGGCGGCGGGTCAGCGTGCGGCGCGATCACGAGGGTGGGTTTCCCGACGATCCGGCGGCGCCCGGCCCGACGATCGTGTCGGGCGATACCCTCGCGGCCGTGGCGTCGTGGTTCGACGGTATGACGATCCACGACGTGCGGCTGCGACTCCGAGCGAACATCGAAGTCGACGGCGTGCCGGCGTTTTGGGAAGACCGGCTCTTCGGGCCGGCTGGCGAGGCCGTCCCCTTCCGCGTCGGGGCCGTCGTCTTGGCCGGGACGAATCCGTGCGCGCGGTGCGTCGTGCCGAGCCGCGACGCGATTTCCGGCGAGGTCTACCCGGCGTTTTCCAAGCGCGTCGCCGAACGCCGTGCGGCCACCTTGCCGCCGTGGGCGGATCGGACGCGCTTCGATCACTACTACCGGTTGTGCGTCAACACACGGACGATCGCCGCCGGCGACCGCTCGATCCACGTCGGCGACCGCGTCGTGTTGGCGGAGGAGCCGAGGGCGGTTCGATAGGGGCGGCGTACCTGCCGACTGGTGAACCGGATCAGCGCACCGCGCGGCACGAAGGACGTGCTGCCGCCGGTGTCCGCCGAGTGGAATCGGCTGGAACGACATGCACGTGAGATCGCCGAGCGCTTCGGCTACGGCGAAATACGAACCCCGACGTTCGAGTCGACCGAACTGTTCGTGCGCGGCGTCGGCGAGACGACCGACATCGTCGAAAAAGAGATGTACACGTTCAAGGACAAGGGCGATCGCAGCATGACGCTGCGCCCGGAATGGACCGCGCCCGTCGTGCGCGCGTGCATCGAACACTCGCTCTTCGCCGAGGGTGCGCAGCGGTTGTTCTACATCGGCTCGATCTTCCGGTACGAACGCCCGCAAGCCGGCCGGTACCGCGAAGCGCACCAATTCGGCATCGAGTGCTACGGCTTCGCCGGTCCCGAAGCCGACGTCGAAGTGATCGGCGTTGCGACCACGCTGCTCGACCGGTACGCGCTCGGCGGCGTCACCGTGCGCATCAATTCGGTCGGCGACGAGGTCTGCCGCCCGCGCTACCGCGAGGCGTTGCTCGCGCATTTCCGGCCGCATGCCGCGGAACTCTCCGAGGATTCGCAGCGCCGGCTCGAACGCAATCCGCTGCGCATCCTCGATTCGAAATCGCCCGCCGACGCGCCGTTCGTCGCGACGGCGCCGACGTTCGCCGACGTGCTGTGCGACGCGTGTCGCGCGCACTTCGATGCGGTGCGCGGCTATCTCGATGCGAGCGGCACGCGCTACGTGGTCGACCCGCACATCGTGCGCGGCCTCGATTACTACACGCGCACGGTCTTCGAGATCACCTCCGACGCGCTCGGCGCGCAGAGTACGGTGTGCGGCGGCGGACGCTACGACAACCTCGTCGCCTCGCTCGGCGGCCCGGCGACGCCCGCGGTCGGCTTCGGCCTCGGCCTCGAGCGCTTTCTGATGATGGTCGCCGCCGCCCAAGGCGACGTCGTGACGCCGCGCCGCGGCATTCAGGCGATCGCGCTCGGCGCGGCGGCGCGGACGCGGCTGGTGCCGATCGTTGCGGCGCTGCGCGCGCACGGCGGAAGCCCGACCTTCGCCGATTACGGCGACCGCCGGCTCACCGCGCACTTCAAACTTGCCGACAAGAATCGCGCGCGCTATGCGTTGATCCTCGGCGACGACGAATTGGCCGCGGGCGAGTTCGTGTTGCGCGACCTCGACGCCCGGACCGACCGCCGGCTGCCGCTCGGCGCGAGCCCGGATAGAGTCGCGACCGCACTCGTCGAAGCGCTCACCTGATGGCTGAAACCGAAGCCGACCGCATTCGTGCGCTCGGCGAGATCCTGCGTGAGTTCGACCTGGACGCGATCCGTCTGAAGGTCGGCGAGACCGAATACGAGCTGGTGCGGCGCGACCCGGCTGCGGCCGTGCCGATGGTGCTGCCCGCGCCGAACGGCGTGCCGGTAGCGCCGGCCGCCGCTGCGCCCGCGCCGGCCGCGCCGGCGGCGAGCGCCCCGGCGGCGGGCGGCGGTCCGCCCGCGGGCGTGAAGCGGGTGACCGCCCCCGTGGTCGGCGTGTTCTATTCCGCGCCCTCGCCGGCGTCGCCGCCGTTCGTCACGGTCGGAGAACGCGTCGCCCCGGGTCAGGTGCTCTGCATCCTCGAGGCGATGAAGCTGATGAACGAGATCACGAGTGAATACGCCGGCGTCGTGAGCCGGGTACTGCCCAAGAACGGCGAGCTCGTTTCGCTCGGCGACGACCTCTTCTGGATCGAGCCCTAAATGTCGAATTTCAACCAACGCCGCGACTTCGCGGAGCTCCTCGCCGACCGGCGCGGTCAGCTCGACGCGCCGCGCTACCCCGAGCAAGTCGCCGCCATCGTCGGAGCGATGGTCGATGCGTTCCGCCGGGGCAAAAAAGTGCTGTGGTGCGGCAATGGCGGCAGCGCCGCCGACGCGCAGCACCTCGCCGCGGAATTCAGCGGCCGCTTCTTGCGCGAGCGCGGCGGCCTGCCGTCGGAAGCGCTTTCGGTCAACACGAGCGCCCTCACCGCGATCGGCAACGACTTCGGCTACGAGAACGTCTTCTCGCGTCAGGTCGAGGCGTTCGTGCAACCGGGTGACGTGGTCGTCGGCATCACCACCAGCGGGAAATCGCCCAACGTCGTGCGCGCGCTCGAAGAAGCCAACAAACGCGGCGCGACGACCGTCGCCTTCACCGGCAACGGCGGCGGCCCGCTCGCCGAGATCGCCGACCTCGTGCTGCTCGGTCCCGACGGCTACAGCGCGATCGTGCAAGAAGTGCACATCACGATGGGCCACATCATCTGCGATCTGGTCGAACAAGAGCTGTTGTTCGCGTGACCAGCGCGCGCCGGCCGGCGGTGTTTCTCGATCGCGACGGGACGCTCATCGAGGACAAGGGCTTTCTCGGCGATCCGGATGGGGTCGTGGTGTTGCCGACGGTCGTCGATGCGTTGAAGTTGCTGGCGGCGCGCGGGTTCGCGACGATCGTCATCTCGAACCAGTCGGGCATTGCGCGCGGCATCCTCGACGACGCGCGCGTGCGCGGCGTGAACGCGGAGATCGTGCGCCGGCTCGGCGACGACGGCGTCGCCATCGACGGCTGGTATTGGTGCCCGCACTACGATGCGGGCTGCGATTGCCGCAAGCCCGAGCCCGCGCTCGTGCATCGCGCGGTCGGCGAGCACGCGCTCACGCTCGAGCGCGGCGCGATGATCGGCGATCGCGGGAGCGATGTCGAGCTCGGCCATCGCGTCGGCATCGCGGGCATTCTCGTGCCCGGGCCGTACGCCTACGTCGGGCCCGAGCCGGATCTGCGAGCGCAGACGCTGCTCGAAGCGGCGGAATGGATCGTGGCGCGTGGCAACTGAGATCGCGATCCCGCGCGCCGACGCGTTGCTCGCGCGCATGGCCGGGCGCCGCGTCGTCGTGATCGGCGACGTGATGATCGACGAGTGGATCTGGGGCCGCGTCTCACGCATCTCGCCCGAAGCGCCCGTGCCGGTCGTGGCGGTGCACGATCACTCGTTCACGCTCGGCGGATCGGGCAACGTGGCGAACAATCTTCGCGCGCTCGGTGCGAACGTCGCGCTCGTCGCGGTGGTCGGCGCCGACGCCGAACACGAACGCGTGCGCGGACTGCTCGAGGGCATCGGCGCGGACGCGAGCGGCCTGATCGCGCTCGACGACCGCCCGACGACGCGCAAGACGCGCGTGGTCGCGCACAACCAGCAGGTCGTGCGCGCGGATTGGGAATCGACCGCGCCGCTGCGCGACGCCGATCGTGCGCGCGTGGTCGACGCGGTGCGCCGCGCGATCGCCGGCGCCGACGCGGTCGTGCTGAGCGATTACGCGAAGGGGCTCTTCCACCGCGACATCGTCGAGGCGGCGCTCGCGGCGCCGATCGTCGTCGCCGATCC
>Ga0116227_10010780_pt1 | contig 15740 bp, 14 predicted proteins | sample S1TSphgellanicum_FD_89693 | JGI IMG/M metagenome (GOLD analysis project Ga0116227, IMG submission 89693) | Host-associated microbial communities from peat moss isolated from Minnesota, USA - S1T2_Fb - Sphagnum magellanicum MG | ecosystem: Host-associated > Plants > Peat moss > Unclassified... | reverse complement strand
TACGTCGGCCGCGGCATGCTCTTTCTCGACCTCATCCAAGAGGGCAATCTCGGCCTGATCCGCGCCGTCGAAAAGTTCGACTATCGCAAGGGCTATAAATTCTCGACGTACGCCACTTGGTGGATCCGCCAGGCGATCACGCGCGCGCTCGCCGATCAGGCACGCACGATCCGCATCCCGGTGCACATGGTCGAGACGATCAATCGCCTCATCAAGATCTCGCGTCAGCTCCTCCAGGAACTCGGCCGCGATCCCACGGTGGAAGAGATCGCGCACGAGATGGGTCTCACGCCCGAAAAGGTCCGCGAGGTCATCAAGATCTCGCAAGAACCGATCTCGCTCGAGACGCCCATCGGTGAAGAAGAGGACTCCCACCTCGGCGACTTCATCGAAGATCAGGAAGCGATCGCCCCGGCCGAGGCGGCCTCCGTGATGCTGCTCAAAGAGAAGATGGCGGACGTCCTCAAGAACCTGACGGATCGCGAGCGCAAGGTGCTCGTGCTTCGCTTCGGGCTTGAGGACGGGCACCAGCGCACGCTCGAAGAGGTCGGTCAGGAGTTCGGGGTTACGCGCGAACGGATCCGTCAGATCGAAGCGAAGGCGCTACGGAAGCTGCGGCATCCGTCGCGGGGCAAAGCGCTCAAGGACTACTGGTCGAGCGAATAGCCTTGCCTGCTACCGGTCGAGCGAAAGCCCGAAAGCTTCCGTGCGGGCCCTTTAGCTGCCGGGAATTTCCATCTCCGCAAATATCGCCTGGAGCGGTAGGGGCAGGTCCGGAATGATCGCCGGCGTGTAGCTCTAGACGTCCGCGGAGATGCGCTCGAAGCGTCCGGCGCTATCGTAGACGTCGACAATTCGCGCGTCGGGGTCGGCGATCAATTCGAGGGTGACGCCCCAGGCCAGGTAGACGCGCCGCTTCTCATCGACGTCGCGGAGGCGGTCGTCGGGCGAGAGAATTTCCACCACGATTTCCGGTGCGACCGGCGGAGACTCTCGGGGACGAGCGGATGAATGTCTTCGCCCGGCGGTGAGGCGCGAAAACGCCATTCGGTCGCGACCGCTCCCGGATGGCCGGCGTTCGCCCACGCCTCGAGTGCTTTCGCAAAAGCAAACTGCAAGGTGCCATGCCGGCGAGTCGGGCTCACTTTCTGGACCGGCCGATCGCCGATCCATTCCGTCTCGGGCCTGGTTTCGGGAAGTACGATTTCGCCGATTCCCCGCGGGTCGCTTCGGATCACATGCTCATCCCGGGCTTCGGGGGGTTGACCGGCTTGACTGCGGGATTCTTATCGGCGAACGCCCCGTTTGCGTTCGGAATCACCCAGACCGAGAGATCCCAGATCGCAGGGAACTCGAAGACGAACTTTACGTCGCTCGGGCTCTTTGCGATGCCGGCGGCCACGAGGTTCGCGGCGGTCGGCTCTGCCGGGTCGCCGCCGGCGGCCACGATCTTTTTCGCGCCGGTGGCGCCGAAGGTCGTGGTGCCGTTCGGGCCGGCGAGGCCGTAATGGATGTGCTGGTCGAAATCGCTCCACCGCGCCGGGTTCACGCCGAAGAGGTGGGGCGGCTTGCCGGCCACGTACGGCACGCTAAAATCGGCGCCGATCAGGCGGCCCGCGTGGTCGTACCAGAGCTGACTCGGGTGCTTCTCATCGACGCTCGTCCAGTGGCGGTTCGCGTAGCTGATCGCGCCCGTGTCGTCTTCGTCCGTGTAACGAATGTAGCCGGCGCTTTCCGCAGCCGCAGTCGTCGCAAAACGCGACCCGAGATCCGCTGAAACCGCCTTCACGAACGGCATCTCCGCCGCGCTCGGCACACCGCTCAAATCCGCGGCACCGGCGGGTGCGAACGCGAGGGAGCCAAGGGACGCAAACGCAAGCGCGGCGGCCGCGCGGAAAAGCATCAGAGCTCGCTTCATGAGATACGTGATATCTCTCCTGGGCCCGTGGTCCCTACCCGGTCCGCGCTCGTATCGGGATCAGCGTGCGGCATTGCTCATCTTTGCAAGAGCCGAAATCGCCCTCTCGTGGAGGGATCACGGTGACGACGGGTGGGGAGGCTCGTATCCGGCGAGCGAATAGCTGGTGTTTTTACTTCCGCCGAGATTTTTGACGAGAAGTCCCTTCTCGACCAGATCGTTGATATCGCGCTGCGCGGTATCGGTGGACGTCTTGCCGAGGAGCGACCATTTCTTTGTGGTGAGTTTTCCTTGGAAGTCGTTCAGATAACGCGCGAGCACCGCTCGCTGACGTTCCGATAACTGAACGTCTTCGTGTAGACGCCAGAAGGCACGCGCCTGCAGCGCCCCGGTAGCGCCGCTCTGCGCGGCGCCGATCGCGCGGCCATAACTTTCGAGAAACCAGACGAGCCATTCGGTGATGTCGAGATTGCCTTTTTGGACGCGTTCGAGCATGTCGTAGTAGCGCTGCTTCTCGACGTTTATCTGGCGCGACATACTGAAAAAACGCCGGCTCGACTTCTCGTCGCGGGCGAGAGCCATGTCGGCGATGGCCCGTGCGATTCGTCCATTCCCGTCGTCGTAAGGATGTATCGTCAGAAACCACAGATGGGCGATCGCGCTGGTCACGAGCCCATCGCCCTCGCGTGGCGATTCGAACCACGATAGAAACGCCTCGAGATCGCGCGGTATGCGCGCCGCGGGCGGCGCCTCGAAATGGACGGTCGGTGCGTCGATGCGCCCGGAAACGACTTGCATGGGGCCCGTCTCGTCGGTCCGCCAACCGCCGATCGTTAGCGTTCGTCGCGCTCCACGCAAGGCCGGGAACAAGCCCGTATGCCAACGATGGAGCCGCGCTACCGTCAAGGGTTCGGCGTACGAGAGCGTCGCATCGAGGATCATGTCGATCAAGCCTTCCGTTGCCGCATCCGCCGGAGGCAAACCGCCTTGGTCGATATGTAGCCGCCGCGCGATCGAAGATCTCACCGCCACGCGGCTCAACGGCTCGCCCTCGATCTCGGCTGTCCGGATCGCCTCCTCCGTGCGCGATTCAATTTCGGCGCGATCTCGATCGCGGAAGCCAAGGCTTTCAATGAGCGCGTGAAACTCGCCCTGGGCCCGGCGAGCCGCACCGAGGGGAACCAGTAGCATTTGCGCATCGTAGGTAAAGCGCGGCCAGCGGGCGCGCTCCCAGATGTACACTTCCCTTTTGGTCATCTGCGGCGAATCATACCATATTCGCCGCATTTTCTGCGGAGAACACTCCGCTTGGCTACTACCGGTCGTTCCGTTCTGCGCGTCGCAGCATCACCGTCCGAACGGCTGGCTCTTCGCTTCAGGCCGACTTGGTTGGACCGGGGGCCGCGACGGGCTGGCTCGAAGCCGCAGGCGCCGCGCCCGATGCCGCAGGCACCGGACTCGAAGCCGCGGGCACCGCGCCCGAGACGCCAGGCGCCGGCGAACCGCCCGTATCCGCGCCCGATGCCGCTGGAGACGGCGACGGCAGCCGCGGCGGCAGCGTCGGCTTGCCCTTCGGCAGCGGATGCGGCGGGCCGGGGGCGGGCGTGTAGAACGGCGCGGCGGTCAGGTCCGCGTGGGGCGGGTCGAACGAACTCGTAAACGGCGGCGGCGTGGCGATCACGATCGCGCGCGGGTTACGCGCGTCCACCGTCGCGTCGGTTTCGGCGCGGAGGACGCTTCCGGCGGGCAGCACCATCTGGCGGCCCTTCCGAAAGGCTTGATAGAAAATATAATACGGCACGAACACGTCCGCCGTCTGATCGGCCGCGGCCCGCGTCGTTAATTGGCCCGTCGTGTGATCGACGGTGAGATACTCGTGATAGGCCCGAATCGGCAGCACTTCATCGCGCCCCGGCAGCGTGAAGGGATCCACGTGAATCTGGATCGCCCCGTCGACGTCACCCGTCTGGGCTTTCGCCGTGGTTACGACGGTAAAGGTCGCGGGCGCGCCCGCCGGAGCGAGCGTGACGCCGCCGACGATCAGCGGCGCTTGCAACTTCATGTGAACGATCGTGCCGGGCGGCGTCGAGCCCGAATTGACCGCATCGAGCAACACGAACGAGATCGGCGAGCCGTAGGGGAGGAGCGGCCCGGTCGGTGCCGGGAGCGGCGTCGGAGTTTCGTGCGTGCGGGGTGGCGGCGAAGGCGGTGCCGGCGGCGGTAACGCGCGTGCTGCCGGAGCTACGGATGCGACCGCGCTTCCCAACAACAGCGCGCCGAGCGCGATGCTACGCTTCGCTTGCCTTCTTTTCCGCGGCGGCTGCTGCAGCTTTCTTACCTTCTTCGATCAATTGCTTTACTTTTTGGCCGCCCTTTTGCCCGATGGCTTCGTAGAATGACGGGCCGTAGCGGTCGCGTGTCGCTTCGCCGCCTTTTTTGCCACCCTTTTTTCCGATCGTCTCGTAGAATTCGTGGCCGTGAGCGAGTTTCGTCGCTTCGCCGCCTTTGCGCCCGATCGCTTCGTAGAAGCCCGGGCCGTACTTTTGCTTGACGGTTTCCCCGCCTTTTTGTCCTGCCTCGCGAACGGTCATGCCGCCGCCCGATTTTCTTTTTGCTGGGTCCGTCGCCATCAGAAGAGGGCTACCTTTCTTGGAGAGAGCGGAGCGTCTATCATTGAACTCAACGTTAGGGTCGCCCGGAAAGTTGGGTTGTATTGCCGTCGCGCAAGATTTTTACCATTCTATTGCTTTTGCTGGGAATCGGCTGGCAAACACGAGCGCTTGCCGACGATCCGTTTCGCAAGATCGAGCTCCAAGAATTACATCGGAGCGCGGATGCTTCTCTTATAGCCCAACTCGATAACAGTGATGCTCGCATTGCAGCACGAGCGGCGCTCGCTCTTGGACGCACGAAGGCCGGAGGCCAAAATGCGCTCGCGGCCCTCGAGCGCGTGCTCGGCGCTTCGTCGAACCCCGCAATTCGGGCAATGTGCGCGTACGCAATAGGACTTTCGAACGACGGCTCGCGTGACGCGGCCGTTCGCATTATTAGCGCGACGCACGATGCGAATTCGGCGGTCCGCTACGCGGCGGTCGACGCGCTCGGCCGCATCGAACGTGACCATCCGCTCTCCGATGTGACGCTCGCCACATCTCTTGCCGCCGCGCTCGAAGACCTTGCCGCGCACGATGCCGATCCGGCCGTGCGTGGCCACGCTGCAATCCAGCTCGATGTGTACGCGTCCTTGCCGCCCGCGGCGGCGATTGCAAAGAACCTCGAACGCATCGAAGCCGGGGACCCGGACCCGGACGTCCGTTGGCACGCGGCGTTTACGCTGTATCGGACCTACGCTCGATTTGCAGATGCGTCGTTCCTTGCCCGCGCCTTACACGATCCAAACGAGCTCGTCCGCGTCGAAACGCTGCGTGCGTACGGCCGCCGCGCAGACCCGGCGACGCGCGCGCTGATCGAGGCGAGTCTGGGCGACCCGTCGTGGCGCGTGCAGTTCGAAGCGCGCGAGGCGTTGCGCGCGCTCGTGAAGCTCGGCCGCAGCGAACATCTGCGGCGCATGCCGCCGGGAATCCATTTGCCCGCGATTCGCGAGGTCCGCGTTCCCTTCGAGCTCGGGCCCGATACGCTCGGGGTCGCGCCGTTCGAACCGCCGCATGCGCCCGACCCCGCGACGCTACCGCTCGCCGCCGTGCAGCTCCCGATAACTGCCGCCGCCATGAACGGCCCCGCACCGGGCCCGCATCCGCGCGTGCTCGTGCGGACGAATCGCGGCGACGTCGTCGTGCGCCTGTATCCCGAATGGGCGCCCTCCACCGTGGCCAATTTCTTACAACTCGCGCAGAGCGGTTTTTTCGACGGCAATCCATGGTTTCGGATCGTGCCCGATTTCGTCACGCAAACGGGCGACCCGACGGGCAACGCCGACGCCGAAGCCGGTTACACGATTCCCGCTGAAGAGAATCCGGTCGAGCAACGCTCCGGCATCATCGCAATGGGCCTCGACTACGCCGATAATAAGGCGCTGCGCGATTCCGCCGGCACGCAGTTCTACTTTACGCTCTCACCGCAACCGTATCTGGGCCGCGACTTCACGGTGTTCGGCGAAATCAGCTCCGGCTTCGACGTCGTCGCGAATCTGGTTGAAAGCGACCGCATGACGCTCGTGCGGCGGATCGAGGACGGCTAGGCGCGCGCCGAGCCGGCTATCCCGGTAGGAGCGATCGCAGCGCGAAGAGTGCGTTCTCTTTGCGCTCGGTGAGCCGCCGGTAAAAGTACCCCGCCCAGTGCGTTCCGAACGGAACGTACACGCGCACGTTGTAGCCGTCGCTTACGAGCTCGCGCTGCAATTCGGGCCGGACGCCGTAGAGCAGTTGAAATTCGAACCGGTCTTTGCCGATGCCGCGGCCGGCCGCGTAGCCTTTGACCGCTTCGATGAGCCGGGGGTCGTGCGTGGCGATGCCGGGATAGACGCCGCGCCCGATCAGCGCCTCGGCTAAACGTAGGAATGATTTGCGAATTGCCGGCATCTCTTGCAGCGCCAGCTCTTCGGGTTCGGCGTAGGCGCCCTTGCAGAGGCGCACCCGCGCGCCGAGCGCGATCGCGCGCTCGACATCGGCCGCCGAACGGCGCAGATAGGCCTGAATGACCGGCCCGACGTTGCGGTGCCCGGTATAGACGTGCTCGAAGACGCGCAGCGTCGCATCGGTAAGCGCCGAGCCTTCCATGTCGATGCGCACGAAGGGGTCGGGCAGCCGCGCCGCGCGCGCGAGGATGGCCGTGAGATGCGCGCGGCAGAGCATTTCGTCGATGCGCAGGCCGAGGGCGGTGAGCTTCACCGAGACGTTGGTTCGCAGCGCCTCGCGCTCGATTGCGGCGAGGAGTTCGAGGTAGGTGTCGCGGGTGTGCTCGGCCTCGCTTGCGGCGGCCACGTCTTCGCCGAGAAAATCGAGCGTCGCGGTCAAGCCCTCGGCGTTGAGCCGGCGGACCGCGTCGAGTGCGGAATCGATCGTCTCCCCCGCGACGAAACGCTTGGCGAGGAAGAAGAATCGCGCTTGCAGCGCCGAGTTCGAATCGAGGATACGATCGATGACGGTCATCGAGAAAAAGTCGTTCGGCGAGGTCGGGAGGCCGCCTTCGGAGCGCTGCGTCGACTGCAAGTCGACCGGCGTCGGCTGCAAGTCGCAAAGCACTGCCGGTGCCGGAAGCGTTGAGCGGGCGGGCCGTCTATCGGCGGCCGCGAGCCTAAGATTTTTGCCAAGAAATCGTTACGGGCGGCGACTCTTGGATACTAGGCACCATGATGGCGACATACGAATCCGCTCAACCATGACCCCCCCGAACGCGCAACCCCCGAAGCGCGTCCTGGTCGCCGACGATGATAGTGACGTTTGCGCCCTACTCGAAGTCGTGCTTGGCCCGATCGCTCACGTCACCACGGTGAGCGATGCGGAATCGGCTTTGGCGTTGCTGGCATCCGAGCCGCCGTTCGATGCGATCGTCTCCGACTTCATGCTACCGGGGATCAACGGCCTCGAATTCGTCCAGCGCGTCCGCAGCGACGAACAGGAACGGCGCACGCCGATTCTCATGATTAGCGGCCACGGCCGCATCGCGAGCGATCACGCCCGCGCGGCCGGCTGCGACGCCTTCCTCGACAAGCCGTTCACGCTGGCCCAGTTGCGCTCGACCATCGGCTCGTTGCTCGCTCCCCGAATCCACTTCGCTTAAGCGCTTCGCGGCAAGTCTTGGCGGATGGACCGGCGTAGTGCGCGCGGATGGTAGCTGCCGCCCTCCGCGTCGTTCTCCTTGCGTTCTCGCTCGCGCTCGACGTCTTCGCGGTAAGTGTCGGCGTCGGCATGCGCGGTACGACGCGTGCCGCCAAGGTCCGCATCGGGCTCGCCTTCGCCGGCGCCGAGGTCCTGATGAATCTGGTGGGCGTCGGACTCGGGGCGATCGCCGGCCGCGCGATCGGGGAGATTGCGGCCTACATCGGATTTGCGGCGCTCGTGGGCGTCGGCGTCTTCATGGTGATCGAAACCTTTCGCGCTGAAAAGGAAGAATTCGACCTCTCGCGCGGCTGGGGGCTTGCCGTTGCCTCCCTCTCCATCAGCCTCGATTCGCTCGGCATCGGCTTCTCGATCGTCTACATCGGCGTTCCGGTCGTCGTGACGCTCGGCGCGATCGCGCTGGCCTCGGTCATCTCGACCACTCTGGGCCTCGCATTCGGCAAGAACTTCGGGACGGTCGTCGGCGAGCGCGCCGGCCTCATCGCGGGGTTCATCCTGATCGCTACGGGCGGCCTCTTCGCGGCGCTCAAGTACGCGCACATCCAATGACGGCGCTCGATCCGGCGGCGCGGCTGCTGGAGCTCGCCCGCGCGACCGCGGCCCCATCGCTTGCGATTGTCGGGACGAGTAAGAACGCGGGGAAGTCGGTCGTCGTCGGCGCGCTCGCGGCGGCGCTCGAGCGCACCCGGACGCCGTACGGCCTCTGCACGATCGGCCGCGACGGTGAGTCGAGCGATGCGATCGACGGTTCGCCGAAACCGCGCTTCTTTCTGCGGCCGGGAGCGTTCGTAGCACTGCCGGCGGCGCTCGTGCCCCGCACGCCCGCGCTCGAAATCCTAGCGGCCACCGGCGAAACGAGCGCGCTCGGCCGCATTCTGCTGGCGCGCGTACGGGCCGCCGGGATCTTCGAAATCGCCGGGCCGCCCGGTGCGGCGGCGCTCCGGCGGGTGGCCGAGTCGTTGCGGGCTTTGGCGGGCTACGTGCTCATCGATGGCGCCGTCGACCGGGTCGCAACCCTGCGCGGTGGTCTCGATGCCGTGATCGTAGCGGTCGGAGCGGCGAGCGCACCGACCCAGGCGCTCGCGGTCGAAGCGGCGGCGGCGCTCGTGGCGCGGCTGTCGTTGCCGCTGGCGCTGCCCGGCGCGCCCGCCGTTCACGTTGCCGGGGCGCTGACCGCGCATGATGCGGCGGACTACGTGCGGGCGGGTGAAAGCCGGGCGATCGTCGTGCCCGATGCGACGCACGTTGCGTTCGGCGGCCGGACGTTTCGCACGTTCGCGGCCCGGCTCGACCTGCGCTGCCAAAAAAAGCTGCGGCCGATCGCGTGCACGATCGCCTCGCGTTCGCCCGCGCGCTCCTTCGAGCCGCGCGCGTTCGCGCGAGCGGTTGCGGAACGAACGGGATTGCCTACGTTCGACATCTATGCGGGCAGCTTCGAGGAAGCGGAGCCGCGTTTCGACGGCGCTGCGGTTTCTGATTCGGATGCCGATTGCAATGCCGGGAGCGATGAATCTGCGAAGGCCGGCCCCGGTGGTGTCGTTTGAAGGTCCCGTGGGACGAAGCAACGGAACGCGCGTGCGGGCTCGACGTCCTCCGCCGCGCGATCGCTCCCGGCTGCGGCTTCGGCCGAGCGGCGCACGCCCGCGAGCGTAGCTTCGGGCCGGGGGATGAGGAAGCCGCGGCGGTAGCAGCGGCGCGGGTTTGCGCGATCGCTCGAACGGCCGGGCGTGAGCGGCTCGAACGCTTTCGGAAGGTGCTGGCAGAAGTGCCTGACCCAGCGACGCTTTTGTTGCGGGCCGGGGCGGGGGAGATTCTCGAAGATCCGGATTTCTTCGACGTCTTGCGATTCGTCGAGGCGATACGCGAGTTACGCGCCGCGGAGGGTTCGGGAATCCGCAGTCTCGCTGTCGCCGATAGAGAGTTCGGTGTCACGGACGCCGATGTGGCGTTCGAAACGGACGCAGGTGCGGCGTTGCTTACGGGAGCCGATGCGGCGTTCGCTGTTCCGGACGTCGACGTGAGGCTCGAAGCCGCGCTCGCACCTGGCCGCAGTGACGGTAATGGATTCTATCTCGCCGACGCTTTCGACCCGGCTCTGGCGGCGGCGCGCGGGGCGGCAGCGCAGTGCCAAGCGGCGTTCGACGTTGCTCGCGATCGGCTGGCCGAGCGGGCCGCCGCGGCGCTCGGCTGGGAGCGGGTGCGCGACGGCGAGTTCATCGTCATGCGCGATGCGGCTCCGCATCCGCTCCCCCAGGAAATTCGGGTGGTGCGCGAAGCGCCGGCCTATCTGCTTTGCGAACTCTCGCTCGACGAAGCAACGCTCGAAGCGCTCGCCGCGCGGGACGCCGCCGTGGCGGACGTCGCCGCTGCAGAAGAAGCAGTTCGGGCACGGCTTTCCCGAACGGTCGCCGCCGCCGCGCCCAGCATCGGAGCTGCGTGCGAGCGGCTCGGCCGGCTCGACCTGCTCGCGGCAAAAGCGGCCTTCACCGCGCGGTACGGCGGGACGGTTCCACAGTTCGTTACTGACTCTCCGGCCGAGACGATCGCAACCGCTGACGCTTCGACCGTGCCGATCGCCGTCGGAGAGACCAAGACAATCGCCCTTGCTGAGGCGGTTCATCCGCCGCTCTTCGATGCGCTCGCGGCGCGCGGCGCGCGATATGTTCCGCTCACGCTCGAGCTCGACGGGCTCGGCGTCGTGACGGGGCCGAACATGGGCGGCAAGACGGCGGCCTTGCGAACCCTCGGATTCGCGTTCGCCTGCGCTACGCTCGGCGTTCCGGTGCCCGCTCGATCCGCGCGCTTTCCGCTCGCCGCAGAGATCGTCTGGCTCGGGATCGGCGCGGCCGAGTCCGAAGCAAACCCAGACTCGGGCCTGCTCTCGTCATTCGGTGCCGAAGTGATTGCGTTGCAGTCGCTGCTCGAGCGGACCGGGCGACCGCTCCTGGTTCTCATCGACGAATTCGCCCGCACGACGTCGCCGCGTGAGGGCCGTGCGCTGCTGGTGGCGCTTCTCGAAACCCTGCGCGAGCGCGGCGCTTTCGGCCTCGCCGCCACCCATCTCGACGGCGTCGCGGCCGCGGCAGGCGTCGCCCACTTCACGAGCGGCCGCCCGCAACCGGCCGATACGGGCCGGCGCGGACCGGACCCCCGCGCCGCTAGCCCCGGCTCCGCTCGCATCGCGCTCACGCTCGATGTCGCGTTGCGCGAGTTGGCCTCCGAGATGGACTACACGCTCCGTCCCGGCCCTGAGGACGCCGCCCACGGTTCCGGCGCGCTCGAACTCGCGGCCGCGCTCGGTCTCGATGCCGCTTTCCTCGAACGGGCCGCTGCGGCACTGCCGGCGGCGGATCCAACAAACGCCGCCGTTCCGGAGCGCGAATAGTCCGCGTTCCCCCGACCTCCTCCGGCGGAAAATCGAATTTGGCCCGACGCGGATTCTCCTTCGCCCCCGTGCAATCGCCTCAAACCTATGGATCCGCTGATCGTCACCGTCGCCGCAGTCGGCGCCGAAGTGATGCCGCACCAGACGCCGCATTTGCCCGTCACGCCCGAAGCGCTCGGTGAGACGGCCGCGCTTTGCCGCGGCGCCGGCGCGTCCATCATCCACGTCCACTGCCGCAATGACGACGGCTCGAACACGAGCGACCCGGATCGCTTCGCAGCCGCTTACGCGGCGATTCGCGAGCGCAGCGATCTCATCGTGCAGTTCACCACGGGGGGCGCGATCGGCATGACCGGCGCCGAGCGCGCGGCGCCGCTGCGCCTGCGGCCCGAGATGGCGACGCTCACCTGCGGCACGGTGAATTTTGGCGACGACGTCTTCGAAAATTCGTTTCCGCTGATGCGCGAGATTCTCGCGGAGATCACGCGCTTCGGCGTCGTGCCCGAACTCGAAATCTTCGATGCCGGCCACCTTGCAAACGCGAAACGGCTCGCCGCCGAAGGGCTGCTCGCGTTTCCGCAGCACGTCGATTTCGTGCTCGGCGTTCCCGGCGCGCTCGAGGCATCGGTTCGGAACTTGAATTTTCTCGTCGATGCGCTGCCGGCGGGCTGCACCTGGTCGGTCGCCGGGGTCGGGCGCGATCAGTTGCCGCTCGCGGCCGTCGCGATCGCGATGGGCGGCCACGTGCGCGTAGGGCTCGAGGACAACATCTACTATGCGAAGGGCCGGCTCGCGCGCAACGACGAGCTCGTCGCCCGCGTCGTGCGCATCGCCAAAGAGCTGGGCCGCGCGGTTGCCTCGCCCGACGACGCCCGGCAGATGCTGCGGGTTCCCGCAGCGCGCGCTGTCGTGCCGGCCACAGGAAATTCACCCGTCTCGTATTAAGGTCCGCGAATCTCCCTTGCCCGGAGGGCGCGCTCAAACTGGCTACGTACGTCGTCCGCAGGACGCTCGAAGCGATTCCGCTGCTGTTTCTCATCTCGATGATCCTCTATTGGATCCTCAGTAACGCGCCCGGCGGCCCGCTCGCTCCGTACTTGCAAAATCCGCACATCACGCCCGCCGACATCGAGCGCCTCCGGCACAACTTCGGTCTCGACCAGCCGCTGCCGGTACGGTACGTGCGCTGGCTCGGCATGGTGGTGCGCGGCGACCTCGGCTACTCGACTTCGAATTCGGAGACCGTCGCCGCCGCGATCGTCGAACGGCTGCCCGCGACGCTCCTGCTCGCCGGCACGGCCTTCGTGCTCTCGCTCATCATCGGTGTGACGTTCGGCATCATCGCCGCGGTGAAGCCCTATTCCTGGATCGATTATCTGGTGACCACCTTCGCGTTTTTCGGGCAGTCGATGCCGGTGTTCTGGTTCGCGCTCATGCTCCAGCTACTCTTCGCGGTCGCGGGCATCACCGCGTTCGGTTATCACCTCGCCCTCCCGTCGGCCGGCATTTCGTCGAGCGACGATTTCGATCTCGGCGACCGCATCCAGCATCTCATCTTGCCGACCATCGTGCTCAGCCTTGCGTACATCGCGATTTGGAGCCGCTTCACGCGCAGTTCCATGCTCGAGGTGATGCGGACCGATTACATGCGGACGGCTCGCGCGAAGGGCCTCGACGGGCTGACGGTCATTCTGCGCCACGGCTTGAAAAACGCGATGATTCCGGTCGTGACGATCGTCGCGCTGTCGCTGCCGGGCCTCTTCTCCGGCGCGGTCGTTACCGAAACGATCTTTGCCTGGCCCGGCATGGGACGGCTCTTTTTCAACGCGCTCGGTCAGTTCGATTTTCCGCTCTTGATGGGTTATCTCGTCATCGTGTCGTTCTTGGTCGTCTTCTTCAACGTTCTCGCCGACGTCGCATACGCGTGGCTCGACCCGCGCGTGAAATACGATTAGGAGCCGTCGCACGTGGCCGTAACGGTAGCCCCGGGAAGCGGCGTTCCGCTCGTCGTTGCGGACGACGACGTTCGCATCGAGCGCCACGGCGTTTGGAAGCGCTTCCGCAAGCATAAGCTCGCGCTCGCCGGCGCCGTCGTCATCATTCTCGTGACGTTCGTTGCGATCTTTGCGAAACTGTTCGCACCCTGGGATCCCAATTACATCGACCAAGCGAATTGGTCGGGTTATCCGCTCGCTCCCGGCGTCGCGCATCACCTTCTCGGCACCGACGAAGCGGGCCGCGACCTGCTCTCGCGCTTGATCTTCGGCGCCCAAATCTCGCTGACGGTCGCGTTCTTTGCAGTGCTGATGGAGCTGACGATCGGAACGGTCGTCGGGGCGGTTGCGGGCTATTACGGCGGCTGGGTCGATTACGCGCTGATGCGGTTGACCGACGTGTTTCTGGCGATTCCGCTTTTACCGCTCTTGCTCGTGTTGACGGCAATCGTCGCGTCGAGTACGAGCAAAGCCGCGCTCGGCTTCGGCGTGATCGTCGTCATCATCGGCGGCCTCTCGTGGCCTTCGGTCGCGCGCCTCGTGCGCGCCTCATTCTTGAGTTTGCGCGAAAAGGAATTCTGCGAAGCCGCCCGCGCGCTCGGCAATCACGACGTCCGGATTATCTTCCGGCACCTTCTCCCGAACGCGGTCGCGCCGATCATCGTGCAAGGCACGCTCGAAGTCGCAAGCGTGATCATCCTCGAATCGACGCTGTCGTTTCTCGGTTTCGGCATCCAGCCGCCCACGGCGTCCTGGGGCAGCATGCTCGCCAACGCCGAATCGAACATGTCGATCGCCCCCTGGGTGGCGATCTTCCCCGGCCTCTGCATCCTCGTCACCGTCCTCGCGATCAACTACCTCGGCGACGGCCTCCGCGACGCCCTCGACCCCAAGATGAAGTAGGGTTGCACCCGGAGGACCGATCCGTTACAATGCCGCAGTTGTCCGGTCCGATGTGTCAACGGTCCCCTGTGCGCGAGTGGCGGAATTGGTAGACGCACTAGCTTGAGGGGCTAGCGCCCGCAAGGGCGTGCTGGTTCGAGTCCAGTCTCGCGCACCACCCTCTCGGCCTGCCGGGCTCGCCGGCCGGGAGCAGGGCGACCAGGTGATGTATGATGTCGACCGGCGCGAGGCGAAACACCAGAGGGCGCTCGGCGTACATTGCTTCGATCGCTCGCCGCCGCCGCCGAGGAGTTCGTTCGTGGGCTTGACCCGTTTTGCTATCACGCGCCCCGTCATCACCGCGATGTTCTTCATTGGGCTCGCGGTATACGGTCTGATCTCGTACTTCAGCCTCGGGGTCAACCTCTTTCCGAACGTCGCCTTTCCCGTCGTTGCGACGATCGCGTCGTACCCCGGCGCGTCGCCGGCCGAGATGGAAAAGCTCGTGGTCAAGCCGATCGAAGATCAACTCGACGGCATGGAGAATCTCGACCGGCTCTCCGCGACGGCCCAAGAAGGTTCGGCCGTCGTCATCGCGCGCTTCAAGCTCGATACCGACCTCAATTACGAAACGATCGACGTGCAGCGCCGCGTCGATACGGCGCGCGTCTACATGCCGGCCGACCTCGTGCCGCCGGTCGTACAGAAGTTCAGCAATTCGAACGAGCCGATCATCGACGAAGCGGTCACTTCGAAAAAAATGAGCGCGGCCGCGCTTTCCGATCTCGTCACGCAACGTCTCGTGCCCGAACTCAAGACGGTCAAGGGCGTGCTCGACGTGCAGACCGCCGGCAACACGCCGCGCGAAATCCACGTCTATCCCGATCAGACGCGGCTGCTCGGCGTCAGTACGACGCTGCTCGATATCAATAACGCCCTCACCTACAACAATGCGAACCTGCCGGGCGGCCGGGTCGATTCGCCGACTCAGGAGACCACGGTCTCCGTGCATGCCGACATCGAATCCCCCGAAGACATCCTGCAGATTCCGATGCAGGTCTTAAACGGCTCGCAGATCGGCGTCGCGCAGGCGAGCCTCAAGATCGGTGACGTCGCGAGCGTCGACGACGGTCACCAAGAGAATCGCCTGCCGTCGCGCTACAATGGGGCGCCTTCGGTGCTGCTCTCGATCCAACGGCAAAACGACTCCGACACGGTGAAGACGACGGCCGGCGTGCGCGCGGCGTTCGCCAAACTCAAGAGCGCGTATCCCGATGTGAAGTTCACCGAAGTCGATGCCGACGCCGAGTACACGCAGGCGTCGGTCAACGGCGTCCTGCAAAGTTTGGTCGAGGGCATCTTCCTCACCGCGATCGTGATGCTGCTCTTCCTGCACGCCTGGCGCAACGCGGCGGTCGTCATGATCGCGATCCCCGTTTCGCTGCTCGCAACGTTCGTCGTGATGAAGCTCTTCGGGTTCACGCTCGACGTCATTTCGCTCATGGGGCTCGGCCTCACGATCGGCATCCTGGTCGACGACTCGATCGTCGTGCTCGAAAACATCACGCGCCATCGCGATATGGGCGAGCCGCCGCTCGAGGCGGCCTATAGCGGCCGGACCGAGATCGGCAGCGCGGCGGTCGCGATCACCCTCGTCGACGTCGTGGTGTTCACGCCGATCGCGTTCCTCTCGGGCATCGTCGGCAAATTCATGAAAGAGTTCGGCATCGTCATCGTCGTGGCGACGTTGTTCTCGCTGCTCG
>Ga0116227_10010779_pt1 | contig 15740 bp, 12 predicted proteins | sample S1TSphgellanicum_FD_89693 | JGI IMG/M metagenome (GOLD analysis project Ga0116227, IMG submission 89693) | Host-associated microbial communities from peat moss isolated from Minnesota, USA - S1T2_Fb - Sphagnum magellanicum MG | ecosystem: Host-associated > Plants > Peat moss > Unclassified... | reverse complement strand
CTTCCTTTTGTCTTTCCCTTTTTTCATTTTTTCTTGTTTACCCTTTTTTCCCCCCACTTTTCCTTTTTTTCTGGCCCCCCCCCCCCAACCCCCCCCCCCCCCCCAAAGGGACTGATCCCCGGCAACAAAAACACACAACATGGACAAAAAAGCAGCAGCAAGGAAGGAATTGTCCAAGGAATTATTATTTCTATGTGTATGGACGGACAAATTTTTTGTTGTGGTGTGTGGGGGGGGGGGTGTTTGTTTGTTGGCGGGTGGGCGGAGGGTGGCTAATGGCGGTGTAGTGGTCGGAGACTTTTAAGCTTTAAAACTTAGTCAAGAAACTTTAGTACAGATCTAGGCACCTCCAAATTGTTTGATTGATATTCGATCAAGTGCCACTTACATACTTTCTCTCTCTCTCTTGAAATCCGTCTCTCAACTCAAACCTTGGTAACCTAGGGTTTTACCCACCATTTAAAGCACTCCGTGAGATTTCCTTTGTTGATTTTGTAGGGCACCTTACATCTGTGAACTATCGGTTCTCAAAAGTGTACAAGTGTAGGGTAAAGCCCTAGTAGTGTGGAGTTCTCAAAATAGGGGACCCTACGACGAAGCTATAGCTGAGTCCGGCCCTGCATTTTGGGAGTGTCCCCCAACCATGGGCTTTACCTATAGTAAAGCACGAGGGCAAAATTTATCATGGACCAAACGTCTATAGATAATGAAGCCTATGAATGAATGGGAACGTTCTTACACTTATAAAAGTAGGCATAATATCCCTCCCAATTTATAAGAGGGGAAATTCATGGATATATATAAGGGTGCCCTCCACGTACACTATAAGTTTTTTCCAAGTGGTTCACGCAGGTGTAAGGTCCTCTCCTAAATCAATAGACATAAGATCCTTCCTACTCCTATCACCTCGCTTTCTACGCTTGTTTCAGCTTATGATAAGGTTAGGCCCGTACACTATGTTGGGTAACACCCATGTGTTGGGAGCAATTCCCAAAATGTGAGGCTACACTCAACTACCACCCCATCATCCTAAGCTCCTTGGTTTGTGAATGCCCACACCTTGTGGGCCTTACCCAACATGAAGTAGTAGGAGGGGATGGATATCTATGTAGGCAATGCAACTTGAAAGTAGTCACAATTCCTGAGAACAAAACAAACAAACAAAGAGAGCGCCAACAGCTAGCCACTATTATCATTTAGTGTGGTTCCAACTTTGAAGGCACCTTGCATGATGGAATACTTTTGCCGCACATTTTATCCATAAAAATTAGTGCCCTAAAAATTCAAGATTCAACACTAAGATTGAATTCTCTTGGGCATTTTGGTGTAAGGTGCTGGTAGAGACGATGACCTCAATTACTACTCCAAATCTTTATGTGTAATGGGTATTAAGAAAATGGCTAGCCTCAGATAGAATGAATGTGAGGAAACATCCTTGGAGTGGGATTGTCCCACAATTAGGGGCCCAAGTTCAACTCTTGACCCTTTATTGGGGAATGGCTCGCTCCTCCTCCTCCTAGGGCCTTACTTTACACTTCGAATGTGCTAAGGTAAGAAGAAGAAATGGATACAAGGAGCCCTTGCATGGCAAAGGACCCAGGCATGAATAACAAGTGGCTCATTGCAAAATGGTTCTGCCCCTTGTGATGGCAAGTTCAAACTTCAAACCACCACCAGTTTTTAAAAAGGAGGAAATGTATGGACAAAGCTCCAAAAGCATGAAATCACAACAACACCTGGTGAACATTCCTCAAAATGCAGGATCAAATGAGAACTACATACATTGTTCAGTAAATACCTAGTCTCTCTGCACTAGTCTCTCCCTCTTTAGAGAGAGGAGAGAGAGAGAGGTAAGAGATAGAGAGAGAGAGTGAAAGAAGGGAGAGGACTGAAAAAGCACCAAATTTTGAGCTTCCCACCTGTCCATGTTCCATTCTGGCAAGACTGAAGCTGGTTTTTTCAGGCATACAACAACCCATATGCAGCAGTGCTGTTGTCTGCAGGGCGGCCTGGCTGCACACTGCATGCAATGGGTCCCACTGCCCCCCTCCCAAATTTGATCATCACTACCAGGGTGGAAGAGTAAGTGAAAATTGTCCAGATTCCTCTGTAATGAGGCAAAGGCTTTTCACGTATTTTGGAGTGTGTCAGGTACAGGCCATTTGTGGCCATTTTGCCTGTGAGACTCAAATTCCTCACAATGGCCCAAACAAAAAACAAAGCCCACCACCACACTCCATTGTTTGATGATGGTGGTATTCATGTGGACTTGCAAAGTGGTCATGTGGATTTTGCAAAATGGTCTTGAAAATAATAATAGTAGGTCTTTGGCACTAAACCCAAGTTAACTCTGGGTTGTTGTGCACAAGCCCACACAACCCTTTCACTTTGCCTTGTAAGGAGACTAAAAATCACTCACTAGAGATTTAAAAGTAGAAAAGGCCACATGAAAATCATTATTTCTAATCTCACATAAAACTCTATGTCTCTCTACCCCAGGGGTGATGGCTTAATGGTACAGCTCGTGTTGAATGCCACAAAGATCTTGAGTTCAAACCCAATGGTGAGCCAGGTGAAAACCATATATACACATCCCTGGCACGAGACCTGACTTGGGGTAATGCCTACAACTTGCCAGTCAAGTCTCTTGTTGTGTTCCTGAGAGGCGGGGGGGAAGAAACGAAAAAACCTTTACAAACTTCAGTTAGTAAGGCCCACCAAGTGAGGCATGCCCCCAGAGTTGGACACCTGCTTGGGCTCTAGCTTGGCAGTGGGCCCTTATTTGGGGAAATGCCTTCCTCCTAGGGCCTCACCCTACACCCCTCCCAATGGAGAAATGCTCCTGCAGCAGCAAAGATTAGGTCTGTTGGTGTTGCTTGACCCATTCTGGTTTGAAAGTTCATTCACCAATTGTGTATAATTGAGTATTGTATAACTAGAGTTAAGTTAGCAAGCACCCGTTATGGAAGAATATGTGGCCATAACAAATTGTTGGGAGCATCTTGCTAACAGGACAACATGTCATTGGAAAAGCACTCCCCAGTTATATCGTGTATCTTGTTACCTTCTTGACATTTTCATACCTCTCTTATAAAAAACAAATTGGACATTTCTGATTGCCAGTTGGTTACACCTCATAACTCACCCTCTTCTGTGTCCCTTAACCTGTAAGGTCAGCACTCTTGGTCATTTAATTACGTGTTGTAACCAGCTCAAAATATATATATCTCAAAACCATTTTTTTTAAAAATTGAGGACCGTGGATATGAATCTTAAGAACCCTCCTGAACACTATGGCACTTTTAATAACCACCCAACAAGGGAGAGTAGGTAGGAAATCTAAGTGGTTACGATGTAGGCACATAAGTAGGTACTAAGCAAATCACTTGGTGTCTAGTCTACCAGGTAGATAGATGCATGTGGATGGTTGGTACGTAGCTAACCACTCTGGTTAGATTAGACGATGTGGGACCGGAATACAATGAAAAATGTTTTTTGGTCCCACATATGACCACCCCTTTTGCATGGTGCCCTAGTGGTGGGTGCTTTGTTTACTCTGGCCCTAACCAAGGTGGGTTAGCTATGTCACTCACACAGGTAAAAAGCCCTTATTTGTCATCATAAGTGAGCTCCCCCATGTGACAGGTACATGATGGTGGGTCTTTATGTAGTGGTTGATTATGAGGTCCTGATTGGGAAGAAGGAGGGAGGGGTGGGTGTTTTGAATTATGAGGGAGGAGGGTAGATTGACAAAGCTTCAGCTGAAGAAGCCAGCCCTTCAGAAATTCTAAACCAAAAGAAAAAGGCCTTTCATGTGCAAACAACTACATGAGAGCACACCATTGTCAAAAGGAAGGAAAGTAATGCTATAAGGACAAAGGTTTTTTTTAAAATAATTTTTATTTTTATTTTTTAATTAAAACTAATATATTTATGATTTATTTCTAATTTTGAGGGTGGCACAAGGGGAAGAGAGTTACAAACTTATTTAGCACGAGCGCTAGTATATGCATGTATCAGAAATGCCAGCCTACCCACAGCCGGTTATCAGGGCTGTTCTTTACCGATTCTTCTGTGAAAATTTTGCTCCTTCTGAAATAATGGTTGTCAAATAATCAGGTTTCGAGGTAATTATAGTAATTGTACATGTAGGAGCAGTGAAAATATATGTAGTGACAATGGAGCCACTCTTTGATTTATATATATATATATATATATATATAAGTTTATTTTTTATTTTTTTTATTTTTTTTTTTTTTGGGGCCAGAAACCTTGGAGGTTGTTTGATTCCAAAATATTAAACAACAAGAACCCCAACTAGCAGTTCATCATAAATAATTCAAATGAGCGCACAAGAGTGATATATATGTGTGTGTGTGTGTGGTTTCCATTAGCCTACTCAAACGCCTGCAAAACTTGTTTGATGGGTGTAACAGGCCTTTTTCTACTGCAGGGAAGTTTGTAAAAATATAATAATCATACCCTGGAAGCCAGTAATAATTTTATTTTAATTTTCTGAAGGATAAAACTCTGAAAACCATAGAAATCTTTCCTAAAGTCAAGCCCTGTTTCAGAATAAGCTTACCTTTGAGAGCCTTCTTTTGTCCTCTCATCCACTCTCTCTCTCTCTTCTTGAGCTCATCGGATTGCAGATCAACACTCATGATCATGATCCATTATCTTTTTCATTCGACTTCAGATGAATATAATACAAACCCCGCCCCCAAAAACTAACAACAATAATAATAATAAAAACAAATTGCTGAACCACTTTTACTCTTATCGCATAATGGTTTTGAGTTTTGACATCATTCAGGGTTTGTAGTCATAGCCAGCCGTAATTTTGGAGAGATAGGCGACATTCAACTCAAGTTAGACATTGAGTACACTTGAAGATCAGCAATTTTGCAGTTGGTTTTTTTTTTTTTTGTTGGTGCGACTAGTTTTGGACCACACACATGGAAGAGACGGAGGAGGAGGAAGAAGAAGAAGCATCTTGACAAAAGAATTGTTTTTTTGATTAGGCAATCTTACAACAATCATGTCAAAATTGTCACCCAAATGGAAGGCAAAGTTATAATACCCCATGATTAGAAAAACAACAAAACATTTCCTGCAGCTTGACTTAATCCCATCATGAAAGTCCCCACAATTTTGGGTACAAAAAAAAAACTGGTATGGATACCAAAGCTTTTAGGGGGGTGGGGGTAAATAAGCTTTTTTTTTTATCATTTTGCCTGCCATAATAACCCTAAGACTATTGTTTAACCCTTAGCACAAATATGAACCCTTATTATGGTGCATTCACACTTGATGTTAAGTTAGTGTTAAATGAAAATCTAGGTGGCATCCTAGGTGGCACCCAATGTTAAATGGGTGATAGCTTAATGTTAATTCAATGTTAACTTAACATAAAATGTTCATGGTAAGTAGGTGTAAGTCCTAAATGACTAGTGTGATGTTAGGGAACTCAACACTACAGTCCCTAACACCAAGTGTGAATGCACCTTTAGCCCAATTCATATTTTTGCATAAGAGTATGGGTCATGCCCACACACATTTATTTGGGAACAAAGCTATAAGAACTCAAACACATGGGGATGTGGGTTTGCTACCTTGTTTGATCTTGTTCATTGGCCTCTTTCTTTTCCGACAGGTAATGCCCTTAGATGAGGGTGTTACCCAAATTCGGGTCTACTCACTCAGCTATCGCTTGGACATAGGCCCTCACTTTGATAGTGCTCTCGTCCTATGCAAAACAATTCCCCTGTATCTTGAGGGTAGGTTACCAGGTAAAAATCTTTCCTCCACAAAAGGTGGGGCATTTTGAAAAGCAAAAATGCCCGTTCCTGTTGGTATTTTGTTTTTTTATGTTTTCTTGTGATACCCATCGGGTATCACACCCATCAGGTATTGCAAGAAAAATTGAAAATATATTCTGTTAATTCTTTACATCAATTAATGTCCTCAATGTGGCGAATTGTGTGAAAGGGGTAAAATGTGTGTAAAATGAATAAATCATCACATAAGATGATTTTATTTTTCTTTCTTAACATTTACATTAAAGTTATCCTTAAAATCACGTTATCTTTGGCTTGCCAATTACCTTTGTCATTTCATGTTAAGTTTTCATTTGTCCTTAAGGTAAATGATACACAAAAACAACATTAAAACTCAACATGAAACCTGTATTGAAAAGTTCGAGCTCCAACAACCTCCCTTTCTTTTACAAAAATATTTAACATAAAAACATGCAAACAAATTGCTCCAACTATCTCCCAAACAACACACAAACATCTTGTTTTTCATGCTCCTTGAAAGAAAGAAAGAGTAGTTTTTTGCAAAGCTCCTTGCACCTTCTTGGAAAGATGCCACAAACTTTTCACGAGCTTGGAACTCCTTTGCACTCTTGCAAAACTCAAGAAATGCACATGAATCCAACTCATGACCAAATTCATTTGAGCTCAATTTTGTGATGCAAAAATTGGTTTATGTCCCCATTTGATGTGTGAAGTTTTCATGCTATCTTGGGTATCCCAACTCATGTTTCGACAAAATAAGGGGTTTTTTTGTGATAATTTGAAACCTTTTATGAATAACTTTATCATATTATAGGCTTTTGGTTCAAAGGATATTTGTTTTGAAGGATTTGATGAATCATTATGCTTACCATTAGGATTTGTCTTTTGAAAACTTGGTTCAAATCATTAGGTTGTTAAACTTGATAAGCATTTCTCTACAAGCAAGTATATAATGAGGGGTGACTCTCCTTCAAAAGGAAGTAATTCCTACATCAAACAATGTGACAATATGATGAGTGAAATTGTTAAGTGACAATGATGGATTATTTTAAACCTTGTTTGATAATCAACCAAATGTTTTTATGTGATCTTATTGGATGTGTGTAACATGTTGAAATATTGCGTTGATTCATGGGAGTTTTTTTCTTAAGCATTAACAAAAGATAATGTAACATTATTAACAGTTTAACGAAGCAATCTCAATTCACTATTTTTTCTTTAAAATAATATAAACATATGGTGTGTAAAAAAGAGAATTTAACTACAATAAAACAATGTTGTTTGCATTGTCAAAGACAAAATGGTTATGAATTAAATATCACAAAAATCAATGTTTAAAAGTGTAAAAATGAAAAATGCCTTTGAAGAATGATGTAAACCATTTCCAACAAAAGTGTTAATGAACATTTTAAATGAACAAAAAGAAAGAATGGTTCATTTCAACATTCTACAAACATAAATACCATGTTACTAAGGGCCATTTTAAACAAATGTCCAAGGAGTAGGGTCCAATGAAATTGAGCATTCCTATTGGTCAAGAGCTTTAAATTAGTCCCAAGGCTTTTTTACATGGCATCATTTTGGAGGGAAGACCAATTGGTCTGGACTAAAAAAAAGTTTAAAGGAGGGCTCATGGTTTGGAAAATCAAAATGTATGCTAGGGTCAAAAGTTATTCATTTCTTTTTTGTTTGCTCTTTTTCATTGTTTTTTAAAACCCTTGTTGCTCAAATTCTATGAAAATAGAAACATGTTATGGATTGAAGACATTGTTAAGAACACACTAGCTCCCACATTTTTGAGCAATTTTTAAATTGACATGGTTTGTTCTGTGGATCCTCACAACCTAGTTGCTAAAAGGGATAGATTTTTAACCTTTCGAAGTGCACAAAATGGAGTTGAATAAAAAGGTGCCATGGGGTAGAAAGTGAAATGTTGAAGTACCAATTTTCATAGGTGGAAAAGCATTTGAATTTACAAAAGATCCCTAAATCGGTTCCCATTCCAAATAAGATAACATTAAAAAAGAAGGCAGTTGTGGTGAAAATGAAGATAAAAAAGTGAAAAAGTTAAAAAATATATTCATTGTGTGTAGAAGAATAAAAAAGAAGAAGATTTTTTTTAAAAAACCATGAAAAAAAAGAAAAAACCAATGGTTAACTTAATCTTGTCACATGTTAATAACACATTTTTGATATTGGAGCCTTGAATTGGACCTCAAACCTTTAGACACACTCATTGTGCCATAGGAAAAAATGTTTTCTTACATGTGGAAAAGGGTCCAATTCAATGTACAATTTGGTTGAAACTCACCCTTGGGCTTTTAGCTTTTGGACCTTTGTTTAAAATGGCCTTTAGAATAAATTTAAAATCTTTGATTATCTCAACAATTGTATCAAGAAATTGGGCACATTTATCTAAATAATAGTAACTACCTTATGCTTCTCATATAGAAATATGTTGAAGGGCTCCAAATATATAGTTATTTGAAAAGCAAATTCATTATCACAAAAAAAAAATGTAATTATCAATGGTCCAAATGTTTTGGTTTGAATGAAATAGGGATTGGGATGGAATGTGGTTTCTAACCTAATATTGATAGGCTAGTTCATCTCATATATGTTTGATGAACATATATGATTGATCCTCATTTCTTAGTCCAATATGTCGCAATTCCTTGTGAATAGCCATAGATATTTTGTTCGTCTTCATGAAAACATCTGTAATGCAATTCATCTACAAGCTTTATCGTTTTATTTTGATATTATTCAAAAGGAAATTGAGTGTGTTATATCTTTGCATAGAAATCTACCCCTTATGAAAAGAATGATTAGATTGAATTCAAACATAAATTTGATTTCCAAATTCTTTTCATCCTTGGGTAACATTTAAATATAATCCTACGGAATGGAATTGAAAATTTAAATGGTGATTGAGTTGTGATCATTAAACATTTTTCCACAATTGATTTCAAAAATTGTTTGGTCCCAAAATAAACCTTGCCCCATGGTTATTATTCTTGACTAACCATATAAAGCTCATGGAAATGATAAGAAAAACAAACATTAGTAACAACAAACAACATGCACAAATCAACAAAATTTTGCAACAATAAAACAAACCCTAATCAATGCATGAAACAACAACACATCAACACTAACTTCAAGTATCAAGATTTCATTTAAGATTTCAAATATGGATGAATAATGTGATCTAACCAATGTTCAATATTTCAAAAAATCAAACAAAAATGCCTCCTCAACAAGTGAAAGTTTCAACTATGAATATAAGACCAACTTACGACCTAATCCCCATAAATTATAATTTATAAACACATAATGTTGTTTTTCTTTTTGGAAAGGCCCATAGAACAAAATATATGGTCAATATTTTCATTATTCAACAATAAATAACTAAACAATAGTGGGTTTTTGTTTAGTGGTTTCAATTCCATGTGATATCTATGCAACATATGAAATTATAAAGGATTAGAATACCAATAACATTATTATAATGAATAAAATAATTATACACAAGGTGTCATCTTGGTTCAAAACCTTATCCTTAAGTTAGCCATAGGTATTATTTAGTATTGTTCTAAAAATTTATCCAAAGTCTATGGTTTAAAATCATTTCATAAAATTCTTCTTATCACGGATGTATTTATATTTGTGCCATCCATTAAAATAACTATTTCATTCTTCTCCCCTACACACCTACATAAATGGCAAAACTTTTACAATTATTTTTTAAATACCTTTTCAAAATCTCGAGATTGCTTACAATTATTTTTAGCTCTTTTTCACATACCTTTTGAAATCTTCCTCTTAAATTGAAGCTTAAAATTAAAAGATTTTTAATTATCAAATGTACATTCCATAAAATATTTACATTTTGAAAATTCATTATCAAATTGATTATAAACCTCTAGCTTCTTTAGCATTGTTCTTACATAAATTTTCCATACAAGTGAAGCTAAATTATCATAAAGTTCATATTCAAATATTAATTTAACTATTAGAAAACATTTCATTATTTTATTTTTATTATAAAATTTGAAAATATCACAAATATTTAATTCTTTCCCCAATACATTTTAAAAGCTTCCATTTCAAATGAAGCTAAATATAATGTTTCACATTAAAAAATGATCATACATTTAAAGAAAACTAGAATGATCATAAAAGTAAAATTTAAAGATTAATTTAACTTTACCTTTACCTTTAAATGATTTTGAATTTTTTAAAAATACATTCAGTTTTACACATATTTTTAATTTATGTCTACATAAAAAATAGAATTTCCACCTTTATACAACAAATTTTGGTGCAAAATTATTATTATTATTATTTTACATTCTCTTACCATTGTAGGTGTTTAAAAATTACAATTTATTTAATGTACATTTTTTTTGTCTTTTACAACATATAAATTATAGGTATGGGTTAGGATCTTAAACTTCTAGGGTTTAGGGTTTCTTTGGGGGAGTGACATATTTTCAAATGATTTATTAAAGTTATTCCACCAGTTATAATCCAAAGCCCACATTTAATTGTATTAATTGTATTTAAATTGTACCATAAAAGTAATAAATAATTGTACTACTACTATTGGGGTTTTAACTTTTCTCTCGTCTAACATTTACCCAACGGCTTTCACCTTTGGGGTAAGTAAATGCAGGTAAATAAATGCCTACACCGCCAGCGTACTATACTACAGTACATACGACAAATGATACGTACTATACAAGCATGGTAATAAATGGTAACTACTCATGATCCCAGGTAATTGGTCTTTACCACCACTTACCTTGAAGCAAGTGAATGAGTAAAATAAATAAGTGAAAACCCCAGGTTCCTACAAAATGAAAGTACTTACCTACAGGCCACTAGGTACCTATTACCTACCTACTTACCTACCTACCTAGGCTACTACTACCTACCTTGTAATTATTTTATTTTTACTTTTCACTTACTTACTTGTTCATGAAAAATGTTTCATTGTTTTGATGACGAAGTGAAAAAAAAAGTACGTCAGGTAAGTTGTAACGACAGTAAATTTTACTCCGGCAGTTTTTTTACCTGCCCTTCCTATTGGTGTTCGTACTCCCACGTAAAATAATAATTACTATTTCACTTTTTCTGGTTTTTAGTTTTTACTCTGTAGGCTGTGACACCCTGTGCCAACCGGTTGACGTAACTGGTGCCACCGGTTGCTACTTAACTCGCTTTGCCGTACGGAACTGGAATTGCTGTCTAGCTTATTGGAATTGCTATCTAGGGTTCTGGAATCGTCACATTAGGGGTCAAAATATACATAGGTGAGCTACTCCTCATTATTGCTGTGAAGACATGGGCTACAATTTGTTATTCTAGAGGACCGTAAAATTACATGGTGGAATAGGCTCTAGCATTCCAAGTACCATAATTTTACGTATAATGTGACCATTTTTGGCATCAAATTGGGTACCTTTTTTACGGTGCCACTTTTGGTTCTATGAGTTCCTATTGTAATGTACATAAAAACATTTTGGGGGATCAAAGTGTGACGACATTATATGTAGGTAACACGGCCAGGTAGTGCCCAAGGCCATGGGCATTACTGGAATAAGGCCTTGCACAAGGTGGAGCCAAATTGGGCTTGATTCTAGTAATATTAGCTTGCGGGTGAGGGTGTAAAATTTTTCTTAGTTATAAAATTTTATACAATTGTTTAGTTACAAAATGTTATGAATTTCCAAATCTTAGGGAATAATTTATTTAAAACACCAAAGTGATGTAATGTAGAGCAGCAAGGCTAGACTACAAGTAATGTTTTTCAATGAAGTTTCTATGTGCTCAAAATCTCAACAATTATTGTAAAGAAAGAAAAAAAAAAGACTCACACTTTTGCTTACCCTAAAATCCCATTGTTTTATAGGTAGAGAGAGCTCTAGTGTTTCAAAGTCCCTTGAAATTTAACAAACTAGCAAAATGCGTTCTCAATTTTTTTGAAATATTAAAAAAATGAATTGCGAGTTGTTATACATGATTGATTTGGGGCATGTTCCGGGTGCTAGAGGGGGTATGTAACATGCTACCCAGCATATGTTATGTGCCCCTTGGGAGGTTAAGGGTGCAAAAACCATGTCTTGGTATCACCCAATTCTTTGTGGGGGAAAATTTAAATTGGGCAAGGGGGGGAAAACAATTGCAGCAATACTCTTGTACTGACTACATTTAACAACTACTAGTGTGGCCTGTGCCGTTGGCCCAAGTGTTTACCACATCCTCAACTGATTTTTCCTTCCAAAACCTGGTTTTTTTTTAATGAATTTTCACCAGCAGAAATCACTTAAAAATTCAATATCTCCCACATTCTGAAACCAAATGTTACCAAATAAATTCCATTAAATCCAATTCCTCCGAAATTTTCAGCTACAATTTAATTTTAATTTAATTTTCAGTGAAGAAATCATTCAGTATTCAAGAACTTTTTGCACCGCAACATCATGGAACCAAGCCCATGCACCCTTCCTTGTCATGGGAACACAAATCTTTGCTTTCCAAAGACACCAAGAACACAATCTCAAGCATCCCAGTTGGGTGGATCTCATAAACACAAAACAAAACAAACTACCTTCCTTAATAGACAGATGGGCAAATATAATATTAGGGTTCAAAAATTAGAGTAATGCTCAGTAACTCTCATCCAAGCCAGTTGTGCTCTCATCCAAAGCCAGTTCTACTCTCATCTAAGCCCAGTTATGAGGATTGGCTGGAACTTCCTTCCCACTAGCCCACTCCCTTCAATTACATACAGTTCACCTAAATACATGTATATCGGCTTCACATTTTGGCTCTCGGAGTGTTCTTTAGATACATGTATTTAGGTGAATTGTTCACACATGCGTAACCGTACTACTACTACTTGTTCCGAGAGTAAGAAACAAGTAGTAGTACACTTATATACATGTGTGAACATTTCTTCCTTCTGGCGTCTCTGACATGGTTTCGAGTAAACCCACCGCCACTGGCGCACCATCCACTGGAAGCCCGTTATGACTCAATTTTTCCGGATGAACACCAACTCAAATTGATGTGAGGTTTCTTTCACCTTGGTAACCTATCATGTAAAAAGATAGGCCCTTCATAACTCATCCCTTAAAAGATAGGTCCCATATTTTACATAAATAGGTAAGTAGGTAGATAGGATGGATGAAAAAGTGAATGACAATGTTTATGTTTGGTAATCGGCTTGAGGTAGCCAATTATCGACAATAGCCTTGGCATTATCACACCTTGGCTATGGACAATTTTCAATAACTAGCAATCTCAAGTCGATTACTTAGCTAGCCTCTTTGAGTTTTCAACAATTTTTCAGCGGGCTGCTGCACTTGGTCAGGGTTCTTCATTTCTTTCACACATTATACATAGTGCACCTTGGTCACTAACCAATTTGTGGCAGATGATAATTTTTTTTTTTGTCTTAGGTCTTCTTTGTTATAGTTGATTGTCATTTTGTTGTCATGAGTCCTCTTTTGCATAGGGTTTTTACTTGATTTTTGTTGATTGTTTGCTTTTGTTTTTTCTTTGGGTTGTGTCTGTTTGTGTTCTCATTTGCCTTGTATTTTGGATGGATGGATTCTCATCCTTGATTTTCTTCGTTGAGTGTCAGGATCAATTTGCCTTGTATTTTGGATGGATGGGTTCTCATCCTTGATTTTCTTCGTTGAGTGTCAGGATCGACACTAAAAAAGATCCCAATCCAACAATGGTCCTAACCATGCCGAGGTTATCTCTAGTAACCGGCCAGCCTCTTGCCAGTTACTTAGTCCAAAGAGTATATAGTAGGATGTTGATTAATGTGCAGCCATATGCTTGTTTTACTTCACCTATTTGCAGTACTCACACAATTTGCAGGAATAAGGCCTGTGATCTGGTGGTACTTCCTTATAGCAGCAGCAGCAGCAGCAGCCATGCTTCTTTCCTCTGAAATGCATGCTGTTGCTCATACGTGTGAATGAATGAAGAATGTACATACCCAACACATGTATCCAACTTCACCTGCATAATTAGGGTTCACTTGTGGTAGGCACCAAATGCCTTGGTTTTGGCTAGTAATGTACCAACATTGCCAGTTGTTTGCTTCAATGGTTGGTTGGTACCACTGGTTTTTAATTCCAAAATCAATTTAAATTATTTTTAATTATTACAAATACCCCCTCAAAATTCCAAAATCTATTTAAAATATTTCTAAACATTACAATAGCCCCTCAAATTTCCAAAATCCATTTAAAATTATTTTCTAAACATTTCAAATAGCCCCTCAAAATTCCAAAATTAATTTAAAATTATTTTCTAAACATTACTAATATTCCCTTCCCGTCTTGAGGCTGAATCAGGCAGGGTCTCGGAGTTCAAATCTAACATTTTTGGGGCCTAATACGGCCATTAAGAGGTCTCACTCAAGAAGGTGAAGGTACCAACTTGAGTGCTGGTTCACCCTGCCCACCACCACCACCACCAAACGGCCCACATAATAACCACTTACATTCCCTACCTTAGTAAAGTCAAGGGGTAGTGTGTATAGGGTAAAGCCCGAGGGGGGGAGGCGTTGCCAAATTAGGGGCTCTATTGAAATAATGCCCCTCAAGGCAGAAGAGATGAACATAGGCCCACCCAAATCCGGTCAAGCCTCCGCCAAAGGAGCTTTTACATGGCATAAAAACCACCACCCTTGGTAACCTACACCCTAAACCCAGCTGAGTTCATTCCAATGGATGGTGCATTGGTGGGTGTTGGGTCAAATAATCCCAATTTTATTGGCCTGGCCTACCGAGGCAAAGGATATTGTGTTCAGATTCATTTATAGAGTATAGTAGGTTAAGAGATTTTGGCCCCTAGGTAATAATAATAATAATAATAATAATAATAAATAGGTCTATTTTCAGATGAGGATTTTTGAAAGATGATATTTTGGCTTCAAGTGTTAAAACTTGAGATTAGTTACAGAGTTACAAATATATTTTGGTTTCTTTTAAGAGAATTTTTTTTTTTTGAAGATTATATTTTTGCATGGTGAAAATATTTGAGTTTCCATAATTCTTCTTTTAATTGGCGTAAGATACTTTTTAATGTAAATGGCAACAAGGCCACATAAACACACACACACACACACACCCCTTGTTGTGATGGTGGGGGGGATTCAATAGTCCTCCTCTGGAATTTGGCCATCTGAAGTCTATAACTTCTTCAAGGACACTCAATTCCAATAACACACCCATTGCCTACTGACTTTAATATTGTTAACTTATTCCTTTGTTTGTTTCTAGAGGAGCTTTGTTTGTTTTTTGTTTGTTGTTTATTGGTGAGGATGGTAGTTTGTAAATAGTGTTGTTGGCCAGTTGTGGCTTCTTTGTCTGGGTGGGGTCTGGGTGTTTTTTGTCCCTTGTTCCTATTGGGAACCTGCACCACAAGTTCTTACCTTTTTGGACAGAACTGATTCCTGAACTGTGGAACTGGACTGGACTAGACTGCTGCTGGAGAGTTTGGAACTGGGAGGAACCTTATTACTACTGCCACCAGTCGTCCTTTTGGCTTTCCTTTACCCCCTTTTTCTCTTTCAAGCAACTGCTGCTGGGTTTTGTAAGTTGTCAGGTACCAACAGGTTTTTTTTTTTTTGAAAAGGTTAGGTTTCAGTAGGTAGCCTGGTTGTATTCTTTAATGTCAGTGACCACTTGTGATTGGATCTGTACAATACTCTGGGCATCTAAGCAAATCTTAAATACTTTGTTTTCTCCATAGCACCTCACTTTTATCACATTTGATGCTTTGGCAAAATGTTGTCCTCCTTTCACCTAATATACTGGGAACCAAAGGGGAGGAACTCTATACTTCAAAATAGAACCTTATATTTTAGGGAGCCTCTATAGTTTTTTTTTTTTTTTTTTTTTTTTTTTT
>Ga0116227_10010778_pt1 | contig 15746 bp, 10 predicted proteins | sample S1TSphgellanicum_FD_89693 | JGI IMG/M metagenome (GOLD analysis project Ga0116227, IMG submission 89693) | Host-associated microbial communities from peat moss isolated from Minnesota, USA - S1T2_Fb - Sphagnum magellanicum MG | ecosystem: Host-associated > Plants > Peat moss > Unclassified... | reverse complement strand
CGGAGGCCGAACTCGCCACCCGCATCTCCGCCCACGCCAGCAGCCCATGGCACACCAGAAACAGCAAAGCGCCGGCCACCGCGGCCGAGGCAAACCCCCGCACCCCCGGCATCCGCGCCCCGCTCACCCGCGCCACCGCCAACAGAAGCGCCCCCGAAATCACCGACCGCAGGCCCATCGCCGTCCAGGGCGGAATTGTCTCCACGGCCAGGCGGATGGCGTAAAACGTCGAACCCCAGATGAGGCAGATCGCCCCATAGGCAGCGAAAGGCGCCAGACCTTGCCGGTCAGGCGCATCGATCATGGTGGCGGACATGGATAACACTTGCGTCAGGGAGCCAGCCAAATGGGGGTGCATCCCCCCGCCTCCCAGGTGAAAAGCGCCCGCCGGTGCACGCTTTGTCGGATGAGCAGGTATTCCAATTGCTTGATGCTGAAACGCAGCACCACAAACTCGGCGAACGCCGCCGCATCGTCCAACGTTTGCCCGGCCTCGTCCGGGTCACCGATGACGCAGCCCGGACCAGGCACGGCGCGATAGGTAGAGCGGGACGCCGGCCGCAAGGCCGACCACGCCGCCTGCGCCACGCTATCGCCGGCATGCATGGCGATGCTGCCTTGCAGGCGCAGTTGCTCGCTGCTCGAAGCGTTCCAGGCATGCACGCAAGCCAGCGGGCTCGTCTGCAATTCGGCAAATTTAGCCGAGCGCCTGTCCGTGTGCAGGTCGAGCGTGAGTCCATGGGGATCGAACGCCCGCAGCACCAGCGTGCGCACGCGCGGCTGACCACCCGCCGCCACGGTGCCAAGCGACACATGCCGCCACGGGCTGCCCGGCTCCGCCGCCCCCTCGCCCAGCGCGCCGAACGCGGCCCGCAGCACATCATTTAACGCTTGCGTCATGCCCGGCCTTTCTTTCTCGTCCGCGACAAGCCAAAAGGACTATTGCAAAAATATGGTGCGGTGCGGTGATGGAGGGTGGAGTGGCATTCGAGGGTAGCCAGACCGGGACGCGCGTCGAAGCGCACGGTTTGCAGATCGCACGCGCTCTGTATGATTTCATCGCCGACGAGGCCGTCACCGGCACCGGCGTCACCGCCGACCATTTCTGGGAGCAGTTTTCCGCCATCCTGCGCGACCTCGGCCCGCGCAACCTGGCCCTGCTCGCCCACCGCGACGCGCTGCAAGCCAAAATCGACGCCTGGAACATCGAGCACCGCGGCGCCCCGCACGACCCTTCCGCCTACGAGGCGTTTTTGCGCGACATCGGCTATTTGCAGCCCGAACCGCCGGCCTTCAGCATCACCACCGCCAATGTGGACAAGGAGATCGCGCAGATCGCCGGCCCGCAACTGGTGGTGCCGATTTCCAACGCCCGCTACGCCCTGAACGCCGCCAACGCCCGCTGGGGCAGCCTCTACGACGCGCTCTACGGCACCGACGCCATTCCCGCCACGGCCGGCGCCGAGCGCAGCCGCCGCTACAACCCGGCCCGCGGCAAGCGCGTCATGGAACGCGCCCGCGCCCTGCTCGACGATGCGGCCCCGCTCGCCGACGGACTTTATGAAGACGCAAAAGCTTTCGCAGTCACCGACGGGCGCCTGGTCGTCACGCTGGGGGAGGCGGACACGACCCTGGCGCAGCCAGAACGCTTCGTCGGTTTCAGCGGCGATCCGGCAAACCCGTCGGAAATCGTCTTGAAACATAACAACCTGCACCTGATCATCCGTATCGACCGCGCCGACGGCATCGGCGGCACCGACCCGGCGGGCATTGCCGACGTGCTGGTCGAAGCCGCCATCAGCACCATCATGGATTGCGAGGACAGCGTCGCCGCGGTGGACGCCGACGACAAGGTCGAGGTTTACCGCAACTGGCTCGGCCTGACGCATGGCACGCTGTCGGCCACCGTCAGCAAATCCGCCGGGAGTGTGGAGCGCACCCTGGCGCCGGACCGGGTTTTTACCACGCCCGACGGCGGCACGCTGACCCTGCCAGGCCGCAGCCTGATGCTGCTGCGTAATGTCGGCCATCACATGTACACGGACGCGGTGCTGGATGCGGATGGGGTGGAAATCCCCGAAACCTTCCTCGATTGCGCTGTGGGCGCGCTGATCGGCACGATCGATCTGCGCGGCACGCCAAAACTGCACAACAGCCGCGCCGGCTCGATCTATATCGTCAAGCCGAAGCTGCATGGGCCGGAGGAGGTGGCGTTCGCCTGCGAATTGTTCAGCCGGGTGGAGGATCTGCTCGCGTTGCCCCGCAACGCGCTGAAGATGGGCATCATGGACGAGGAGCGGCGCACCAGCGCCAACCTGGCCGCCTGCATCCACGCTGCGCGCGCGCGCGTCTTCTTTATCAACACCGGCTTCCTCGACCGCACCGGCGACGAAATCCACACCTCCATGCGGGCCGGCGCCATGGTGCGCAAGGACGACATGAAGGCGACCGACTGGCTCGCCGCCTACGAGGACCAGAATGTCGATATCGGCCTGGCCTGCGGCCTGCCCGGCCGGGCGCAGATCGGCAAGGGCATGTGGGCCATCCCCGACCATATGGCCGACATGCTGGTGCAAAAGATCACCCACCCGATGGCGGGTGCCAGCACCGCCTGGGTCCCGTCGCCCACCGCCGCGACCCTGCACGCGCTGCACTATCATGCCGTCGATGTCGCCGCCCGGCAGGCCGAACTCGCGGCAAGACCCCGTGCCGCCTTAGGCAAACTACTGACCGTGCCGGTGGCCGAAGGGGCGAACTGGGCGCCTGCGGATGTGCAGCAGGAGCTGGATAATAACGTCCAGAGCATTTTAGGCTATGTGGTGCGCTGGGTGGACCAGGGTGTGGGCTGTTCCAAGGTACCGGATATTCATGATGTCGGTCTGATGGAGGACCGCGCCACGCTGCGCATCTCCAGCCAGCACATCGCCAACTGGCTGGCGCATGGGGTGGTGACAGACGAGCAGGTCGAGGCATCGCTCCGCCGCATGGCGGTGGTGGTGGACAAGCAGAATTTTGTCGATGCCGCTTACACCCCGATGGCCCCGCGGTTTAATGGCCCGGCCTTCCTCGCCGCCCACGACCTGATTTTCAAAGGTTTGGCGCAGCCCAACGGCTACACCGAATATATTCTCCACGAGCGCCGCCGCCAGGCGAAAGCCAGGTAGGTTTGCTCTGACGCTCGCTAAAACTTATAGCCGATCCGCCCGATAAACTGCCGCGGCGGCACGTAGTAGTTCGCCGTAATGAACGTACCAAAATTGTCCGAGTAGCGCGAATTCACCGAATTGCTGTTAGTCAAATTGATCACCAGAAAGTCGGCGTGCCAGTGGCCACCTGGCGCCGTGTAGGTAAAATTGAGGTCGATCTGGCGTTGCGCGGGGACCAGGTCGGTGGTGGGGTCGTTGTAAATACGGAAATAGTAGGGATTGCGGTAGATCAGGTGGATGGCGGAGAGCAGCTTGCCGTATTTCTCCGTGTAGAGCGTGTGCTGGAGCGCGATGTTGGCCGTGAAGGGCGGGACTTTTGGCAACACGTGGCCGTAGATGTCGCTCGCCGGTGAGTAGAAAGCGGCAAAACGCTGGACCACGTCGTTGCCGGCGAACGGGCCGCCATTCGCGAGGTCGATCTGCTCGGCTTGTGACGGGTTGAGCAGTTGCTGGTGGCTATCGACCTTGCTTTCCTGCACGGTAAAATTGCCGTCAAGGCGCAAATTGTAAGGCAGCAGTTCCGTGGCTTCGGCTTCAATGCCGTCCACATGCGACGCCTTGACGTTCGTCAGGCCGCCCTGAAACGGCAGCGGGTCTTCGCTGTCCACCTGAAATTCGTGGATCATGTTGTAGAAGGCTGAGACGTTGATACGCAGCGTCTTGTCGAAAAACTCGTTTTTGGAGCCGACTTCGAACGCATCGACACGCTCGGGCTGGAAGATCAGCGGCACGGCGACCGCCTGCGGATTGAGGTTGGCGCCGCCCGGCTTGATGCCGTTGGAAATCATGCCGTACACCGTGTTCGCCGGTGTGATATCATATTCCAGCTCGGCCCGGCCGGTGGCTTTCTTGAATTTTGTTTTCAGAATGTTGGCGTCCTGGCCAGGCGCGAAGCTGTTGCGGTCGGGCAGGCCGAAATAATCGACGATGTTGCCGATCTGGTTATCCGTCGTCGCGCGCCCGCCGAGTGTAAAACGCAATTGGTCGGTGATGTGATAGGTGCCTTGGCCATAGATCGAGCCGGACTCGAGGCGCTGCGTGTCGCGCGTTTCGAACGCGACAGGGCCGCCGAAATTCGCTGTCTCGCCATAGTAGGGATTGGACGGGCTCAGATTGACCGGCAGTCCGTAAGGGATGTCGGCGTTGGTGTATTGGTATTCCTCCACCGCCTCATTGTAGCGTTGCAGAAGGTAGAAGGCGCCGACGATCCAGTCCAGTCTGGTGCCTGGCTTGGAAGCCAGATCGACTTCGGCGGTGTAGCTGTGGCCATCGCGATCGTTCTCGACATCGATGTCGTGCACGCCGAGGATCGGCACCGCGGTGGCATAGCTGAGCTTATCCAGATCCTCGGAGCCATCCAGACTTCCCTCCTGGTAGCTGCCGATGAATTTGGCGGTTGCCCAGTCGAGATCGTAGCTGAGGTTGAGCGCGACGTTATCGGCGCGCTGATGCATTTTGGAGGGAAAGTCCTGCGTCAGTTCGCGCGGATCGGGGTTCGGGTCGAGGATGTTTTTATAGCCGTCGCCGTTGGTGTCGTTGGTGTAATGCTCGGCCCAGAGTTCTATGGTGAAATCAGGGACGGGCTTCCAGAGCGCATCGATGCGCGCATTGACGCTATCCTCGTTGCTCAGCGGATAATGGCCGCCGGTGCCTGGCACTTCGGTGGCATTGGCCCAGCCGTCATGCGCCTCCTGCTGCACCGCGAAACGTACGGCCGCCGTGTCGCCGACCGGTATGTTGCCGGCAATTCTGAAACGGTCGTAATCGTAGCTGCCGCCGCTTAGATCGGTGTAGCCGGAATACACGCCTAACTGCGGCCGCACCGTGGTGACGTTGATGGCGCCGCCATCGGAATTTTGGCCGAGCACCGTACCCTGCGGGCCGCGCAGCACTTCCAGCGTGTCCACATCGAGGAAATTCGCATTCAGCGAAATAGGACTCGCAATATACACGCCGTTCTGGTTGTAGGAAACGCCAGGCTGGGCCGAGGTGTTTTCGATACCCTCATAGCCGGCACCGCGGATGCTGATGGAGAGCGGATTCGAGGGCGTGGTGTTCACCACCAGGCCGGGAACGATATTGTCCAAATCTTTGGGGGCGGCGATATTTTGCCGGTCGAGCTGCGCGCCGGACAGGGCCGTGATGGCGAGCGGCGTTTTTTGCAGGTTGGTGCGCACCTTGGTGGCGGTGACCGTCACCGTCTCGATCTGCGCCGGTTTTTGGGCAGGGGCGGCGGTGCTCTGCGCCAACGCAGGCATCGCCCAGATGAGTGCAAGGGCTGTTCCTGACTGTAAAGAGTGGCGCATTGCAGTCTCCGGTCGGATCGACCAGGCTCGATCCGTTTGCAACGATCTGACATGCAACCGACATGCCAGCGGATTGATGCATAGAAGATTAGAAAGAAAGCAGTTCTTTTTTGAAAAAAAGAACCAAAAAACTTTTGGATATCACGCGAGCGCCTGCTTGAGGGGCTCCAGCCAGGGCTCGAAATGCTGCCATTGGGTCAGGCCTTCGGTAAAGATCGGGCGGCGGACCTGTTCGGAGCTGGCGGTGCGCACGCTGCGCGCGGTTTCGTAGAATTTTAGACATTGCGGCTCGAACGGTAAACCGCAGAAATCCAGGATCCGCCTGACATTCGCGTCCAAGTCCGCAACCACATCCTCGTGCTGCACGCGCAGGATTTTGCCTGGCAGCACGCGGTCCCAATGCGCCATCAGCTCGACATAGGAGCGGTAATAGCGGGCGATATCTTGCAAATCGTAGGTAAATTCCTGTCCGGCGGCAAAAAGCTGCTTGAAATTGCTGAAACAGCAGGCCATCGCCTCGCGCCGCGCATCGATGATTCTTGCGTTTGGCAGCATGAGGTGGATCAGGCCGAGGTGGCGGAAATTATTCGGGTTCTTGTCGATGAAAAACGTGCGGCCGGTGCGGTAAATCTGTGTGTCGGCCAGATATTTCTCGCCGAACGCGGCGAATTTTTCAGCGGGCAAGTCGCGCAGATTGCCAGGGTAGGGCGGCGTCTGATCGTCGTAGTGGCGGCCTTGCAGGCGTAGCACCAGGCGTGAAATATCCGCCAGCTCCATCGTGCCTTCAACTTGCGAGTGCGATGCGAGGATTTGTTCCAGCAGCGTCGATCCGGCGCGTGGCAGGCCGACGATGAAAATCGGATCCGGGCGCGGGCAGCCGACGTCTTGCCGGCTTGCCAAGAATTCCTCTGTGAAGACTGACATTTGCAGCCGCGCATTGCGCTCGATAGGTTCGGGACGGTAGCGAATCTCGCCCTTTTTCAACGCATTGCCGCGCGCGTAATAGGTGAAGGAGTCGGCGTATTCGCCGCGGTCTTCCAAACCTTTGCCCAGCGCGAAACAGAGATGGTAGCGGTCCGCCAATTCGATGTCGGGGCGCTGCTCCTGGTGGCGCATTTGCGCAATCGCGTCGTCTGTAAAACGGTAGGTTTTGAGATTTGCCAGGCTCCAGTAGGCATCGCCGAAACTGGGGGTTACACGTGCTGCCGACCAGTAGGCTTCTATCGCCTCCTGCTGGCGTCCCAATGTTTTGAGTGCGTGGCCGATGGAGAGATGCAGGTTCGGCGCTTCGGGCGCTTCCTCCACCAAGGCCTGATAGACGCGCAATGCCTCATCGTAATCCGCGAGTGCCAGGCAGGAGGTGGCATAGACTGCCCTGAAATCTCTGTTGTCTGGCTCGGCGCGGACTAAAATTTTGGAGTGTTCCAGCGCCTTTGCGTTGCGATGACGTTGCAGCAGCACCCGCACGTAATCGAAGCGCGCCAGATGGTAGTCGGGTGCGAAGGCAAGTACGCTTTCGAGCAGGAATTCGGCGTCGTCCAGCACCTCGAGTTTCAGGCCGATGCGTGCGAGCAGCCGCATGGCTTCAATGTCGTTAGGGTGGCTTCTGAGATAATCGCGTATCAGCCGCTCGGCCTCATAGGTTTCGCCGTCCGCAAACATGCTGGTGGCGGTGACGACGGCGACCGGCAGGTTTTTCAGTTTGGCGACGTGGCTTGCGGCGGTTTGTGACTCCTCTGTCCGGCCGGCGGCCCGGAACAGGATGGTGAGTGCGTTCCAACTGGCAGGCAGGGCGGGATTGATGTTGACGGCCTGCAAATAGGCGGTCAGCGCCGCGGCCGGGTTGCCGAGAGCGGCGTGGCAATGGCCGCGTTCCTGGAACAGGCGGCTGTAGGTGGGGTGCGCGGCCTCGAGGCGCGCCAGCGTTGCGAGCGCCTCGTCCGGTTGGCGCAAATACCGCTGGCTCACCGCAATCATGTAGAGCACGTCGCGGTTTTCCGGCACTTCGGTCAGCAGCGCCTGCGCTGCTTGGAGCGCGTCCTGGTAGCGTTCGGCTTGCATGAGCGCGCGGATGCGAAGCACTTCCGCTTCGATTTTGGATACGGCGACCGTTTGCATGATGTGCGTGTTTCGAAGTGGGACGGGCTTGACCATAGAGGTGGGGATTCGCGCCGTCGAGTTCTTTGGCACACCTAGCCCATGACCGTAAGGTAGGCTTTAACCCGGCACACAAGTCCGCCGTTGACTTGGTGGGCTGAAGCCCACCCTACGCGTTTGAGTGTTGCTGCTGGGCAGTTCAGCCTCGGCCGGGTCGGCGCGGCCGAAGGTGGAGTTCGTCCACCCTACGGTCGCGCCGAATCGGCATAGAGTCATTTAGAACTTGTAGCTCAGTTTTACGCCCGCGGTCAGCGGCCGGTCCACGACGACGGATTCGACGAATTGCGTTGCCGTGATGAATTGCTGGCCGCGCTCGTTCGTTATATTGTCGCAATAGATGTTTGCGGCCCAGTTCCCGAACGAGAAACCTGCCGAGACGTTGATGCTCGTAATCGGTTGCTGATAGAACGCGGCCAAGAGTCCTTTGTCGTAATCGGTGATGAGAATGTTCTGCAAGTCCGGGCCGATATTGTGCAGCACGCCGCCGACATTGGAACGCTCGTGCGAGGTATGGCTGAGAGTGAACTGTATATATGGTGCGTAAGGCAGCTCGTCCCATTCGTAACGGGCGCGGAAATTGAGTTTGAAGGCGGGCGATTGCGCAAGTCCCGTAGTGGGCGAGAAGACGCTGCCGGAACCGGGCAAGGTGCCACCACTGGCCGCGGCGATGCCTGGCGTGTTCAACTGCTTGCTGTCGTTCAATGCGACACTCGTGTTCAGTGTCAGATCGTCCAGCGGCCGGCCGGTCGCTTGCAATTCGGTGCCGAGCACCCGGTAGTTGGGGCCGTTGACGGTGAACGCCAGGTTGCCGAACACGCCGGGGGCAAACAGCGAGGCCTGCACATTATTCCAGTTTTCAATATAAAAGGCGCCGTCGAGAATCAGGCGATGCTCGAGAAAGGCGGCTTTGTAGCCGATTTCGTTGTTGGTCAGCGAGTCGGACGCATATTCGACGTCGCCTTCCTCGCCGTTGATCCGGTCTTTCGGCGCCTGCCGGTTATAGCCGTCCGGCCGGTAGCCTTGCGACCAGGTGTAGTAAACCATGATATCGGGCGTCACCTTGTAGGTGACGTTGGCGCGGCTCTTGAAGCCATAGGCCTTATTCTGCAGATGCTCATTGGTCAGGAAGTGGTCGTATCCGCCGTCGCAGGGAGGCGTCAGCGAAGGGGCGTAGGCAACGGTGCAGCCGAAGCTGCTGGCGACAAAGCCTTTTTCGAAATCATAGAAATCGTACCAGCGGGTGCCGAACGTCGCGGTCAGTACTTTCGGGATGATATCGAAATCCGCCGAGCCGAAGATGGCATATTGCGTGTAGCCGCGGTTGGCGTCGGTAAAGAAGCCGGTGTTCGGGGAGCGCACATAGGGGTCGCTGGCACCGGAATTCGGCGGCGGTCCTACCGGCACGAAGTTGCCCGTGTCGGTCAGATAGTCGAAGTTGGTTTGTTCCTTGACCTTGAAATCCTCGTAATAAAAGCCGCCAAGCGCGCGCAGCCGCCAATTGTCTGGCGTGCTGACGCGGATTTCCTGGCTGAGATGGCTGTCCTGCTCGTGATCGTTCCAGGTGGCCGCCGGCGAGTAGCATTTTGCCGGAGTTCCCTTGGCGGCATTGGCAGGCTGGCATTGATAGTAATCGCCATAAACGCCGCGGGCGTAATTTGTGTAGTCCTGCTGCTGGGTGACATGGCGTATCAGATAGGCGCCGTCATACACGAGTTTCAGGAAGCCGACGCGGCCGTTGATCGTCAGCGCCGTGTTCTCGAACTGATCCTCGTCATACGAGGGCTCGAACGCCTGGACGGAAAGATCAGGCAGTTTCGTAGGGTTACTGCCGGAGGTATAGGGCTCCTCGTAGAACACGCCCTGCGAATCCATGCGTTGTGCCGACTCAGTCAGCAGGGCGCTCCACTCGTCGTTGAATTTCCATTCCAGTTCGGCACGGAAACCCTCGTAGGTTACAGGGTTGATGTCGTTTTTGGCGGATTTGAAATTGTTGGCCGAATTTGTCGCATTGGCCGGGCCAGGGATGTTGTTCGTATAACCGGCATAATGAATGCCGATGTCGGTGGACTGGCGCTTGAAGGTGCCGGGGATGTTGTCGATATAGCCGCCGCGCTTGTCGTCGTAGGCGGTGACGCGCAGCGCCAGCTCGTCCTTGATGATCGGGATATTGATCGTACCGTCGATATTGCCGCTGGCTGCGCCATGCACGGTGCCAGCGCCGCCGATATCGATGTTGCCGCCGAATTTGCTCAAGTCGGGCTTGTTGGTGATGTAGCGAAGAACGCCTGCCTCTGCGCCCGAGCCGAACAGGGTGCCTTGCGGACCTTCCAGCACCTCCACCTGCTGCAGATCGACGGCATAGACATCGAGGTTGCGGCCGGGTACCTGGGCGGACTGGTCATCGAGATAGACGGCCACGTTGGGGAACGAGCCGATGACGCCGCTTTCCTGGCTGCCGCCGCTGCCGAGGCTAAGGCCGCGGATATAGATGTTTTCCTGGCCAGGCCCGATCCCGGCGGCTGTCACGTTGGGCAGCTGGGTCAGCAGATCGTCGAAATTTTCGATGTTCAGTTTCTTCAGCGTGGCACCGCTGAGCACCTGGATGGTGACCGGCACATCCTGCAAATTCTGCACGCGGCGCTGGGCCGTGACGGTGACGGCTTCGATGGCGTCGCTCTTGGGCGGCGGGGGCGGCGTGGTGGTGGCTGGCGTGGCCTGCTGCGCGTGGGCGCCCGAGGTCAGCACAACGCTCAGGGCAACGCCGCAGAGCAGATTGCGGCGGAGGCCGTGCGATTGTCTTGCGTCAGGAAATGCCTTGCTGCCACCTGGTGCCATGCCTAAAACCCCCTTTTGATCGATGTCCAGCCGGTGCAGATGACTGCGCCGATTGCGTGAATGTCAAAGCCACGCCGTTCCCCCCGGAACATTGCGCGAGCGGTCGATAAGACGATAGATTTAGCCTGCATCGTCAATGTCAGCATTGAGGGCGCGGGCGCTGCCAAATACCATGTTCGATCGCCAGATCATTCTGGTGATAGGAGGGTTGCATGAGACGCGGCGCCGGGACAATCGTTAAATCTCATAAGCCCATCGATTTTTAGCCCGATCGGTCGGACGCCGGAAAAGAACCTCTTAGAATCAATGGCTTATTTCGTCAGGGGGTGTGCCACACTGTTGCCGACAATCCGCAGCCCCATGAACAAAAGTTTTTTGGTTCTTTTTTTCAAAAAAGAACATTCTTGCTTTCTTTTGGCCACCGCACACGCGCGGGCAGTGATGGGTCAAGACCCATCCTACGGCCGTCCCTCATGGGCGGGGTGGGGGCCTGGGTGGTGCGGGCGCCAGGCGTAGCGGGCGGCGACGTCGAGATAGGAGCGATAGACCGGGCCTTGCCGCGTGGCCAGCAGGGCGCCGCGTGTCTGGCGCCAGTGTTTTGGCAGGGCGTACCAGGGGATCGACGGGTGTTCGTGATGGAGCACATGCAGGTTGTTGTTCAGGAACAACAGCCCGAGCGGGCCGGCTTGCTCGACCACGGCAGTGCGGTCTTCGGGCCTTGCGGCGGCGCGGTGTTCGGCCAGCGAGCGCAGCAGGATCAGCGCGGTGCCGGGATAGATGAAGCAGGCGACATAGGCCAGCGGGTTGATGCGGCAGATGCCGCAGACCCAGCCGAGCACAAGGGCGATGCCGGCGGCGTGGCCGGCGAGGATGCGCCAGGGTGTTGCGGCCTGCCCTGACCAGAATCGGGCGATGGTGCAGGCCGGGCCGATCAGCAGGCGGCCGGCGAACGTGTTGCACGCAGTATGGAGAAGCCGGCGGGCGCGGCGGGCGCGCGTCCAGTCCGGCATACTCATATAAGTACTTTCGGGGTCCTCCAGCGGGTCGGTGAGGTGCGCGTCACGGTGGTGGCGGAGGTGTTGCTCGCGGTAGAGGGCGAAGGGGAGCCAGAGGTTGAGCGGTGGCCAGGCCAGGGCGGCGTTGATGCGCGGGCTGCTTGTAGGGTGGAAGTGGATCAGCTCGTGTTGCAGGGACATGTGCCAGGCGCAGAGCCAGGCGCCGGCGGGGGCGACGATCCACGTCGGAAGGGTGTGCCACCACCAGGTCAGGGCGAGCCAGCCGCCATAGATGGTGAAGGTGAGTGCCCAGGTCGGCGCCTCGAACGTCTCCGCCACGGCTTGGGCGCGCGGCCACCACTCCTGCATTTGCCTCTCCGAAACCTTTGCACCCCCTATTATGAAGGTGGAACATGGTTCTGGCCTGAAGCATTTGCGCAGAAATTGCTGCATTTTAGCACAACGCGCCGCCTGCGTTGTGCTCGCACATCATTTGTTGTATAGGCTCAGCATCTGTGTTGAGGTATCCGCATGTCCCCAGCGTTCGAAACCGGCGACCGGCGGGATTTGCTGCCGCGGTTTCAGCAGCGGCTGCGCCTGGTGCTGGGGCGGTCGGAGCTGAGCCAGACCGAGTTTGCCGCCGCGGCCGGGATCGACCGGAGCACCCTGTCGCAGCTTCTGGCGCCGGGGGCGGACCGGCTGCCGCGGGTGGAGTCGGTGGCGGCGATTGCGCGCGTGGGCAATGTGTCGCTGGACTGGCTGCTGGGGCTGAGCCAGGGGGAGCGGCCGGACGGCGGGATGGTCGCCGAGAGTTTGCAGATCGAGCGGGATGCGCCGAGCCCGATCGATGAGCGGCTGCTGCGCTGGCATGCCGAGGCGGCCGGCTACCGGATTCGCCATATTCCGACGACCTTTCCCGATCTGCTGAAGACCGATGCGGTGATCGAGGACGAGTACGGGCATTACGCCGCCCTCGGGCCGCGGCGGCGGATCGAAATCACCCACTCACGGCTGGAATATCTGCGTCAGCCGGAGACGGAGATCGAATGCTGCACGGCCGAGCAGACGCTGGAGGCGTTCGCGCGCGGCGAGGATATTTGGCGTCATTTGCCGCTGAGCGCGCGGCGGGCTCAGCTGGAGCAGATGATTGCGTTATGCGACGAGCTTTATCCGCGGTTCCGGCTGTATCTGTATCACCGCAAGATGCTGTTTTCGGTGCCGCTGACGGTGTTCGGGCCGATGCGTGCGGCGATTTATCTGGGGCAGACGTATTTTGTGTTTCATTCTACCGATCATATCCGCGCGCTGACGCGGCATTTCGATCAGATCGTGCGGGGGGCTACGGTGCAGGCGAATGAGATTGGGGGGTATTTGCAGAATTTGTTGGCTAGAAGTAAGTAAGACTTCTTTTTTGAAAAAAAGAAGCAAAAAACTTTTGCATGTTTGGCTTCGGTCTTTACGGAGGGGCTCAGCCTAATGTCCAAAAGTTTTTTGGTTCTTTTTTTCAAAAAAGAACATTCTTCCTGACCCAAGTCTCTCCCTGGACCGGCGTGCCAAACGTGTCATGCATGGCGGTCTCGACCAGTTCAAACCCATGCGCGGCATAAATGCGCCGTGCGCTGGTCAGGATGGTGTGGGTCCATAGGGTGATCGCCTCGTAGCCGACCTGTTGCGCGAAATCGATGCAGGTGCGCACCAGCGCGTCGCCGATGCCGCGGCCTTTGGCGAAAGGTTCGACGTAGAGCAGGCGCAGGCGGGCGAGGCCTTTTCCTTCGTCGGTGAGGAAGACCGAGCCCGCCATTGCGCCGCCGAGCTCGGCGACCCAGCATTGTTCGCGGCCTGGTTTGAAGTTTTTGAGGAAGGCGGCGGCGGTTTCGGTCTCGTTGATTTCGATGCCGCGCCCCCAGCCGTGGTCCTCGTCGTAGAGGATGGATTGGCGCGCGGCGATGCGTGCGGCATCGCCGATACGAAACGTGCGGATGGTGAAGTCGGTAGCGGGCGCGGGATCGAGCAGGGCGCGCACTGTGCCCAGCGCGGCAACCAGGTCCGCTTGCTGCGAGGGTTTGAGGCGGTCCAGCATAGTGGAGACGGCGTCGCGCTGGCGTTGGTCGAGCGCGTTTATCGCCGCTTGTCCGGCGGGGCTCAGGGTGATGGGGCGGCGGCGGGCGTCCGCTTCGGCCTGGCCGCGGGCGACCCAGCCGCGGGATTCGAAGCGGGTGAGGACGCGGCTGACGAAGCCGGCGTCCATGCCGAGTGCGGCTTGCAGGTCGGCGGCGACGGGCGCCTGGGCGTTGGCAATTTCGAACAGGAGGCGGGCTTCGGCCAGGGTGATGTCGCTGCCGAGGAAGTGCTGGTCGAGCGCGCCGACGTGCTTGGTGTAGAAGCGGTTGAAACTGCGGACGGCGGCGATGGTGTTCATGGCGCCAATATGGCGCGATAGTTGACTGAGTCAACTATCTAGGGGGCAGGTTTCTTCGATTGCGATCTCGGCGAGATGGCTCGATGGCGCTGGGATAACGCATCTGGTGTCAGCCTGATTGTGTGCGACGGAAAAATAATCCCAAATTCTTGCCATCAGGAAAACCCCGCCCGTGTCCGACCCATCCTTCCCCGAGCGCTCCTTGCGCGTGCGCCGTGCGGCGGCGGTTTTGTGCCGGCAGATGGGGTGGGCGCCGCTGCATGAGGTCACGCTGCCGAGCGGAAGGCGCGCCGATATTCTGGCGCTGCGGCCCGATGGCGGGTTTGTCTGCATCGAGGTGAAGTCGGGCGTGCTGGATTTCACCAGCGATGCCAAATGGCCGGAGTATCTGGACTACTGCGACGCCTTCTTCTTTGCCGTGGATGCGGATTTTCCGGCCGGGATGCTGCCTGGTGAGGCCGGCGTGATCGTCACGGCCGGGCAGGAGGCGGCGGTGCTGCGCGACAGTCCGGCGTACCGGCTGGCGCCGGCGCGGCGGCGGGCGCTGGTGCAGCGGTTCGCCATGCTGGCGGCGTGCCGGCTGGAGAATCTGCTGGACCCGCAGGACCAATTCGCTCTCAGTTGTGAGTGAGGCAGTTGGATTCGCAATCGATGAAGCCAGTACCATTCCAGGACCCCCTGGCCTTCGGTGAAACCCGGGCAGGTGCGGTCCAGGTCCGCCCGGCCGACGCGAGGGCCATCCATATTTCGGGCTTCGCGCGCGAGACACGGGATTTTTACGCAACCCCGTCGTGGGTGACCGAGGCGCTGCTCAAGCATGTCACCTTCCGCGGCAAACTTTGGGAGCCGTGCTGCGGCGACGGCGCCATGTCCAGCGTGTTGGCCGCACACGGGCTGGATGTGGTGTCCAGCGACATTGCCGACCGGGGGTTTGGCAGACCCGGCGTTGATTTTCTGGCGTGCACCGAGGTGCCCGAGGGCTGCCGCGGCATCGTGACCAACCCGCCCTATGGCGATACCGGAACGCCGGCGGGGCAGGAGAAATCCTCCGTGGCGATGTTGAAATTCCTGCGCCATGCCATGCGGCTGACGGAGAGCGTGCAGGGGCAGTTGGCGCTGCTGGTGCGGCTGCAATGGATTGCCGGACGGCACGCCTCGGAGATGCTGTCGTCCGGGCCGTTCGCGGCGACGATCGTGCTCAACCGGCGCATTCAGTGGTTTCAGATGGGGGCTGATACCAAGACGGCGCAGCATCATCATGCGTGGGTGGTGCTGGATTGGGGCGCGCGTCCTGGGGTGCCGGTTTTGTTGTTTGCTTAAGGTAAGGAAGCGGTTCTTTTTTGAAAAAAGAACCAAAAAACTTTTCGACATTGGCTTACGGCGCTTGAGGGGCAGGCCTTTCTGCAAAAACCCTTGCACGGCTGAGAAAAGCTCCAGCCGCCGCCGTTCCAGATGCGCAAAATGCGTGGCACCGCCAAGCTCGATATACTGCTTCTCCGTCGCACCGGTCAGCGCGTCGAACAATGCTGGCACCGACTTCCGTGTGGTCAGCCGGATGGTGCAGTTCCGCCCGCCATGATCGAGGACTCAGTGTTCGTCGGCACACGCCGGTTGCCAAACGCCAGATCAGCAACGGTACGTGGCGGACGGCCAGCACAAGCCGGCCGTGCCGAATGCGCCTGCGGACCGACCTCTATTCCTCGACCGGCTTCTGCGCGACCACCGTCTTGAGGAAATCCGCCAGCTTCTGCGACGCGGCCGCCTTGTCGATGCCGTCCAGCGCGCCGAGTTCGGCGGCAAGCCGGTCCATCGCCGCCTCATAGATCTG
>Ga0116227_10010777_pt1 | contig 15746 bp, 11 predicted proteins | sample S1TSphgellanicum_FD_89693 | JGI IMG/M metagenome (GOLD analysis project Ga0116227, IMG submission 89693) | Host-associated microbial communities from peat moss isolated from Minnesota, USA - S1T2_Fb - Sphagnum magellanicum MG | ecosystem: Host-associated > Plants > Peat moss > Unclassified... | reverse complement strand
GTACTTCTTGAAAATTTTGGTTTTATATTTCTTGTTTTATTTCTGGTTTTCATTTTCTACAAATTTTTAAAAGATATTTCTCTCTTGTTTATTTTTTCTTGTTATTATAAATGGCTTTTTAATAAATTTTTGCAGGTGTAAATTCTTTTGTTAATCTAGTTTCTTTTTTTCCATTTTTTTTCTTTCTCTTGTTTTTTTATGTTTTTTCTATTTTATTTTTTTTTAACTTTTGGAAAAAGAAATTTATCTCTTTTCTTAATTATTGGTTTTATTTTTTCCTTTCTTTTGGTTTTTTCAATACTGTTTTTGGGGTTTATGATTTTAATTATTCTTTTTGTTTTTGCTTTGCATGTGTGTGGGAAAAGGTAAACCCATCCTTTTTGTGTTGGGCAATTGTTTGAAAAAAGACTTGTGCCACATGCGAGTGGGATCGCTTTTAAATGATAGACTACAAATAAAATTGAGACCAATGCCCACATTGGTAAGAATCGTTTCTTCCAAGTTGTTTACTCTATTAAGCATTTCCAACATGGGGTGTGGGGTCATCCTCCCCATGTAATGACCAAATTAAAAATGGATGAGAACCTTGTTGGTTTAATTTGAGCTAGCAAGGTCTTTTATGCAATGGGCCTTAGGGTTGTTTAAGATAGCCATAATTGGACAAAATCTTCAATTAAAAAGGAGTGTGATAAGGAAATCATTTGACTTGTGAATTATCATGAATTGGAAATGATTCATGATTAGTAAATTCCATCATGTTCAATTTTCACTTCAAATTTGCATTATGCTTCAAAAATATGTGTTTTCCAAACTGTACTCATTGGTTTGTGTGTGTATCCACTTTAGGATTTGACATAGTACCAAGGAAGCTTTCATAGTTGATTTGATAAAGATAATTTTGGCAACCTAGCAATTATACACTCGACAATATGTTCAACTTGCACAAAATGTAATGGCACATTATAATAGTGCAAATGGATTATCATTGAAATCTATTAGTGAAAGTTTTAGTGAGAGTGAGGATGAAAGCAATTAGCTTGACATTCCATTTTTGGTCTAATACACATTTTGTACCATTTGTATGGCTTATGCCACATTTTTGTAGACTAATTTAACTTCCATGGATATAGCCCATTGGCATTGGAAATGAATGTATGTAAACATATCTAGTTGTAAAATGTTTGAACTCTATTTGTACAAAAACAAGGTTACTAATATTCATTTTGCATTGAACAAAAAATTGATTGGATGTATTGCTAGTACATGAGGGTCTTGCAATTGTAGTTGAAATGTTTATGGAAGTTTCATTAAAGCCTGAAGGCATAATTTTGTGCAATACACTCATCGTAAAAATAGTCCCCTATTTCATAGTTAAAACTTTGAGATAATTTATATATTGCATTTACAATTTTGCTATGTAATTCTTTCGGGATAGGACAAAACATATTCCATCAACCCTATCTTTAAACTTAATAAAACCATAACAGTATTGCTTTTGTTTCAATTTGCCCCATATGGTAGGAGACAAACTTTATGGATTCTGACTTGTTAGATGCCCTTTCCACCCACTAATGTCTTAGTTAGATTATTAATGGCACTAGATCTATCATCATATATAATGTATTGACACCAATATAATGTGAATCTTGAGGGCATAACAAAAAATATATTTGTTAAGCCATTTGATTTGATCAAGTTTGAGAGAATAAAACATGTCAAACCATGCCAGTGCATAGACCCCTTTCTTCACCTTTTATTATTATCAAAGTTTTTTGTTTGCATGATTCCTTTAGGATTGGACAAGTACTATAGGTCTTCAAAAGGACAATTGTATGCATAGGGATAAAGTAATTTTCCTCCTCCTTATAGAGAGGCAGGGCCAAAAGACACATGGGTTCAAATGCTACTCATGTGCAAGCAACCCTTCGGATGTAATTGTAACAAACAAGAAAACTTGTACACGCAATTAAACAACAAGTAAACGACCAAACACGCAAACTAAAGATCACCCAAATAGACTTTATAGGGACCGGCAAGAAAAATGGGGCATAGCCAAAAAGAAAAAATATCATTACGATATAAATACTTTTGAAGATTCCTTGGAGACCAAAGTTTTGGCCATAAATTGACGGGTGACAAATCCTTCCATAATGTACTATGAGAAATACATTGGGCAATAAATATGGAACTTACGACAATGCCCTTTAGAATGAAGAGCTCAGAAAAAAAGGAGGTAGGTGATAACGCGTTATACTTTAAACACGTGGATGTGTGTCGTGCTTGGAAAGTAAATAGAATCATAGAAGCGATTTGGGATAATGCAATTAGAGGTTGGTTGGGCTGATTGGGTGGGAAAGATTTTTTTTTTTTGTTGAATGTCATTTTCACCTTCATACTAATCAAAACTTGTTGTATTGATATAACAACCTTAGGTGAAGGATTGAGGTAATTGCTAAGCAATGTAGCAAATTGAATTAATCTACTTACAAACATAATCAATAAACCTTTTCAAAGTACAAAACAATATGGCATGATGCCAATTTTAAACATAATCAATTTTATGTTTCACTTATGCAAGCCTGGCCCTAGGGGGTCTTGGTTAGTAAACTCAAAGTCAGCATGGACGAGCCACATGCAAAGAAACTTGCATGTGTGGTTTTGACCAAAGGTGAGGATAAAAACCCTATGAATATTTAACAACCATCCTATTGCTTATTATTAATGCACCTCTAACCGTTGCCAATTTATTTATAACAATTTAATAATAAATAATTTAACATATTTTTGCCAAATCTTTGTATTATTAAATACGACTAGCACTATAGTTATGTGTTTAGATTACTTCAAAGAAGAGAGTTTGAATGCTTTTGAATCTATTGTCTTAATTTTACTCTTTACTCATAGTATGTTTTTAATGATCTTGGCTTATGATCTAATTGCCATGTATTTAGCTATTGAACTTCAAAGTTTATGTTTTTTATGTAATTGTAGCATTAAAAAGAAACTTTGAATTTTCCATAAAAGCCGGTTTAAAATATTTTATTTTAGGTGCATTTTCCTCTAGAATTTTATTGTTTGGTTATTCTATGATTTATGGATTTATTGGATTTACCAACTTTGACGAATTAGTTAAGATTTTTACTGGATATAAAATAATTTTGTTTGATGTTCAATCTAGTGGTCTTTTTATGGGTATTTTATTTAAGATCATACGAATTCCTTTCCATATGTGGGCACTAGATGTATACGAGGGTTCACTTATTCTGGTTACAACCATTTTTTCTATTGCACCTAAAATATCTATTCTTGCCAATATGGTACGTGTTTTTATTGATAGTTTCAATAATCCAACATGGCAACAAGTTTTTTTTTTGTAGCATTGTTTTTATGATTTTAAGAACACTGGCTGCCATGGCCCAAAACAAAGTCAAGAGGCTTTTAGCTTATAGTTCTATTGGACATGTAGGTTATCTTTTTATTAGTTTTTTGTGTGAAACCATAGAGGGAATTCAATCATTATTAATTGGTGTTTTTATTTATGTATTAATGACGATCAATGTATTTGCCATATTTTTAGCATTACATCAAAATTGTTTCAAATATATAGCAGATTTAGGTGTTTAAACCAAAACCAATCCTATTTTAGCTATTACCTTGTCTACTACTATGCTTTCATGTGTAGGAATACCCCCATTAGTCGGATTTTGTAGCAATTTTTTTTTTTTTTTTGCTTAGGATGTGGGTTTACTTATTAGTTCTAATAGGAGTAGTTATAAGCATTATCAATTGCTTTTACTATATACGCTTTGTGAAAATAATGTATTTTGATACACCTAAAACATGGATTTTATATAAACCCATGAATCACGAAAAATCCTTACTATTAACAATTACTTAATTTATTATTACTTTATTCTTTGTATACCCCTCCCCCTTCTTTTTAGTCACTCATCAAATGGCATTAAGTTTATGTTTATAAATTGTATGTTTTCTTTGTTGTTTTAGATAAACAAATAATGTTTTTTGGTAAGTTCACCATAGTAATTGCATAATCTGCAAGTTTGAATTGGATTTGAGGTTGAATTTGAGTAGGGCCGCAAAATGTAACTTTTTGTGGGCCACGATTAAACAAAAAATTGCAGGAACTTTTTTGGCCTTTGTTAAAAACAAGGAAAGCACCATGCCTTCAATGACTCTCCATATTGTTTTTTTTTTCTATCCCCCTAGTTTCCAACCAACCTCCATCATTTATTATGTAAATAATGTGGGTGCAACATTAGTTTTACTACGTTTTGCAAGGCAATGGCCCCCACAACAAAAAATAAGATGAATGCGCATGTGCCCTAAATTATGACAAAAAATTTATCTTCTTGTCGCAACATGGGAGGTGGGAACAAATAAAAATTTATTTATTTATTTATTTTTCTCCTCAATATTTAAAGTTTTGCCCTCATGTAGCCTATGGCCTTGAGGCCAAGCAACTTAGCCCTCAATTTTATTGGTCATTTTCTTTTGGTGTTGCCCTTAGCTTGCTTTGTGACCACAACAACTTTGTCTCTATGAAAGCACAAAGGAAAAGCTAGTAAATAAAAAATTAAATGGAAAAAGGGACTGGAACCTTCAACCTCAGCCTTGGCAAGGTTATACTCTACCATTAAGCTAATTTTGCTAGGTCCAATAGAACAATAAAATTGAGGGAAAATACGTTTGATTAAAACAACTTACTTTCAACTTATCAAATGTATTTTCCTAGGACAATTCGATTGATAGGCTCATGCTTGGAAAGATTTGAACTCTCAACCCCCAAATCCATAGTTTGGTGTTCTATCCAATTGAGTTACAAGCATAAGTTGATTACTTTTAAGTACTATGTGTCATCTATGCTAGATCATTATGAAGAAGAGACATATATGGACAAATATTTTTTAAATGAGAAAAAATATATATGTTGTATCATGTTTGACTTTATTTTCCTATGTGATAGTATATTACCAAAATTGTAAATTAGGCCATTATTATTGTATTGCATTATTAAACATTTGTGTTTTCTGTGTGTGATTTGAGAAAGTTTCCCGTCATACCATTATAGTCAAATCATTCAACATCTCGACTATAGTTATGTAGTCTAGTCCCATAGGTTATAACACGTTAGTAATAAGGTTTGAAAAAGATTTTTGTGATCAAAAATTGATTAACTTGCATTTAAGTTTTACTATTAAAAATGGAAATAAATTATATACTTACTTTATTGGCTTTATGGATAAAGGGGAGAAGTAGACATTATTAAAGGCCATTCTTGATGTAATGTTGAATTTTTTTTTGGTTGGAAGTGTCATAAATTATTGTAAATGAAAAGGGGTGCATAAATGAACCATAGGCTGCACATTGTGCCATTTCCTTTTCTTTGTAGTGTAACTTTAGTCGAACATCTTTCTTTGAAATTGTCATCCCTTTCATATAGGGGTATAGAACATCATCTTTTCATGGTGAAAACATGGGTTTAAATCCCATAAGGGATAGCCTTGCTTACAATTACTATGATTTCTTTGAAAGTTAAGTGAAAATGGTTTTTTGGTGCATGTGGAAATTTGATTATTTAAAAAAAAGATGCAAAAGTTTTAAAAAATCATTTTTTCAAAAACTATTTTTCCTTTTGTTGCTTAGCATATGAAGACTTCACCCAACTTAATAATGGTTGCAGGTGCTTCTGTGCTATTTATAAGTAAATGGCACAAAGAGAAGATAAATAAATTTCAAAAAACATAAAAAATTTACAAGAAAAAAAAAATTCTTGTCTTTTTGCCCTTTATTTTGATTTTGTCCTTTGTTACTTTTTGCGTTTCATATTGTTAATAAAGATCATGAAAAATATAGCAATGAAAGGTCATAGGGCATAGCAATGGCCAAAGGTTTTGTTTCCATGGCAAATAAAACATGAGAAATGGGAAAAAAATAATTTATGCAACTTTAAAAGAACAAGTAAATGGAATATGCCTACAATAAATCAATTGATTTTTCATGGTAAAAAGTCAAAACGGCGCACACAACATACTCAAGCTTTGATTCAATGTCCTCAAAAGTAGGGAATATGTTTGCGTATTTCAACAAGAACACCAAAAAAACCTAATTTGGCTTTACACAAGATAACCAAAGTGCATTTAACCAATCAAAATGAGATAATTGCTTACATTCTTGGTGAATGTGATAATTTGCAAGAACATTATGTGATTATGGTTAGAAGAGGTAGAGTTAAAGATTTGCCAAGTGTGAAATACCATTGTATTCGAGGAGTCAAAGATTTATAGGGAATATTGGGTTGATGTCAAAGCAAATCTAAATATGGTAAAATAAAACCCCAAGATTTTATATGAATTTATTTGTCAAATTACTGAATTTCAGCTTTGTTTTTGGTTTATCCCTCAATTGTTTTCATTGATCAAGATTTTTAGAAGAGGCGACAATGAAAAGAAATGAAAATTGGCCAAGTTTTGGCCATTTAATGGAAAAAATCTATTCCTTTTTTTAGAAAGCTTTTATATGCTTTGCTTATTTCATCGTAGATATTTATGCCATGCCCTAGAAGGGCATGTGCCATCAAGACCTAAAGGTTGTAAAACAACAAGCACATACGATTGCTCAAACAATTTATGTTATATCTAGGATTCAATGGTAAGTATAAACAATTAATAAAAAAATTGGTCCATATTTGCATGATTAATGATTAAAAAACAAGATCTTGTGCTATTGTTTATAAAACTTTTCATTGTCTAGCTCATCATGGTGATATATTAAACTTTTGGCTAACGCCATAGAAAATGTCAAACCTATTTGTGAAGTTAAAAAAAAAAAGAATTTCTGGTACTATTCAATTAGTACCATCTATTATAACAACAAATCACCAAGAAACCTTAACTATTTGTTAAATGCTTGAAGCAGCAACCAAATGATAGACTTTGATCGTTTTTTGGTCCATGCAATACTTTAACCCTTAAACTTAACATTAATACACCCATGATGGTACTACATAACCCTAATAATAATAAAGTAAATCAAATAAGGGTATTGCAATTGAATTAAATTTCTTTACTTTAATATTATGTGAAGCCACAATTAAATATTAATTAACACCCATATTAAGGTATTGCATATAGGGTCAACATAAGTTATTTCCAATATGTTTTCAAGGTATTACATTGTTGAAATAGATCAAAGGAAATAATTTCGATTGCAACCTTAAGGGTATTGCAAAACACCAAAATGATTAAGAGAATAGGCATTACCCTAATAAGGGTAATGTAGATGTGAACATGGTTGGATATGATATGGTCAATGTGTCCATAGGGTATGGCATTGTTCAATTAGATGATATGAAATATAACCTAAGCATAAGAGTATTGCATAAAACCAAAATAATCCAGTAATTGCATTTTTGAATCAAATGAGGTGAAATATATTATCTTGGGCATGAATATTGCATAACAACAACAAAATTTAATGCATTCGCATTATTTTGATGAGGGTAATGCATGTGTGAATTAGGTTGGATATTATATTGTCAATGTGTCCATAAGGTATTGCATGGATGAAATAAACGAGATAAAATAGTTACAATTAGGCCTACTTGAGTATTGCAAAACAATAAAAATGATCTAGTGCATTTGCATTACCTTGATGAGGGTAGTGCATATGGGCATTAGTTGGATATGTTATTTTCAATGTGTCTTTGGGGTATTGCATTCTTGAATTAGATGAAATGAAGGTAGTTTAATAAGATTAAAGATATTGCATTATAGTAATTTTGTTGTGCTCATGCATTAGTTTGATGAGGGTATTAAAAAAAGAACCAAGTGCAACATGATATTTTCCATTTGCCATGACAATATTGCATTTCAATAAAATCATCTAGTGGGTGTGCATTATCCTTATGAGGACATTGTGATGATTAATTAATTTATATATGTCTTTTGCAAGTTGTGCTAAGGGTATGGCACAAAGTTGAAATCTAATAATTGTGAGGAAGTTCAATGAGGGTATTGCAAAAATGGTTACATTAGTGGATTGATGTGGCTTGAGTAAAGATATCAAGCTCATTTGCAATACCTTCATATGAGATTTAATTGTTACGTTTTATAGGGGTACCAAAAAAAAAAATTGTTTAATTGCAATATCTTCAGCTGGGTCACGATAACATTGTTTTTGACAATCATAAAGTTAAAAGGTTTAGTAGGGCGGTACATAGGAAGGAGAATGAAGCAACCTACCTAGTATATTGCAATATCTTCATCCACTTGCATTGTCATTGCTTTGGTGGAGATTTAGTTAATAAGTAGGTCGGTTATTGGGAAGGTAGGCAGATGGGTGGGTAAGTGGGCAGGCAGGTAAGTAGGTGGGGGAGGGAGGAGGTCAGGGTGCATAGGCAAGTAGTCTATATGTAGGTAGGTAAGTGAGACCTGGGCGGGCGTGGGGGGTGAGGAAAAAAAAAGTTCCCCCAAAAAAAAGACCAACTTGGGCTGAGGAAAGGGAAAAGAAAAAAAGGTCAACTTGAGTTCGCCACCTTGGTTAGCCCAGTGACAGGGAGGGACGAAAAAGGTGCACCCATCAGTGCACCATCCATCCACATTGGTGCACTGGTGGGTGCTGGTTCACTCTGGCCAGTCAAATGGTGTTTCTACTTGAGGGTGCTGCTTCACATGATCGATATTGTGAACCTTTTCCAGGGTCCAAAAGTTAACTACAATGAGTTCAATACCACCTGCCTGGGTGGTTCCATTGACTAAAAGTCACCACAAGCTAAATTGTGAAAACATATATGACTGTACATGAAAATCTAACAAGATCTTTCAAAGTTTCTTGTATAAAACTATTCTCCAGATACATGCAAAGTTTTGTACATAATAGAGTTATCCCTAAAGTCATGCCCTGTTGGGCCTGTGTTGCACCGCTCATTTGATGCTTCACCCCCTCCTGGCTAGTGTCTGCAAAGTCATGAAATTTTATTAAATAAAGGTATGAAATACTGAGACTCGGGATTAAATGCACGAAGCTCGAGAACATTTGTAGCTACAGTACACAAAGCAGCAGCACCGATTGGTTGAAGGCATGTCCTTTCTGCAAAAGAAAGGACAGGGCAAACTCAGTTTAGCACCAAATTTGCTGCTAAACAAAGTTTCATGCCCCGTTGAAGTCCATTGTAATTCTTTTTTTCATGCTTTTCAAAATCTCATCCCCTAAGTGACTAAACAAGGGGTTCCAGTGTCATCTTTTCCTGACTTTACAGATAACTTTAATACATACCAGTGTTGCATGGGTATCGACTTTTCGCTCTGGTGAACCAACAACAAACCAACACTCACACTTCTGCCATGGTGAAAACTTGGAATTTTTGGGGTTGCTTCTAGACATGTTATAAATGTCCTGTCTTTCAACTGAATCAGGGTCTCCAAGTCCAATTTTCATAGTGCTGGAGTTCAATACAGTACTTAATTAGAGGTACCATTGTGAGTGCTGGTTCTTCCTGTAGCTGGTAGCCAAAGCAAAAACTGGAAGTACTCCGATACATAAAGCACAGGCAGATTCTTTTTCAGTGTATCTGGAGGGCACATCACCAAGCGGAAGCTGTCCTCCAGAAATGGCAGAGCATTTTCAATATAGAAACGCCTGCTCCAGAGGGCATGTTATTTTTTGAAATGTCTCCCTTCTATTTCTCAAATTTCCTGAATTTAAAATATATATATATATATATGCCAGTGTTTTATAGAGGTAACGGCCTCAGAGCAGGGCATTCTAGCCCCAGGTTTGCCAGGGCTTATTTTGAGAGCACGCCAATCCAAGGGTGTTTCCCTAGACACACCAGTTGTCTCCACTATTGTAAATACGCAAGTGAGAACATAGAAATCAAAAGCATCCCAAAGAACAAATCCACACACATAGACATATAAATTTTCCCTTTGAATATAAACAATTTGAACAACAATGCATTGGGTTTTTTTCTTTTTGGTTCAATTTTGTGATGTTGCTCAAGTGGCAATCATCATCCATCAGTAGATTTAGTCAAATTTTGGCAATATTCAAAATATGAAAGTAGAAAATCTTTTTCATTTGGCAAGCAACTGTGCTGATTTTTTTGTCAGAAAACAGGGAATTTATGACAGCATATTATTTTTTCAGAAAATCTTACCACACTCCAAAAGTTCTCCACAAAAAAAAAGTTATCAATGCAACATCAAGAGCACAATCCTCAATAGGGTCATCATTAACAGATTCATGTGACCCACATCCACCAATGCACCATCCATTGGAAACCTCTTATGTGTACGATAATGCCTGAGGAGTGGGGTGTTCCTGAAGTAAGCACCTGCCCAAGGCAAAGCTGAGGGGTGCTTACTTCTGGAACGCCTCACTCCGAAAGTGTTACTCAATGAAAAAACTAGTGTTGAGCGAGCATCAAAATGTTGCTCCGAAATTAACTGGGTATCATTCAGGTATCAGCCCTTGAACACTTGTGAATATCACATTTAGTGATATTTAGACTGATATCTGCATCCTTGGATTTTAGTTGTGTGAAAATCGACCTTTAGAACCTTACCTTTTTAACACTCTTCAAAATGTTGAAGAAGGGACAGGGTATCATGCCTAATTTTAGGCTATTAATGTGAAAGAGGAAGCCTAAGATCAAGTTTTGAAAATTTGAGGAAAAGAAATGGTGAACCAAAAGGATCTTTTGCAAAGCATCTATCTATGAAGGAAGGTAGTTTGCTTTGTTTCGTAAATATGAGATCCACAGAACTAGGATGCTTTAGATCATTTTTTGGTGTCTTTGGAAAGCTCTTGACAAGGAGGGGTGCATGGGTTTGGTTCCATGGTGTTTTGACTTGCTGTGCAAAAAGTTCTTGAATATTGAATGATTTCTTCACTGAAAATCAAATTAAAATCGTAGCTGAAATTTTTGAAGGAATTGGAATGTGCCTTTGGTGTTATTTGAAAGATCTTAACGAGCAGGATTTAATGCAATTCATTTGGTAAGATTTGGATTCAGAATGTGGGAGATATTGATTTTTAAGTGATTTTTACTGCTGAAAATTCAAATAAATTCTAAAAAACCGGGTTTTGGAAGGAAAAATCAGTTGAGAATGTGGTAACACTTGAAGGCTTACCATTCAATTCAAGCATAATTTCCTTTCATATTTGGCTGTTCAAAAAATCAATACTTACATTGCAAAACAATGATTACATGTTGAGTTTCCCTATTTTGTGATGGGTCCACACTTGGGCCAACGGCACAGCCACACTAGTATTGATTAAATTAAACATATGGGTGTGCTAGCATGACAATTAAACAATCGAGTTTCTTCAAAGAATTTTTTTAAAACATTTATTTTCTAATAACGAAAATTTAAATGGATCAATGAATATCCTCATCTGCAAGACTTAGGTGTTTTTCTTTTTGGGGGGCGGGGGGAGATTTTCTCATTGTGGTGATAAAGAAAAAACCCAATGCAAATTGTACAAAACCTCTTTTAGTGAAAAAGTGCTACATTTTGAGGGGAAAAAAGTCAGGAATCACCATATTTACATTAGTTAGTTCCTTCTAGTCATTTGAACTGAGCAATATTCCAAAAACATTTTAACCTCTAGGCAAATTTGGCTCATTCCTCTTGTGAATGATGACCATTGTGCCTCCTGGACAAAATTGAAAAAAAAACCTTGCTGTGAGTAAGGTCCAGATGACCCAGCACAAGTATCGTGGTTCGATTTTTATTTTTTTAAATTGTAATTAGCTTGTGAGAATCACATTTGATATTTGACTACCTATTCTCATATTTATAAGAATTAGCACTTTGAGAACTGGTCAATAATTATTTTTAGATTTTTTGATACTTGGGGCCTGTTTTCAAATTTTTAAAAAAATAAATTGATCATGTATTTCAAAGCCTTTTTGAAAACTGGATCTCGCGATTATCTTTAAAAAAAACACTACCCAACACTACCCACCCAACACTAGTAAAAACTTGTCAACATAATTTCTGATCGTACATGAAGACATTTCATGCCTGCTTGCACTTTTTGGAAATGGCCACCACCTCTTGGTTCAGGTCAAATTGCACTTTATAACAGGATTTTCAAATACATTAAAATATTTCTAACAGGTATTTGCAACTAATTTGTGGGTGAACCCTAATTGATTTACCACCTTAATAAATTATAATGTAAGAGCATCTCCAACGGTGGTGAGTATGTGACCCTCCAAAAATATTTTTCACATCCAAGTTTAGTTATTTACTGTTTTGCAACCCCACCCATAAAATTGAATCTGGGACAGCAAATAGCTGGAGGAGTACTTATAGAAAACCACCTGGACCAATCATTATGATGGGCCAATGAGAAACACTGATTATAAGTCAGGTCATATTTATTACACTCTTTTCTGCAGGTGCACTGCGTTTCTGCGCCTTTTACCAGCAACTACTACAAACTTTGCAATTATGCTGATCGAAAACCATGTTCCTGAGCCAAGCCGGCATATTTTGACTTTTCTTCATCCAATTGCAGGATCACATACTGAGCACCGCTGGCGATGTTCTAAACCCTCTTCCCCTTCATGTTCATAGGTAACTAGGTACCTACATAAGTGGGTAAGTACAAAAGTTTGGTAGGTACCTAGTTTGGGGGGTTAGAATCAACGTCGGGTGGTTTTTTAAAGACCAACCAAATCTCTAGTGGGTTCTCTACCTAGGTTTATGGATCTATACCACTGGTGAAATCTGGCTACCCTTTCATAAACAATAATAAAACCCTTTCTGAAACCCAATCAAGCAGATAATATGTGAAGAGTTTTGTAAATAGAACCCTAGCCATGGCAAAGACTCTTGATTGTTGTAGTGATTCAACTACCAATTTAATTGAATAACTTTTTTTTAAAGTCATTAAATGTGTTTTGCGCAAAACTTTTTCAGTGACCACTAAAGAAGGAGTTTGACCAACAAACATCTAGTGGTTCAATGGGTCATTGGTTTTAATAGAGTCATCCTTTACTTTTGATGACCAAAATAAAATTGTATCTGTCCTTGACCATTTGAATTGTCTAATTTGGTTACAAAATGAACCAGATATGCCCTTTAAATGTTGGAGAGGTCTCATTCTTGAAAAATAAACTTACTAAACATTAAAACATTTCATACATCCACATCTAACTAACTCCTTGTAGCCACACATTTCACTCTTAACAAACACCTTTTGAGAATCTCATCATCAAATCCAATGTGCTTTCAATTGAATAAAATATGGTGTGTTCACATTCACCTTTACTAAATGGCCGAGATGTACACAAAAATAAGCTTGCCAAATCCATGGCCATGGGTTATCTAAACAATGGAACCTTAAAATTTTCAAATGTCATTCAAGGGCATTGATGCAAACTATGGGTGTGATTTTCCATTTTGGGTAAAGTTTTTGAACTTCTCCCTCACCTTCTTAACTTTTCCCTCATATTCTTAACTTTTCATTATGGCCATAACAATTCCTCCTTGAATTTCAACCTACAACTAGAATTATTTCTTGAATTTTTAAACCTCCTCCTTGTACTTTTGACCCACTAGGTTTGTGCCTAGTCTTCTTATTTGTTTCTTTTTCAAGCTCTTAATTCTTTTTGTTCATTTCTTTTTCAAGCTTTTGGTCTTGCGTTAATTCAACTTTTCAAACTTTTGGTCTTACTATAGTTCATATTTTCAAACTCTTGGTCCTTTTACTCATTTGTCTTTCAAGCTTTTAGTCTTCTTGTTTGTTCTTCTTTTAACTTTTTGGTCTTTTTACTATAGTTTAACCTTTAAGGCACTTAATCCTTTGCTGAGGTTCAACCTTCAAAGCTCATGGAAATTGCCCCCCCCCTATCCTTAACCTATTTTGTAAATAGTTGTAGCCTTATTACATCATGGCCTTTTACTATCTACCTTTCTTTAACTTGTTGCTTACTTGTTTATTGAGGTGTTGTTGTAATCCTTAGCTTAATACATGTATATCCTAATGGATGTGCCTTAAATCCAATTTTAAAGTTGTTGTGAAAGTAGTTGCTAGTTTATTTTACAACATTTTATAATCCATTATATATATATATATATATAATTTTAATTTTTTTCTCCTTTTACTTCACTTCTTTGATCTCTTTTACTATTGCATTATCCATGGCCTTCTTTCCTAAGATGTCTAAATATTGATCAAAAACTTGCAATGTGTCATTTGGAATAATCTATTAATGGTTTTTGACCATGGTTCATTTGGTGGGTAAATGGGGCAAGGGCAACAAGTTGTGTATCCTCATGATCATCTCATGGGTCACATTAAGAGAATCTTGAACTTTTTGCTTACAACTATTCATTAGAATCTACAAGGTTGATTGTAGGATCATCAAATTCCTTTAAGGCAACTTTTGTAAGCCTAAGAGGATTTGTTGTAGGCTCATTTAATTCCGATGGCCTTACAACAGGGCTTTGAAGCATCTCCATGTAATATCGAATTGGTTCATTTATTGATGTTGTGGGATTATCTATTGGTGTTACTTCTTGAATAATTCTACCTATATTTAATAATATTGTTGTAGTAAATTGTTTTTCCCATTGTTGATTTCCTTTAGTTTCATCATCTAAATTATCATCTTATTCGCCTTCTTCATTTTCACTTGTTCCCAATGTTGTGTATATGTTAGATTGCCTTAAGGTTTGAAGGCCACAAACCTTAAAATCCAAAATTGATGTTTGTTTTACAATTGATTGGTCCAAGGCCTTGTGCACCATGCAACAAAATAATTTTGTATAATTTATACTAACCATGATTCCATTACTTTCCTTTTAAAATTTTGTATTGAATGGTTTAAAACAAGCTACATCTAAAGGTTGTAGTGCATATGAGATGTGAGAAGGTAGGGTGACCATATTTAAACCAAAATCTTATGCTAACTCTATTGATTCTAGGTTAACATGGGATCCATGCCTATCTAGAATCAATAAAAGATTATTGGTTATAGAGATCGTAGTTAAAATAAATTGTTTGAAAATATATATATTATAGAGAAAAAATTTCATCCATATTTTTTTGTATTGCCATGTATGTATTTATTTTGTAAATTTGATATAGTCATCTTTCAATCTCTCACTTTAAATATGTAAAAGCATAGCATAACTTTGCATGTTACATTCATTACACAATTCATAATCAATTATTCTTGAGGTTTAGGAATGATGTTTTAAATGTGGTTTGAATTTCTTTTGGCCAAAACTCAAGTTCTTGATTGTTTACTTGCTTGGATGCATGTTTCATTTGAATTCCATACACGATTTGCATTATAATTGTTTTGAGGGTACAACAAATTTTGTAAGTTATCATAAAATGTTTTGTAGTTGTTTATAACCAACATTTGTGCTTTAGAAACTTTAAAACCCTTTGCTTGTTTAATTCTCAATTTTTAATGTTTAATCTTGAACTAGTACCACCTATTATTTTTTAGTACACCATTCCAAAATGGGGTAGGCCTTGATTGTGTAAGCTCAACAACTTTCAATTTTAGTTGGTGTAACAAACCACATTTTTGCATAGCCAAAATCCATGTTATTATTGTTGCATCTTCTTCATTCATTAAAACCCTTACATGCTTGTGTTTTTGTGATCTAGTTTTTCTATACAAATGGTCTAAAAAGGAGATCATAAATGGGTGAAAACACACGGGGGGGGGGGGGGGGGGGGGGGGGGGGGAGGGG
>Ga0116227_10010775_pt1 | contig 15750 bp, 10 predicted proteins | sample S1TSphgellanicum_FD_89693 | JGI IMG/M metagenome (GOLD analysis project Ga0116227, IMG submission 89693) | Host-associated microbial communities from peat moss isolated from Minnesota, USA - S1T2_Fb - Sphagnum magellanicum MG | ecosystem: Host-associated > Plants > Peat moss > Unclassified... | reverse complement strand
CCCGGCAGGCCTGGGCCAGGGCCTCGCCCCCGGCCGCGCGCCGCGCCAGCATGGCGCCCAGAGCGCGCTCCAGGTCTTCCGCCGAGAGCGGGTCGAAATACGCGCACACATCGCCGCCGGCCTCGGGGATGGCCGAACTCCAGGAGGCTACGCAAGGCGTGCCGGCGGCGAGACTCTCCAGCACCGGCAGGCCAAACCCTTCGAAGATCGAGGGATAGATCGTGGCCTGCGCACCGGCGATGGCCAGAAATTTGGCGCGGTCGTCCAGAAATCCGGTGAACAGGATGCGCCCTTCTGCCACCGCGCGCTCCAGCGCCGGCGGCAGCCGATGCTGCTCCTCCAGCCACCCCATCCTGCCGACGAACACGAACCGGTGCCGCGCCAGCAGGGCAGGGGAGCGCGCCAGCATGTCGAATACCAGCATCACGTTCTTGCGCGGCTCGCGCGTGCCGAGGATCAGGACGTAGGGCTCGACGCCGGCGGCAAGCGCATTCGCGGCATCCACGGCAAAGCCCGGCGGCACGTGCGTGCCGTTGCGCGCCACGATCAGCTTTGCCTCAGGCACGCCAAGATAGGCATGCAGGTCGTCGGCCGTCGCCTGCGAGACGCAGACGGTGAAATCGTTCGAGGCAAGGTCGTCGTGCAGCGCATCCATATGGTGATCCACGTTGATCGGGGCATGAAACTGCGGCAGCACCAGGGTGGAGAGGTCGTGGAACAGGCTGATTTCAATGTCGAACACACGGCGCACCGGCTTGACGCTGGGAAACAGGCCGACCGACGGGCCGGAGCCGCGGGTCAGTGGCAAGCGCCCGTCCAGCACACGCCCGGCCGCACGCCCACGCGCCAGCGCCAGGCCGGAACCGCGGGCGAGCGCGTCCTCGACCGCCGCCGTGTGAACCAGGTCGGTGCCCAGGAAGAAGCGCGTCTGCGTGCGTGCGTGGGTCAGCAGCGCGCCGGCCAGGCCGGCGGCGACCACGGGAATACCGGTCCATTGCAGCTCGACCAGCGGCGATATGTCGAAAAACATGCGCGCGCCTGCCGCATCTAGCGCGTGTGAGAGTCCTTGCAGGGCGTCGCTCATCGGGAGTGCGCCACGGTCTGATCCAGCAGGGCGGCCAGTTCGCGCAGCGAAGGAATTTTAGGATGATAGGCGAGCGTGCCGTAGCGCGTCTCGACCTCCACCCAGATCTGGTCCTCGCCGCCGGCCAGTGGTTTGGGCGAGAACCCGGCGGCGGTGAGGCGGGCCATGGTCCAGTCATGCTCCGGGTCGCCTGCCTCCACCCAGGCGGTGCGGGAGAGGGCGCGCAGTGCCGGCAGGCTCGACAGGCTGGTCAGCCGGCCGATGGCGATATGGGTGAGGGAAGCCTGGTCGCCCGCCGCCGCGGCGACATGTGCGATGAGGCGGCGGATGAGGCCGGTCTGGCCCAGATAGTTGAACGGCAGCACCATCACCCGGACCCACGGGGCGCTGGCGTTTTGCAGCCGCGCCAGGCGTGCCAGGAGATCGGGGACGATGCTGCCGGGGTGATCCAGATTCCATGGCAGAAGAACCAGCGGCACGTCGCGCTGCGGCGGCAGGCCGGACACCGGCCCGGCGGCCCAGGCGCCCGAGTCGAATGCCGCAAAACTCACCATGTCGAGGCCGGCGGCGCTGCCAGGCTTGCGGCGCGGCGGCTTGACACGCGGCGGGGCGATGTCGGCCGCCAGACAGGCCGGCGGCAGCAGGTCGAGCGGAATCGCTGAGCCATCCGTCCGCACCGGGGGCGTCTTGAGCGGGGCATAGGCAAGGATGCGTTCCATGGCCGCGGGCAGGTGCAGTCCGCTGGCGAACGGGTGGCCGCTGGTGGCAAGCGGGTGCTCGCGCACCATCTCCGCGACCACGGCGGCGTTGCGCGCGCCTTTCAGCAGGCGCGCGGTGCGGACACTGCCGAAGCGCAGGTGCAGCACGGCTTCGGTGGGCGGCGGCTGCATGCCGCAGCCGGCCCAGGCGCAGGCCAGGCTGCGCGGATCGGCAAAAATCTCCGGCAGCGGTGCGAACACGCAGCGTGCCGCGGTCTCCGGCGGCAACGCGGCGGCGAAGGCCGACAATTGCGCCTCGCTTCCCAGCAGGCACTGCGGCAGTTTCATTTGAGAAATCGGCAGCATGGACGCATGGTGCCGCCGCATCGGCCCAGGGCAGCTCAACACCAACCCCGCCACATCTTCCCAAGCCCGGTCCTCAACCAGCTCCGCGACCCCCAATTTGTAAAAGTTTTTTGGTTCTTTTTTTCAAAAAAGAACAGAAAGAAAGCACCCACCTTTGAAAAAAAGACCCAAAACCCCAGATCTGAAGGCCGAATTGACGACCGGGGACGGGGAGGTCCTAGGTTGGGCGTATGCTGCCGCAGCGGTTGCGCGGATCGTCACCATCCGCCACCGCGGCACAGAGATAGCGGCGGCGCGCGCCTGCCTGTTTCGGCCGGATCTGCTGCGCGCGGGCTTTGGTCACGGACATTACGGTTTTCGGGCACGCCTGCGCCAAAGCCTGCCCGCAGGGCGCGTGCCCCTCACATTGAGCTGTGGGGACATCAGCGTTTCCGTGCGCATGGACGTGCCGCCGCAAACCGGCGCCGCACCCTGCACGGTGGAGGCGCTGGTGGCGCCGCCCACAAGCTGGACCGCCGCCGATCTGCTGTCCCACCCCGGCTGCCTGCCGTGGGAGAATTATCTCGCCGCCATGGGCGGGGCGCATTTCATCGACGCCGCCTTTCGATTCGCGCTGCACCGCTGGCCGTCAGGCGCGGAAGCGGGCGTGCATGCGCGCGCCCTGGCCCGCGGCAGCATCACGGCCGAGGGGCTGGTCGCCAGGCTTTTGCGGTCGCATGAGCGGGCGGACATGAAGCCCAGCCTGATGTCCCCTCACGATCCGGATTTTCTGTTCGACAGCGGGTGTTTTCCCGGCACTTCCCCTGGCAATCTGGACGCGCATGCTCGATAATCGATTCGATGTTGGAACTTATGCCTGACCCTGCCCCCGCCACACGGCTGCTTGCCGAGCTGATGCCTGTGTCCATCGTGGTCGCTGGCCCCGGTGCGGAGGGTTTTGCCGCCATGCTGGAGGAGGCAGGCGCGGCGGCGCTGGTGCTGGAGGCGGCGGCGGCGGGCGATGTCTTTGATCTTGCCGTGCTGCTGGCCGACGTCGGTTCCCTCGACGAGCCGCCGACACGGGCGCGCATCGCCGCCCTGTCGGGGCTGAGCGAGCGGCTGCTGTTCGTGCCAGAGGCGGCGGGCGACGCGCCGGAGCTGGCGGCACTGACCGACTGGTTCGAGCCGCTGGCTGAACTCGGCTACCAGCCGGTGGTGGATTTCGACGCGGGTTTTCTCGCCCGCGGTGCCTTTCTGGTGGACCGGTCGGCGACCGCGGCGGAGAGCGACCTGGCGAGTTTTGCGGATCGGGTCGCCGGCGGCGGCGGGGCTGCGGCGCCAGCGCCGGCACCCGCCGACACGACCGAGAAGGCGGCCCCGGACCATGCGGAGTCGGCCATGCGGGGAGAACTGGCGGCGCTGCGTGCCGCGCTTGCCGCTGCCGAGGCGCAGAACGCGGGGTGGGACGGGCTGCGCAACTGGGTCGCGCGCCGCGCTCTGGCCGAACCCGCCACCCTGGCCGCCCTGCGCGCGGCACGCGCCGGGATGGGCGTGGCCGCGCGGCGCGGCTGGTTCCGCCAACGCCCGACCTCCGAGGAGCGGGCGCTGCTGGCCGAGGCGGCGCTGCTGCGCGCCTGCCCGCTGTTCGACCCGGCCTGGTATATCGCCTCCGTGCCAGAGGTGGCGGAGAGCGGTGCGGACCCTCTGCTGCATTTCCTGCTGACCGGCGGCCCGGCCGGGCGCGACCCTGGCCCGTGGTTTGAAACCGCCGCCTACGTCCAGGCCAATCCGGACGCCGCGGCCGAACGGATCCCGCTGCTGCACGCCATCCGGACCGGTGTGGCGAGCCCGCCGGACCCTGGCGCCGACGCGGCCGGCTGATATGTTGCAGCGGCTATGCGCCTGGGCTTCCGCTGCCGCCATGCTGCTCACCGGCTGCGCCCAGGTCTCGGCCGGCCTGCCGCCCGCCCCCCCCGCCCCGCCGCCGGACGCAGCGCTACCGCCCTACCGCGTGCAGGTGGGGGACGTGCTCTCCATCCGTTTCCTGCTCGAACCCGAGTTGAACGAGGATGTGACGGTCCGGCCCGACGGCCGCATTTCGACCGAGCTCGCACCTGCCGTGCTGGCGCTGGACCGCACGACCGACCAGGTGGCCGCGGCGCTGCGCGTGCCTTACGCCACCGAATTGCGCCATCCCGACATCGGCGTAGAGGTCAAATCCTACGCCCCCGTACGAATCTATGTGGCCGGCGAGGTGATGGCGGCCGGCGAATTCGCCGTGCCGGCCGGCCCGAACCTGACGCTGTCGCAGGCGGTGGCACGCGCCGGCGGCCTGCGCACGTCGGGCGACCCCGACCATATGCTGCTGCTGCGCCGCGGCGACGGCGACCGGCCGCTCGTCTATGCCGTGGACTACCGTGCCATCATGCGCGGCGCCGACCCCGCCGCCGATGTGCGCCTGGCCCCGTACGACGTGGTGTATGTGCCCAAGACGGGCATCAATGCGGCCTATGTCTGGTTCAACCAGCATATTCAGCAATTCGTGCCGGTGAGCTGGGGGTTTTCGTATAACGTCAATCCGCTGGTGAAGTAGCGCCGATCCTGGCGCGGCATATCCACCGACCTTTTCGCCTGTGGACATGTTCAAAGGCCAACCACCAAGACGCGGAGACCACCAAGGAACACCAAGGCCGAACCCATCAAATGCCTGGCGCTGGCACGATATTATCCAGGCGCCACCGTGGTGCTCCTCCGTGTTCTCCGTGTCCTGGTGGTTGATCCTTGGATGTTCAACCAGGCCACGACGCTGACGGTCAGGCCACGTGGTCCGACGAGTGCTTCCGCAGGAACTCATCATATCCCGCCTCGTCGATCACACCAGCCGCGAGGTCGAGTACGGCGCCGGCGGCGGCATCCTGGGGCGCCGAAAAACCTGTAGCCATTCCGCTCCAAAAACAGAACGCCAGCGACGAACCCTGTGCGCTTGTTGCCGTCCAAAAACGGATAATTCTTGGCGATGCCAAACGTATAGGCCGCCGCCATGTCGATGACGTCGCTACCACTGCCATAGGCAGCGAGACGTTTTGGCCGTGCTAATGCTGAAAGCAGCAGCCCCTCATCCCGTAAACCCTCGGCACCGCCGTGAAACACCAGAAGCCGGTCATGGAGGGCGAGGACAAGCGGCAGTTCGATCCAGATCAGCGCCGGCTGGCTCACTGCGCCAAAATGCGCAGCGTGTCTCGGTAGCGGCGCATGATATCGTCGGCCTTCTCCATCGCGGCCGCAAAATCCGGATCATACGGCGTCAGCCGGTAACTGCCGTCGGCCGCCTCGATGGCATAGAGCGTGTCGCCGCGGCCTACATTCATACGCTCCAGCATCGCCTTGGGGATGATCACCCCGGTGGATGTGCCGATCGTCGTGAGCTTGAGCGTGGCCATGATCGCGCCTGTTCCGTGAGTTTACGGAGCATACAAGGTGCGGCAGGGCGGCTCAAAAGCATTCATATAAATATTATAATTATCGGAGAAATCCGGCGTCGCCCTTGCGGTCGAGCAGCGAGGAGCCGGCCACGCCCTCCTCCTCGTCGCTGTCGTCCAGCACGTCGGTGCCGGCGCTGTGGTCGCCGTGGTGGCGGAGCACCGCCTGCTCGCGGCGGCCTTCGGTGCGGTCCACCACATAGAGTTTGGCGACCCCGCGCTTCTCGCTCTCGACCAAGGCGATGCGGATGGCCTCGTCCAGGCCCATGGGCGAGCCGTCGCGGTGGACGGCGGGCATGCTCACGGGCGCGGGGCCGGAGAAGGCGATTTCGGTGATCACCGCATTGGGGTCATCCTCGCCGAAACGCCTCAGCACGATGCCGTGCAGCCCGTAGCCGGGCAATGGGTCGTGCGGCTGCAGGCGGACTATGTCGGTCATGGGTTTCTCTCCGTCAGGGCCAGGCAACGCGGGACAGGCCGCGGGGGTTCGCACCCGGGGGGCGCTCTGCTACAATACCGACATGCTTGATGTTTCTCAGGTCACTGAAATCGGTGCGAAGGTGGCACACGACTACCTCCCGCCGGGATCGGTCGTCGATGTGACGAGTTGCGAGCGCGAAGGACCGGACGGGGAGGACATCTTCAAGGTGCTCGTCGTGCTGCGCGCCGAGGACCTGCCGCGCGTGACGGGCGAGCAATACGCCAACGTGATCTATCAGCTACAGGTTCGACTCATGGCACAGGGCGATGACCGCTTCGCCGTCCTGTCCTGGGCGACCGATGAGGACCTCGCCCGCGAAGCAGCAGAACTGGCAGAAGAAGAAGCAGCGGAGCGCGCTGAAGAAGCAGATGGCGATCCTTGACTATGACCAACTGCTTGAGCAGGCCGAACTGCTGAGTAAGCCAAGACGCCCTGGGCCGCCGCGTCAGGTTGACGTGCGGCGCGCCATATCGGCGGCCTACTACGCCGTGTTTCATTTTATCATGGCGCGTGCCGCGGACCTCACGGTCGGCAGCACAAGGCGGTGGAGCGCGCGATATGCCGTCGTTTACCGCAGCATTGATCATACGCAACTCAGAACGATTTGCCAGGCTATCAAGTCGGCGAGGCCCGACCCGAAAATTGGCGCATTGGTGCCAAACCAGAGGTTTGGCCAACCCATGGCTCTCTTCGCTGCGATGGTTCAGGACCTGCAGCTTGCCCGTCATACCGCGGATTATGATCCGACCGAGTTATACCGCTCAGGCGACGCTATTGCCGCCATTTCCGCGGCGCGCACTGCCCTCCAATCCCGGCGCTCGGCGCCGGCCGAAGAGCGCGCCGCCTTCCTCACCCTGCTGCTCTTCAAGCGCCGCTAAGGCAGGGCATGTCGCGGCACAGTGAAGGCGCCTCGCCGGCCATGGCGCAATGGTTCGCGCTGAAGGCCGAACACCCGGATGCGCTGCTGTTCATGCGCATGGGCGATTTCTTCGAAATGTTTTTCGACGACGCACAGGCGGCCGCAAGCGCGCTCGACATCGCGCTCACCCAGCGCGGCGAACATGCCGGCGCCCCCATCCCCATGTGCGGCGTGCCGGTGAGCAACGCCGAACTCTATCTCGCCCGCCTCATCCGCCGCGGTTTTAGGGTTGCCGTCGCCGAGCAGATGGAGGCGGCGGACGCGCGCTCTGGGCGCGGGCCGATCCGGCGCGAGATCGTGCGCCTGGTCACGCCGGGGACGCTGACGGAAGAGTCGCTGCTGGATGCGCAAAAACCCAATTTTCTGCTGGCCCTGGTGGCCGGCGCCGGCGGGCTCGGCGCAGCGTGGCTGGAAATTTCTACCGGCCTGTTCGAAACCGAAGCGCTGGCCGCCGCCGGCCTGCCAGCCCTGCTGGGGCGTCTCGACCCCGCCGAAATTCTGGCCGCCGAGGAGCTGGACCTCGGCGACTGGTCGGCCCGGCGTGCGCCCGCACCGGCGCCGCCCGCACCGCTGGCGGCGCGGCGGCGGCTGGCCGAAGCCTTCGGGGCGGCAAGCCTGGATGCGTTCGGCAGTTTTGCCGATGCGGAGGCCGCCGCCGCCGCCTGGGCAGTGGATTACGTGCGCCTCACCCAGGCCGGCCGCATGCCGCGCCTCTCCCACCCGACGCCCGTCGGCAGCACCGGGCAGATGGACATGGATGCCGCCACCCGCGCGAGTTTAGAAATTCTGCGGAATCGCGAAGGCGGCACGTCGCTGACCTTACTATCGAGTGTCAGCCGGACCCAGGGAGCGCCCGGCGCCCGGCTGCTGGGGAGTTGGCTTGCCGCGCCGCTTGTGTCGCCGGCGGCCATCGCCGCCAGGCAGGATGGCTGGGCGTTTCTCATCGCCAACCCCGGTCCGCTGGCGGATTTGCGAGCGGCGCTGCGAGGGGCGCCGGACATGGCGCGTGCGCTGGGGCGGCTCGCACTCAACCGCGGCACGCCGCGCGACCTCGCCACCCTGCGCGCCGGCCTGGCCTGTGCGGCACAGGCCGCCGCCACGCTCGACGGCCCCACCCCGCCCCTCGTCGCTCAGGCGGTTGCCAAACTGCGCGGCGCGCCGGCCCTCGCCGCCCTGCTGGGTGCCGCGCTGGCCGAGCCGGCGCCGGTTCGGCTGGAGGATGGCGGGGTCATCGCCCCCGGCTACGACGGCGAGCTGGATGCCGAACGCAGGCTGCGCGACGACAGCCGCCGCGTCATCTCCTCGCTGCAACTGGATTTCTGCCAGCGTTTCGGCGTGGCGAGCCTGAAGATAAAACACCATGCGCAGCTCGGCTACGTGGTCGAAGTCCCGGCCGCCGCCGTCGAGGCACTGCGCGCCCACCAGGAGCTGACGCTGCGCCAGGGCATGGCCAATGGCGCCCGCTTCACCCATGCGGAACTCTCCGAGCTCGACCGTCGCATCACCGAGGCCGCCGCCCGCGCCCAGGCCCGCGAGCGGCTGATTTTTGCCGCCCTCGTCGCCGACGTGATGGCCGCCGCCGATGCCGTGGCCGAGGCGGCCGAGGCACTCGCCCTGCTCGATGCCCTGCAATCCTGCGCCCGCCTGGCCGAAGGTGGGGACTGGTGCCGCCCGGCGGTGGATGACAGCGACGCCTTCTGCATCACCGCCGGACGCCATCCGGTGGTCGAAGGAGCAATAGCCGGCAGCGCCCGCTTCGTGCCGAACGATTGCGACCTCTCGCCGGACCGACGGGTGCTGCTGCTGACCGGGCCGAACATGGCCGGCAAATCCACCTATCTGCGCCAGAATGCGCTCATCGCCATTTTAGCGCAGGCCGGTCTGCCGGTGCCGGCCACCAGCGCCCGCATCGGCGTGGTGGACCGGCTGTTCAGCCGCGTGGGCGCCGCCGACGAACTCGCCCGCGGCCGCTCCACTTTTATGGTCGAAATGATCGAGACCGCCGCCATCCTGCACCAGGCGGGCCCGCGCAGCCTGGTCATCGTCGATGAGATAGGCCGCGGCACCGCCACCCTCGATGGTTTAGCAATAGCCTGGGCGGTTCTGGAGGCGCTGCACAGCCAGGTGCGCGCCCGCACGGTCTTCGCTACCCATTTTCACGAGCTGGCGCGCCTGACCGAAGCCTTGCCAAGGCTAAAACCGCACATGATGCGGGTGCGGGAATGGCGCGGCGAGGTGGTTTTTCTGCATGAAGTGGCCGAGGGTGCGGCCGGCCGGAGCTGGGGCGTGCATGTGGCCAAACTCGCGGGCGTGCCGGCGGCCGTGGTGCGGCGCGCCGCCGCCCTGCTGGAGACACTGGAGCGCGGCCGGGCGCCGGTGATTGCCAATTTGCCGCTGTTCGCAAACCTGCCCTCCTCAAGCATCGCGGACCCCACGCGCTCGCCGCTGGCGGAGGCACTGGACGGCGTGGACCCGGAGGCGCTGAGCGGCCGCGAGGCGCTGGCGCTGGTGTATCGGCTGGTGGCCTTGCGGGATGGGTGACAGGATCGGTGGAATTGTCATAAAGAAATTTGATGTCTTGCCCTGACCCAAAGCTTGTCGCGCGTCTGGGCGATGGCACTCTCGTGCCGGAGCCCATCGGTGCCGCCATCCGCCAGGCAAGGCCATGCTTCGCACCTACATTCCTGACAACGTCGGCGTTGTGCACGAGCTGATCGCGGAGCGTCAGGCAGCCGCCAAGCATGAATGAGTCGGTTCTGGACCACCCGGCCATCCTGGCGATGGTACCGGGCGAGCCGGGTGGTCCCTGCCTGGCGCTGGCACGCAGGTGGGGGAGGCGGTGTGTCACCCCGATGCCAATCGGCATAATGCAGTGATTTGCGTTATCGCAGCAGTCTCTCCTGTGGCATCATGAATGTGCCGAAGGATGTGCCCTGAGGTTCGCCGCGGTCCAGGCCAGGCTCGGTGGGCAAGCGTATCGTAAAGCACGATCCCTGCCCTTCCTTGCTGGAAACCGTGATGTCCCCGCCATGCATATCCACCACGAGCTTGGCCAGATAAAGCCCGATGCCGGTGCCCACGATGCCGGACACGTTCGAGCCGCGGTAATACCGGTCGAACACAATGCCCAAATCCTGCTCCGGAATGCCCAGACCATTGTCGCGGACAGCGATCACCAGGGCCCCGGCATCCTGCCGCGCCATCACCTCGACCAAGGGTTCATTGGCAGAATATTTGATGGCATTGGACAGCAGGTTGCTGAACATCTGGGAGAGCAGCTTCTGGTCGCCATGAACCGGCAGGGGCTTGTGGCCGAAATCCTCGGTGATCAGGGCGGCGGGCGAGGTCTCCCGGTGGAACGCGCACACATCACGCAGAACGGGGATGAGGTCGATCGCGGCGGGGTGAAAAAACAGCTCCGCCTTTCCATCCATCAGGCATGACGTACTGAGAAGATTATCCAGAAGGCCGGTAATGCGTTGCACGGCCGACCGTATGCGCCGTGCGCGGTCCTCGATATCGGCGGGCTGGATGCGATCCTTCATATTGCGAAGCCGCTGCGCGTGCGCGTCGATGGCCGTCAGCGGCGTGCGGAACTCGTGGCTGATCATGACCACAAAATTTCGCTGCAGGCGGGTCAGTTCCTTCTCATAGGCCAGCTTCTGCTCAAGCATTTCGGCTTGCTGGGCGAGCCCCCGCTGACTTTGAATCAGCTCTATGGCATTGCTCCTGAACACCTGCACGGCACGGGACATGTCGCCGATCTCGTCGCCGCGGCCGGTGCCTTCAATATCGAGGTCGGTGCGGTTGGCAGCCAGCAGGCGCATGGTGTGTGCCAGCCGTGTCATCGGCCGCGAAATCCAGTTTCGGATGTAGAACAATGCCGCGCCGAGCATGGTGCCCGCCAGCAGGATTGCGGCGATGATCGAGACCCGGCCCTCGCGGTAGGCACGGGCCGCGCGGGCGCTGGCCTGGTCGGCCTGTTCCGCGCTGACCGCCGTCAGCGCGCCGAGGACATTGCTGGCGTCGTCATAGGCCCGGCGGGATGCCTGCCGGTAGAGCGCGGTCGCCGCCTTCTGATCGCCGGCAAATGCCAGAGCGGTGACCTGCACCACAATCCGCCGGTAGTTGTCCCAACGGCGGCAGAATTCTGCGTAAATCCGCGCCTCGACCTCCCGGTGCGGAATTCTCTGGTACGCCCGCTGCGCCTCGGCCACGGAGAGACCGAGCAAATCGATGGCTTTTCTTGCCGCGGCACGTTCGGCATCGGTTGAGGCAAGCAGCGTGTCGCCTTCGGCGGTACGAAAATCCGAGGTTGTGTTGTTGATGTCTCCGAGGACTTTGGTGTCCGGCAGCCAGCGGCCGCGGATGTCGCCGGATAACGCATTGTATCGGCTGAAGAGATCCAGGTTGAAGATGCCGAAGCCGGCAATCATCATGAACAGCATGACGCTGATGAGCGCCAGACGAATATGCAGGCGGCCCAGGCCGTTCACCGGCGTTCCCAGGCGGCCGGACCGGCGCTTTGCCGAAAAACGCATTGTTTTTTTATTGCACGCTGCGATGCGGTATGTTTTCGAAGCGTTCGGCCGGGGTTTGCCGTGCCGGGCGCGGATGTGTCAGTCAGAATCGGGTTCACATGACAACAGCACGCAAACATATCTTGTGTATCGATGACGACCACGAGACTGCGGACCTGATCGCCGAGGATCTGGTCGATCGTGGCTTTCACGTAACGGCTGCGCATGGCGGCCAGGCTGGTCTGTCCGTCATCCGGCACCACCGCCCGGACCTGGTTCTCGCCGATATCAGCATGCCAGGCGTCTCCGGGTTCGACGTGCTGGAGCGGCTCGTCGGCCTGGTGTCCGACTACGGGCGTATTCCTTTGGTCTTTCTCACGGCCCTCACAGACCGCGACACCGAGCTGCGCGCCCGGCGGCTCGGCGCCGATGATTACGTGACCAAGCCGATCGATTTCGACATTCTGGTCACCATCATCGAGGCCAGGCTGGCCGGCGTGGCACGGCGTGACATCTGGATGAAAAACATCAACCTGAACAAGCGGGAGACCGAGGTTCTGGCCTGGGCGGCCCGCGGCAAGACCTCCATGGAGATTGCGCAGATCCTGGAATTGACCAAGCGGGCGGTCGATTTTCATGCCGACTCCGCGCGGGCCAAGCTGAATGCCTCCACCCGCATGCATGCCGCCGTCAAGGCCGCTTCCGCCGGGCTGATCGAGCTTTGACTCTGCCCTGAGTGCGGCTCGAATGCCAACCGCGTTCAGGATGCGTGCGGCGCCGGGCCACCGACCTTGCCGTGCGGCGCGGCAGGGCCGCCCACATGTGCCGGGTGGGGCCCTCTGGCACCTTGCGCGGCCGGATGCCTGACGGATGGCGAGCCGGTATGCGGCGATGCCGCCGCGCGGCCGGCAAGAGCAGCCAGGATGACCAGAGCCATACCAATACGAACCATATCTGCTCTGCCTCCACCACGGGCGCTCATGACAGTTCATGCGGCGGGTGAGCGCCATTTTCTATCGTGCTGCCGTCATCACCCAGGATCAACAGCATCAGCGCGGGGACCACGCCCAGCAGCAGCGCCGGCCCGACCAGCATGCCGCCGACTACGACGGTGGCCAGCGGCCGCTGCACCTGGCTGCCGATGCCGGTCGAGACCGCCGCCGGCAGCAGGCCGATGCAGGCGGACAATGCCGTCATCAGCATTGGCCGCATGCGCTGTTCGGCGGCATGGAACATGGCGGCCCGCGTGCCGAATCCCCGATGACGCAAGGAATTATAGTAGGTGATGACCAGGATGCCATTCATCACGGAAACACCGAATAGCGAAATGAATCCGATGGCCGCGGAAATGCTGAAGGCCAGGCCGGAGATGAACAACCCGGCGATGCCGCCCACGATGGCAAACGGAATGCCGCTGAGCGCCAGCAGCGCGTCGCGCACCGAGTTGAACAGAACATAGAGCAGCACGAGGATGATCAGCAGGCTGATCGGCACGATCACCTCCAGCCTGGCCTGCGCCAGCTTCAGATCGTCGAACTCGCCGGCCCAGATGATGCGGTAGCCGACGGGCAGCGCGACCTTCCTGGCAATGCGCGCCTGCGCCTCGCTGACCGTGCTGCCGAGATCGCGGCCACGCACGGAAAATTTGATCGGGATGTAGCGCTGGGTCTTTTCGTGATAAATATAGGCGGCACCGGTGTCGAGCGTGATATCGGCCAGTTCGCGCAGCGGTACATAGGCCGTGCCGCCGGACGGCGTGGCGTAGCCGACAGGGACGGCGCCGATCGCATCGATACTGTCGCGGAACCGCGGTGCGAGGCGCACGGTCAGGTTGAACTGCCGGTCGCCTTCCAGCACGCTGGTGGCCACCGTGCCGCCAAGAGCGGCCTGGATGACGGTGTTGACGTCGCCGGTGTTCAGCCCGTAGCGCGCGGCGCGGGCCCGGTTGATGCGTATGTTGAGGTTGGGCTGGCCTTGCACGTGGAAAATGCCGAGATCCTCCACACCGCGCACCTGCGCCATCTGGTCGCGCACCTGCGTTGCCAGTTCCTCGAGTTTCACCAGATTAGGCCCAATGATTTTGACCGAGTTGGCGCCTTTGACGCCTGAGATGGCTTCCTCGACATTGTCCTGAATATATTGCGAGAAATTGAACTGAGTGCCAGGCAGTGCCGCGTCAAACTCCTTCTGCAACTGCGCCGTCAGCTTTTCCTTGGTCATGCCAGCGGGCCAGGTGTCGAACGGTTTGAGCGGCACGAACAATTCCACATTGGAAAACGGCGAGGCATCGCTGCCGTTGTCCGGCCTGCCGTGCTGAGAAACCACGGTGATGATTTCCGGATGGCTGAGCAGAATTTCGCGCATTTTTGCCGCCTGCGCCGTGCCGGCTTCCAGCGACAGAGTGGGCGGCATGGATGCGCGTATCCAGTAATTGCCTTCCTCCAGAGCCGGCAGAAATTCCGAACCGAGTTGCGTTGACAGGAACAGGCCGCCGATGAAACACAAGGCGCCGCCGATGACGGTCAGCCGCCGGTGGCTCAGCGCGAATTTCAGACCGGGCGAGTAGGCACGGCGCAGCAGGCGCACCGGTAACGTTTCCACCTCCGTTACGTTCTCCGGCAGGATCACCGAGAGCAGCACCGGCGTCACCGTGAACGTCGCGATGACCGCGCCGGCGAGCGCATAGGCATAGGTGCGCGCCATCGGGCCGAAAATCTGGCCTTCGACGCCCTGCATCGTGAACAGCGGCACGAAGGCCGCCACCATGATGGCGGCGGAGAACAGGATGGCGCGGTCCACCTGAATGGCACTGATGAAATAGAGCCGCAAACGGTTGGTCCAGGTAGATTTATTCTCCACGCTATGCGCCGCCGTCGGATCGGAACCCATCTGTCCCGAGGCGAGATCGTCCAGCAACTTGTTGCGCTGGGTTTTCGGTAATTGCAGCGTTCTAAAAATGTTTTCGACCATGATGACGGCGGAGTCTATGATGATACCGAAATCGACCGCGCCGACGGAGAGCAGATTGGCATCCTCGTGCTGCAGGACCAGCAGGATGATGGCGAACAGCAACGCAAACGGGATGTTGATGCCGACGACAAGGGCGCTGCGCAGGTCACCCAGAAAAATCCATTGGATGAAGAACACCAGAAGGCAGCCGAACACCAGATTATGGATCACCGTGTGGGTGGTGACGGAAACCAGCGTGCTGCGGTCGTAATAGGGCACGATCTTCACACCGGGCGGCAGCGAGCCATCCGTGTTCATCCGGTCGATCTCGGCCTGGATCTTGGGGATCATGTCGTTGGTGTGCTGGGCACGCCCCATCACCACGATAGCGGCCACGACATCGTCCTGGTGGTCGCGCCCGGCAATGCCCAGGCGCGGCACATGGCCGACATAGACATGCGCGACATCGCTCACCTTCACCGGCACGCCGTTCACCTGGGCCAGCACGACGTTGCTAATATCATCGACATGGTAGCCGCTGGCGATATCGTCGTTGCCGCCGTCATCGACCAGGCCGAGGCCACGGATGTTGATCGATTGCTGGCCGATGCTGATTTCGCGTCCGCCGACATTGATGTTGCTGTTGCCGAGCGCCGTCAGCATTTGCGGTATCGTCACGCCATAGGCTTCGAGCTTGCGCGGATCAGCCTCGACCTCGAATTCCTTGGTGGTGCCGCCCCAGCTGTTCACCTGCACGATGCCGGGAATGGTGGAGAGCCGCCGCAGCACCACCCAGTCCTGCACCGTGCGCAAATTGGTCAGGCCGAAACCTTTTGGACCCACAACCTGATAGCGGTAGATCTCGCCAACCAGGCTGGATTGCTGGATTTGCGGAATCTGGTTGCCCGGCAAAGTGACGTTCTGCTGCAGGCTGAGTGCCGCCTGGGTGTAATCGAAATAAAAGTCGGTGCCGTATTTGAACGTGACGCGGATGAAGCTGAGGCCGTAGAACGACGTTGAACGAATGACATCGATGCCTGGCGTGGAATACAGGCCGATTTCCATGGGGATGGTGTAGTATTTCTCCATCTCCTCGGCGGAAAGTCCTGCTGCCTGCGCGGTGATTTCGAGAATCACCGGCGCCGGATCGGGATAGGCCTCGATATTCAGTTTTATGAAGGCGGCGGAGCCGGTGCCGAGAAACACCACGGCACCGATGATGATGAGGGCACGCCTGGTCAATCCGAATGACAGGATGGCCTTGAACACGGGGTT
>Ga0116227_10010774_pt1 | contig 15751 bp, 31 predicted proteins | sample S1TSphgellanicum_FD_89693 | JGI IMG/M metagenome (GOLD analysis project Ga0116227, IMG submission 89693) | Host-associated microbial communities from peat moss isolated from Minnesota, USA - S1T2_Fb - Sphagnum magellanicum MG | ecosystem: Host-associated > Plants > Peat moss > Unclassified... | reverse complement strand
GGGACTGCTTCGATCACGCTAAGCACGGGCAACAACGTCGCGGACTACATCGCTTATTATGTAGATTCGACGGGGACTTATATCGTTCTCGGCAGCATCGTGAAAGGGCCGGCGCACTGATGCGATTCCTGGCCCTTGCTTTTTTCCTTTTCGGTTCGTCGGCCGCGCATGCGCAATGGTCTCAGTTCGTGCAAGGCGGCTCAACCGCTTCGTCGTTTACCGGAGTTATCGACGTAGAGACTACGGTTAATCACTTTTTCGGGCTTGTGGGGGGCAGTCGTTCATTGGCGTCGTCCGGCGTCAAAGCGGCTGATCTTTGCGACAGTGCCGTGACCTGTGCGGTCGGAGCCAATTCTTGCATCGGGGTCAAAGTCCTTTCAACGGGTGCATTGGACCTAGCGGGCAATTACTGCGGTGTTGGCGCGGCGGCCTCGGTGACGACTTGGTGCTCGGGAACAGCGACTTGCGTGAGCGGCGGCACCGCGCGGGTGATCGCTCTATACGATCAACTCAACCAGACGACGACCGCTACAGCTGCATATGGCGCTGCCCCGGACTTTATCCTGAGCGGCGCCGCCAGCAAGCCGACATGGGGATGCGTGTCCGCGCGCAGCACGCAGCTCAACGCGACGATAACGGGCATCATCGGCGCGCAGTCCTTTGGCGCGACGTTTGAGCGCAATGCAAACTTCACGACCTATCAGGCATACATCACGGACAATGGGAGTACTTTTGCGCTGTTCGGCCCGAACACGGCCAATGAGACGAACGGCAATTTCTTTAGCGTAGGCGCTTCGATGGTCGGATCTGCGACCGATGGATCGGGCACCAGCGATTTCAGCCACTTTCACGCGGCCCTGATGATCGCGCCGGCATCTGCCGGGGGTGCGAGCCAGTATATCGACGGCAGCGCCGCAGGCACGGCGACGACGAGTGGCACAAACACCACCAACACGACGTTTTCGCTTTGCGGTTACTCAGGGAACTACGCCGACGCGTTCATGACCCGCGCATGGACCGATCCGACGCAGGTGGGCGCGACGACGGCGCAGTCGGTGACAAACCTGACGACAGTGCCTCTCCCGTGAACGCTTAATTAACAGCGCGTTGACGCCAAATGTTGAGACTTGATCTAAAGACCGCGCGGGATGTAACTCTACCACAGGTTTCCGCGTTCACATGGCGGCGATTTCAGGGAGCCTCATGGGGTTTCTCGCGTTCATGTGGTGTGCCCCACACCATGCAACAGAGCGGTATGGCAGAAGGGCAGAACGACGTGCCACCGGATGATCTTGACCGCTTCTGGCTCACGCTCAATCGCGTCGAAGACGATCTCAAGGAAATCGGCCGCAAGGCAGAAATCGCCCGCTCCGAAGCTAAGGACGCGATGGCCCAGGTGACGAAGCACGAAGCCGTCTGTGCAATGCGTTACGGGCAATTGGTGTTCGGGCAGCGGTGGATGATTGCCGGAATGGCGATCCTCATGCTGATTGAGTTTGGCAAAGCCGCGTGGCCCGAGGCCGCGAAACTTTTGCTGCAATTCCACTAGGTTGCCGCATTTCCCTTGACTGATTTTGTTGATCCGTGCGATGCGCGATTGCACGCAGGGGGTCAGCATGAGCGTCGATCTTTCCCAAATCGAGACCACCGTCGTCAGCCTTGCCGCGACCGCGCTTGGCATCGTCGGCACATGGGCGGTCTCGCGGCTCGCGCAGAGGTTCGGGTTGCAAGTCAACCAGGCGCAGAAGGCGATGTTCGATCAGGCGCTTTCGGACAGCCTCACCTACGGCGTTACCCAGGCCGACGCGACGATCAAGGCGAAGGGCTGGGATCATGTGGACAGCAAGAACGCGATCATCGACGCCGGGCTGTCCTATGTCGTGGCGAAGTTCCCCGACGCGTTGAAGGCGGTGGGGTTGTCGTCGAACCTCAATGACCCTGCGAATGCGGCGGCGATCACGTCGGCGCTGACCCGGATGCTGCCGATCGCGACCACCACGGCCGCCGCATCCCCCACCACCCCGCCGTCGCCGACAAGCGGGCCGATCGTGACCACCACCGTTCCCGCCCCGTAGGAGGGCCGCATATGTTCCCCATCGGCCTGCTGATCGATCTCCTGATCATTTGCGTGGTGATCGCACTGGGCTGGTGGATACTGACCCAGATCCCCCTGCCGCCGCCGATGAACTGGCTCGCGCGGGTGGTGTTCGGGCTGATCCTTCTGATCGTCCTGTTGAGCATGCTGGGCGGCTACGGCGGCCCGCACGCGCTGTTCTACCGATAGGAGGCCACGGATGCGTCTGAGCCTATTTGCCTGCGCCGGTCTGGTTCTGGCGGGCTGCGCGACCACCGGGACGACCACAGGGGGCAGCACGGCCGCCACGCCGGCCCAGACGGTCTACCAGATCGGCAACCTGTATGCCGAGGCCAAGGCGCTGGCGACGGCCTACGCGGCGCTTCCGCCCTGCCCCACGGCACCGGCCGGCGCGGCATGCTCGGACCCGTCGGTGGTCGCCAACATCGCCAAGGCGGAGAGCGTGCTGGACCCGGCTCTAGCGACCGCAGAGGCGGCTGTGCAAGTCCAGGGAGGCAATCCCGCCGCCGCAGTTACCGCGCTCGAAGACGCCTTCGTGACCTACGCGGCCGCCACCGCGGTCATCCCGAAGAAGTCGTGATCCCGCTGCTGATCGCGCTGTTTCAGGCTGCGCCCGAGCTGATTGCGGCGGGGGCGGATATCGAGACGCTGATCACGCAGACCGTGAACCACGGGCAGGGCATCCAGGGCGATCCGACCGAGGCCGATTGGGCGGCGCTCAACGCGCGCATTCTGGCGGCCAAGGGGTGAGCGTTTTCGATCAGTGCTTTGCGATCGTGGTGGGGATTGAGGGCGGTCTGTCTCTTGACCCGTCCGATCCCGGCAACTACACGGGCGGGCACGTCGGGCTCGGCGTGCTCAAAGGCACGAAGTTCGGTATCTCCGCCGCGTCGTATCCCGACCTCGACATTGCGAACCTGACGCTCGATCAGGCGAAGGCGATCTATCAGTCCGACTATTGGATCGAAGTCAGCGCCGATCTCATGCCGCCGCCGCTTGCGCTTCTTGTGTTCGACGCGGCCGTGAACAATGGAGTGTGCCAGGCGAAGCATCTGCTTCAACAGGCGCTCGGTGTGACCGTAGACGGCGTGATCGGCCCGCAAACCGAAGCCGCGCTCAGTGCCGCGATGAAATCCGACGTGTCTGCCCTTTGCGCCGAGTTTCAGGCCCGCCGCGTCGTTTTTATGTCGGGGCTCACACTTTGGTATCGCGATGGGCTCGGTTGGGCGCGTAGATTGACCTCGCTGCCATACAAAGGCGCGACAATCACACCCTGACCGGAAACAGCCCCGTGGACACCCTGCACGTCGTTACGCCCTACTTTAACCCGATGCGGTGGAAGTCTCGAATACGGCTCTATCAGGCATTCGAGGCGCACATGCTGGCGTCCGGGGTGCATTTGACCACGGTGGAATGCGCATTCGGGGATCGGCCATTCGAGACCGGCGGAACGCCCGGCGTGAACTACGTGCAAACCCGGACCAAGAGCCTGTGCTGGACCAAGGAAAACCTCATCAACATCGGCATTTCGCGGCTTCCGCAGGACTGGAAATATGTCGCGTGGATCGACGCCGATATCGCCTTCCGCAAGCAGGGTTGGGCGAGCGAGACGGTTCACGCGCTACAGCAATACGATCTCGTGCAGCCGTGGTCCGAGTGTTACGACCTGGGGCCGGACGATGATCACCTTCAGGTGCATGTGTCGTTCTGCAAGCTGTTCCATCAGCGCAAGCCGATCGTGCCGAGCGGGCAGGGCGGATATTGCTTTGCGCATCCTGGCTACTGCTTCGCCGCCACGCGCACCGCGCTGGAATGGCTCGGCGGCCTGATCGAGACGGCCGCGCTCGGTGCGGGAGATCATCACATGGCGCTTGCCCTGATCGGGCGCGTGCGAGACAGCGTGCCGGGCAATATCAGCGCCGGGTATATGGACCCGCTGCTACGGTGGCAAGAACGCGCGTCGAAGCACATCTGCCAGAACATCGGCTATTTGCCGGCGACGACGATCGAGCACTACTGGCACGGCGACAAGTCCAAGCGGAAATACGTTGAGCGGTGGGAAATCGTCACCGGCAACCAATTTGATCCTGCGACCGATCTAAAGCGGAACGTGTGGGGCGTGCTGGAACTGGCGGGGAACAAGCCGAAGCTGCGGCACGATCTTGATCTTTATCTTCGCAGCCGGAACGAGGACGCGACTACCCTCTAGATCGTGCCGCTGTCCAGCCACTCGTCCAGTTCGCGCCGGTCCTGCGCCATCCGCTCCCGGTCATGCGGCGTGATCACCTGCGCGTCTGCCGGTATCCACACGCCCATCTTCAGCACCTTCTGGTGGATCTCGTGCAGCTTGTCGTTGAACTCGTTGAGCGTGTTCGACAGGTCTTTGATGAACCCTTCGTCTCGGTTTACCTTGAACGAAACTGACGGCCCGCGCGGATAGAACGAGTAAAGTTCGTTTGTGTCGATTTCCAGGATCATCATCTGGCCCTGGACCTGCGTCGCGTAGGCTTCGTCCGCGGCGAGAAACTGGCTGTAGTAAATGTGCGTGTGTAGTGCCGGTGACTTCACTTCCACTGCGTGAACAATCTTCCCGTCCTTCATCACCACGCGATCCGGGCTGCATCCGATCGTCCCCGCGTCGTTCGTCGCGAAAGCAACCGGCGTCAGCTTGACCTCGTTGATAAACTCGTATTGCGCGACGGCGGCGGGCTCCAGTTCCTTGCCGCGCTCCATCCAGTGCTGACCGTCCAAGCTTTCTACGGGCTGGCCCATGAGGCGTTCTGCGATCAGGCGGCAGGCGTATTTCTTCCATGAAGCCGAGAGCTTCCGCGTCTTGCTGGTCATTATCTGGTCGAAAGCGGACGCCGTGGGAATGCCTAAGCGGGCCTTGTGCCATTCGGCCGAACCCTGTTCGATCCCGAGTAAAAGTTTCATCTCGGCCTTCCGTGACCCGCGCTGAACCCGGCTTCCTTGGCGGCATTCGCGCGGACGCGAGCAGCTTCCTCCACTGTGTCAAATAAACCGAGGTAAACGCGTTTTCGGTCAAGACCCAAGAATGCCTCCCAACGGTCACTCTTTGCGTTCCACACGACGCCAGTGACGCCGCTCGTGTTATCTATCCTGCGGCCCTGGTTCTTGTTTTGCAGGGGGCCTGGAAGCCAGATGCAATTTTCTGGGCAATAATTACCGTTCGTGTCTTTTCGTTCTATTGTATGGCGTTCGGTGGGCCGAGGGCCCATGTCGTCTAGAAAAGCAGAAAACTCCAACCATCTTTCACACACCGTAATGCCGCGGTCGCCGTAATACTGAAATGCATTGTTGTTAGGGTTTCTGCATCTACTAAGCATTCCTTGCCAAACTATGTGTTCCGGCGTCCCGGTCAAACCGTGCGTAGTTTTGATTTCCTTTCGATAGCACCCGCACGATAAGACATGGCCTTGTTGAAGATTGCTGCCCTCAACGACTTTCTGATTTCCGCATTCGCATTGGCACAACCAACGAAAGCGCGTTGTGCGGCTCGTGCGTATGGTCTCTGCAATTTCGATAACGACCAAGCGCCCATACCGCATGCCGCGACGATCAATCGGGGGGCGTCCGATCATTCGGAAACACCTCGTCCGGCTGTTTTCTGCGCATGCTGCTTTTGCCGGAGCGCGTTTAGAAGCCTCGGAAAATCCTTTTCCCTTACCTCCTCAATATTGCGCGCGTCCGACACCATCACGTCGAGAAATCTTCCTTCTTGGGTTTTTGTTTCCTTCATCAAGGCAATTAGTTCTTCAACTTGATCTTTAGAGATAAATGCGGTGCCCCCCCAAACACCGTCGTCGTCGGACAAATCGCGCCGCACGACGTTGAAATGCATCTCCAGCAGATACCGCCGCGCATACGATGCGGTGGACCCCATCGCCTGAAGATTGTTGCGCCCCGGCCCGGCGTCCAGCGGAAGCGGAATGCTGATCGACTTGCTGTGGCCCGCGACATGCCGGAGCGTGCCAGTCGCTATCGCGCCGCCGCCAGCGCGCTCGCTGAAATCCACCGAAACGGAAAAGCCATGCTTCTCCATGATCGGCCGAAGCGCCGCATCCAGATCAAACAGCGTCGCAAATTTGTATGAGCCTTTGCCCTGCCCAAGCGCCACAGTGCCGTTCTTTGCGACGGCGGGAACCTCGGACTGCGCCGCATGCAGCGCCTCGTTGAACATGCGCTCCGCCTGCCGATCTTCGAGCCGCTCCTGCATGGCGAGCACGGCTTGCAGCTTGACCACATCCACCGCCGGATCGCGCGCCATCTGCATGATCGCGGTCAGCAGCGCGCCGGGGCCTTCGGGGATCGCGACTTGGGTTTTGGCGGTCTCGGTCAATGTCGGCACATTGGCGTCGGTCATGTTACCTGCCTCTTTTCGACTTCGCGCATGATCGCATCGACTTGCCGCTTGTCCGTGTGGATCAAGTAGCGCGGCGGGTTGTCTCGAAACTCAACCCACTGCGCGTTCGTCAGTTCGGGCAGCAAATGGCGGTCGATATTATACAGCGACCGGATGCGGTTCAGAAACTCGTGCGTGCTCATCGCTCGGAGTCCGGCAACGTGTCTTCAAAGCACGGGTGTTGCTCGCCGACGATCCGGGCCTCGCCAATGTTTTCAACCCTCATCGCCCATATGCGAAGCGCGAGGTTGTTGCCGGGGCCTAGCTGATTGATAAGCCAGCCGATGCAGGGCGTTTCCTCGCCGACCGCGCTTTCGTGACACGCCATCAATCGCAAACCGCCCCCGATTTTGAAGCCGTGATGCGCGATGGTGCCGCGCAGCCCAGCGTGTAGATCGGGCGAATAGCCGTTGGGGATATCGAACGGGTCCGTATCAACTTTCCACGGGCACTTCGCGCATTGAACCGTCCGCAAAACCCGGGTCATTTCCGCAGCACCACGACCTGACCGGACTGGATCGCGTCGGCAAGCTGCACCATGTCAACCCGCGCCTTCGCCAGTTCCTCCTGCCGGTCCGCAATGATCTCGTCCAGCGCGCGGTTCATCCGGTCGCGCTCAATCTGCATGGCTCGCACCTTCTGAGCGATGGCGGTGATCTGCATCGACGCGGCCACATCCGACAGAAGCAGGTTGTTCGCAATGTCCAGAAGATCGTCCGCCAGCACGCGAGGCGTGACCAGCCGGATCGGCGCGGACACAGACGCTTCTGACCAATACGCGGCGCCGCGGTCATCCGTGGTCAACCACTGCGCAGCCGCTCCGATCGTCTTGGGGCAGGCCGGCCACCATTCATCGTCGCACCGAACCTCGACGCCGACGATTTTGGTCCCTTCCGTGTGGATGCGCGCAAGCAGCGCGCCGTCAGCACCAGCCATCGCCGCGCCTGGCACATGCAAGGGTGTGGTGTAGATCATGCGCGCATTCCCCGTGGTCTCACGAAATCCCTACGCGAGAAATCTGTTGCGGTCAACGGATTTTGTTAATACAACCGCCGCATGACGGACGAAGAGTTTCGCGACGTGATGCGCGAGGAATGCAAGCGGCATGGCGGCGCTTCGGCATGGGCTGCGGCTCTGGGGGTTACGCCGGCCTTCGTGTCCCTTGCGTTGGCGGGCAAGCGACGCCCGGGCCGAGTGATCCTTGAGGCAATGGGATACGAAAGGATAGACGGCGAGACGACATATCGGAGGGTGGACGTATGACGATCCTTACTCTGCTGTTCAAATTCCTAATCGTTGCGTGCGTGTTCGACGCGGTGTGGGTGCTGCTTATGTTCCGCGTTGGCCGTAGACGGGATGCAAGGGAACGATGCGTGACGCAAGACCGTGGACTGACCACGAAGATCGCAAGCTGACACAACTCTGGGCGACTGATCTGCCCAAGAAAGTGATTGCCGACAAGCTTGGGCGCACGCCGAACGCCATCATCGGGCGGGTGTTTAGGCTCAAGCTGCCGAGCGGCGCGCGAAAGACGATTAAGATTGATTGGACGCCAGCGGACGACGCCCGATTAAAGGCAATGTGGGAACATCTGAGCGCGAACGAAATCGCGCGGCGCACCGGGCACTCGGACAACACAATACGGAGAAGGGCTGGTATTTTGGGGTTGAAGCCAAAACCATCTGGCATTGCGTCGTTCAACTTTGCCCGCAAACAGGCAGGTAATGCGAAGCTGACGCCAGCGGTGGCGCCTGCAACTCCAAGCGTGAAGCGGGTTCGGGCGCGCGCGTCGGGGCCTACGAGCAACGCCTACCGCGATTGCCAATATCCCATTGGCGACCCGCGCAGCGCATCGTTCCGGTTCTGCGGCGAGCCCGTGACGGTGCTGGGGCGGCCCTATTGTCTTGCTCACTGCAAGGTCGCGTATCAGTCATCGGCGGCGGGATGAGCGAGCAGACAGACCACGAAGCGATCGCGCGCTTCCTCGACATCGCGTTGCCGCTTGGGGCATGGCATACGGCGCTGGACAGCTCTTCAAAATCTTCGCGTATCGCTGGGGCCTTGTTGAAAGCGCGCGGCGGCAAGCGAGGGACTCCGGATCACGTGATCCTATGGCGCGGGCGCAATATCTGGTTTGAGATCAAAACTGCCATCGGATCACTTCGTGCCTCGCAAAAGCACGTGCGGGATGAGATAACCGCCGCTGGCGGATATTGGTTCTGCATTCGCTCGGTTGAGCAAGCGGAAACCGCGCTCCTGAGCCTACAGATGCCGTTACGCGCCCGCGTTTCGGCTTAACCCCCAACACAGGAGATAGGGGATGAGTAAGACACTGAAGATCGAAGCCAGCGTGGCGTTGCCGGCAGACGTTTTCGAGGAGGCGACGATCATCGCCAAGGCGAAGGCGGCGGTGGATGCGTTCAAGGCCGCGCTGGGCGACGCGGTGGGCGAGCACGCGCACACGCTGCACAGTTCGGTGGAGGCGCCGAAGCCGGCGCGCAAGCCGCGTGCGGCAAAGGCCATGACGGCTCCGGTTTCCGCAGCGATTTCCGAAAAGAAAAAAGCTGCTTAGCCTTCTAGCCTCTCGATATTCTGAAGAAGAACGGCCGCCGGGTTTCCCCGGCGGCCGTTTGTTTTGTCGGTGTGCGAATCATTCTAGACAACCACGGCGCGATAAGGGGATAGTATGCGGGTATCCGGGACGCTGACCACGCCCCGGAACCCTAACCTGGTTTCGCCGATGGAGGGCGACGATGGCTGTCAGAAACGTAGTATCGGCCTTGTGTGTTGTCACGTCGCTTTTTTGTGGCGGGGCAAATGACTGACCTTCCCGCCCCGTTGACGCCCGCCGACAGCGACCTAAAAGCCTTCAAACACATGCCTTTGATGATCGAACGGCTCCGCAAGAGCCGGGCATGGCTTGCCGCGAAAAAGCGCCCCGAACTCGGGTTCTACATGGTCAATTTGTGGTCCGCTTCGTGGCACGAGACGCCGGCCGCCAGCGTCGAAGACGACGACGACATCCTCGCTGACCTCGCGATGTGTGACCCCCACCACTGGCCCGAAGTGAAAGCGAAGGTGCTCCACGGATGGGTGAAATGCTCGGACGGCCGCCTGTATCATCCGGTGATCGCGCAAAAGGCGAATGATTGCTGGGCCACACGCTCCGCGTTCAAGAACAGGCTCGCAAACGCGCGTGCGATCAAGGCGATGAAGAAAACACAACCTGAAAAAAAGACCGTTGAAAACACACAAGAATTTCCGGAGATAGAGCCTGTCACAGACACAAGGATTAGCTCTATCATAGAGCCTATAGAGGCATCAAAAGACCCCCCGATAGACACTCCACAGGTCTCAGCACAGGTCTTAAAGCTAGAGAGTCAAGAGAGTAAGAAAGAAAGTAAGGAAGAAAGAAAGAGACCGTTCGCTACGCTCACTCCCTCGAAAATCGAGGGCGAGTTTGATTTGTTCTGGGCGATCTACCCTCGAAAAACCGGGAAGGGCCACGCCCGAAAAGCCTACCTCACGGCCGTTCGCAAGGCCGATCCGGAGACCATTGCGGCGGGCGTAAAAGCGGCTCGATGGCCGCCAGACCCGCAGTTCATCCCGCACCCCGCGACATGGCTCAACGGCGAGCGATGGACCGATCAGCCGATGCCGCCAGCGATCAACGGACACGCCAACGCGCACGCCCAGCGACCATCATCCCCAGCGAACGAAGCCCGCAACGCCGCGCTGAAGGAGCTTGGCCTGTGGGAACAGCCTAAGGCCGACACCGTGCCGGTTTTCGACGCGGAGACCGTGCCATGACCGAGCGTAGACAGCCCGTGAATGCGATCAGGGTGTCTATGATTTGCGAGACTTGCGGTGTTGGCGAAATGCGATGCGTCGGTGGAAATCCGCCCGCGATCTATCTACACGCATGCGCGCATTGTGACGCGGTTTGCTACCTCGAAAGCAAATACCCGCGCATCGATTATGAGCTAATCGAATGACCGAGTGGCTTCTGGTGGTGATCGCCTTGTCCACCCACGCCGAAATCGCGCACCAGCACCCGCGCGGATCGGCCGGTTATGTCAGCGAGGAAGCCTGTTCGTTTTTCGGACAGGAGATCACCCGCAAGACGCCCGGAACGACCTACGAATGCCGATTGGTAAAAGGAGATTGACCGCATGAGCGATGACGCATCGAACGCAACTAGCGATGCCGCGCACGATATAGATCCGGGAGGGAGTTTCCCGATGAACGACGAAACCGGGACGCTCGAGCTCGCCGAGCCGCAGGTATCCACCGACCTGGTGGTGAGCGGCACGCTGTCCGCCGCGCTGGTCTTCGCGCCAGGCGGGGTCGAATCAATCCTGGAGAAGCTCGAGAAGGAGGTGCGCGGCGTGCGCACCGATATCTCCACGCCGGCGGGGCGCAAGGCGATCGCATCGCTGGCGCACAAGGTCGCACGATCGAAGACGGCCCTCGACGAGATGGGCAAGCAGCTGACCGATCAATGGCGCCTGCAGGCTGAGAAGGTTCACGCGGAACGTCGCATCATCGTTGCCCGGCTGGACGCGCTGAAGGACGAGGTCCGGAAGCCGCTGACTGATTGGGAGAACGCGGAGAAAGCGCGCGTTCAGGCGCACGAGGACGCGCTCGCCGCGATGGCTGCCCTGGCTACTTTCTTTGGTGAGGCCACGCTTGAGGAGCTCGATGTCAGGGTCGAGGCCCTGCGGGAACTCGCAGGCCGAAGTTGGCAGGAATTCACGGCTCGCGCGACGGACGCGGGGGAAGAAGTCCTGGGCCGCCTGCAGAAGATCCGGGCCGACGTGGTGCGCCGGGAGGAGGAGCGGGCCGAGCTCGCCCGACTGCGTGCCGAAGCGGAAGAGCGCGAGCGCCAGGAGGCGGCGCGCCGCCAGGCCGAGCGCGAGGCGCAGATCGCCGCCGAAGCCGCGGCGCGCGCAAAGCAAGAGGCGGAAGCCGAGGCGGAGCGGCAGCGGGTTGCGGCGGAGGAGCGGGCGCAGGCCGAGCAACTGCGCCTGCAGCGGGAGAAGGAGGAGGCGGAACAGCGCGCGGCCCGCGCCGAGCGGGAGGCCGCTGAGCGCGCCGCCCAGGCCGAGCGGGACAGGGTCGCGGCGCAGGAGCGCGCTGGGCGCGCGCGGGAAGAGGCGGTTCAGGCCGAGCGGCGCCGTGCCGCCCAGGAGCAGGCGGATGCGGAAGCCGAGGCGGCGCGGCGCGCGGCGAACGTGGCGCACCGGAAGCGGATCAACCATGCGGCGCTGGCGGCGATCGTCGCATGCGGCGCGTCGGACGAGATCGGCATGGCGATCATCACCGCGATCGCGCAGGGGAAGGTGCCGCATGTCGCGATCGCTTACTGATCCGGTCGATCGGGCATCCATTGAGCGGCTGGTTCAGATCGCTATCAAGACCGTCGTGCGCGAAGCCAGGCAGATCGCTTACGACGGCGACGCGACCGGCAAGGTGTGCGCCGCGATCGAAGAACTGAATTTAGAATGCGATCCGCATGGGGGAGGCGCCCGATGACGGTCAAGGACGAATCACCAGATCAGACGAGCCACCGCGAACTCGCCCCCCACGCCGGCCGCCCAGTCGGTATCCAAATGCCCTACGTCACCACGCATTTGCAGCGTGCGATCAACGACGCATTGCCCAGCCGGTATGCGTCCCGTGACGGCGACGATCCGGGGCATGTCGTCCACTCTACGGCGCGCGTGCCCAAGATCATCCGCGATGAGGCGGAACTCGTGCTCGGCATGATGAAACGCGCGCCCCGCGTCACGGCCGAGGGGATGCGCCAGTGGCTCGCCGCAATTGCCGCAGTGGTGCGCAACCCGCCCGACGCTGGCGCACTGGCGGGCACCGCCGCGATCTACGCCGAAGCCTGCCACGATCTTCCGGCGGTCGTGCTCGGCGTAGGATCGCAGCGGGCCGCGCTGGCGACGTTCGCGTGGTGGCCGGCGGCGGCGGACGTGCGGAACCTGCTGGCAGACCATGCGCGCCCGTGGCTGGAGCGCGAACGTGCCCTGGCGGCGATAATCCGGGCCGCTGACGGCCCTCTCGGCTCACCGGACGTAGGTGCGCCGCGCCCGCGCCTTACAGAGGCCGAGAAGGCGAACGTAAGCGCGCTGGTGGCTGGGTTCGTGTCGGATGTTGAGCAACGCGCAGCGGCGGCGCGGAAAGCTGCTGGCGAGCCTGACAGGCCTAAGGCGGCGTATCTGGAGGGAGAACAGTTGGCGGAGGCGAGGCGGCGCGCAGGGATACGCTTGCCGTAGGCGCCGTCTCTCCGCGCTGTCACGCCTATTTGCCGAGGCGTTCCGGGGTCTAGGGTGCCACGTCAGGACTTGCATCCCCTCGGGGCGGGCTCTCCTGCCCCCGGCGTTCCCTACCTGGTTTAGGTGCAAATAAGCGGCGTCTGCCGCAGGGGATGGCGCTGGTAGATCGCCGTGCGCATTGACGCCGCGCACTTTCGGCAACGGGAACCCTCATAAGCCGGCGTTTCAAGATGCCCCGTTCCACATGCGCGACAGAATACTTCCATTAGATACAGGCAATTCTTGCGCTGCTCCTCGGCGATCTTCTGCTGCATGTCCGCGCTCAATAACACTGTCGGCTCCTTATCTGGGTATCGGTTTCAACTAACTGTTGACACGATATGAGCTGCCATTTTATATTGCAAGAAGAAAATGCAGCGAGGGCCGATTTTGAAACGTGGACGCAAGCCGGATGCGCTAGGAGAACGAAGGAAATTGCGCTGCTTCGCCGCATGGAATCAAATGATTCAGCGTTGTGGAAATCCGAGCAATCCGAGATGGAAAGACTACGGCGGACGCGGCATTACCGTATGCGCGGCGTGGCGTAAATTTCCTGCGTTCTATGCAGATATGGGGGAGTGCCCGCCCGGCTTGCAGCTTGAGCGCCTGGACAATGACGGGAATTACGAGCCCGGCAACTGTGTGTGGGCAACTCGCAAGCAGCAAATGTGCAATCGCCGCAATTCACGGCGGGAGCCGCCGCCCCCTAAAATGTCCAAGGCTGAAGCAGGGCGGCTTGGGGTCAAGGTGTCTGCCGAGCGGCGCGCGGCGGCGTCGGATGCGGCGATCGCGCGCATTGAGGCGCGGTGGAAAGACCCCGATAATACGGAAGATGCGGCGGACCTGGTTCGGGAAACCGGACTGACACGCAATACGGTTGTCGCGCGGCTCGGCCCGCGGACGAAGGCGCAAATCGCGGAAGCAAAGCGGCGAGGCCGCAGAAAGGGAAACACATGAGCGACGATACCCCGAACGCAACGAATGTTACGATGAGAAACCCGGTATCACAGTTGCCGCCCAACGACGCGCTTCTTGTTGCGTGGGATAAATACAAGCGCACGGAGAGTTTCGACAATACAAAGAAATGGGCCGCAGACGCTTCCCACATAGATGGTTCTCTGTGGGCCGCGTTTATGCACGGGTATACTGCTGCGCTTCGTGATGCCGCGGCGCTACATGAAAGCATCAACTCCTCAAGCGATCAGGAGCGGTTTAACGGTGACCCTGGAGCCGGCGCGATGGGCGCGATAATTGAGTATCGCGATGCCATCCGGCGCATCACGGAAGCAGTAACCTAAACTCGCGTGGAGAAAGGCATTTCCAATGACGGATGACGCGAAGACAAGGATCGCCGAGTTCACCGACCCTTACGGACAGATTGAATGGCGCCTGCCGTGTGGAAAAGTTGTAGCGAGCGTTCTAAATTGGCCCTATTACCGTGGCCGGTGGCTTTCGCAGTGCAGCGGTTCATGGATTTCGTTACCCGCGCCGGCGGCTTGGCGGGAACGGTGCGTTGCCCGGACGACGCACTGCGGTTGCTCTCTTCGTCCGATTTTCCTTCACCTCAACTGGAGACTTCGACATGACCACCAAAACGAAGCGTGCCGTGCGTCAGGGCGACGTGCTGGTCGTTCCCGTGGCCGATCTGCCCCGCCTTGCCCCGCGCGGCGATAGGAAGAAAGTCGAGACCCATACCGAGCAGGTCATCCTCGCGCACGGCGAAGTCACCGGCCATCACCACAGCATGTATCGGGGTGCGGTGATGTTCCGCGACGATGGGGGCAGCGGTGGGACGTTTATCGATGTGGCACCGACCGCCGAGCCGCTGGTGCATCAGGAGCATTCGGCGCTCAAGATCGCGCCGGGCGTCAACCGCGTGCTGCGCCAGCGCGTCGCTGTCTCGGGCGTCGTGCGGCGAGTCGCCGATTGAGCCGTTCGGAGATCACCGAAATGCTGACGGCTGAATGCGCGAGGGCGGCGTTTACTTATCGCGCCACCGATGGCGCATTGCTTCGTAAGGTCGCGGCGTCATCGAACGCCCCGCAGGGTGCCGTTGCTGGAACCAGAAACAGCAATGGCTACCTGCGGACGCGAGTGGAAGGGCGGCTGTACTACAACCATCAGATCGTGTGGCTGATGCACACCGGTGAATGGCCGAGGACGGATGTTGACCATATCAATGGCGTCCGCACTGACAATCGGATCGAAAACCTACGGGCCGCGACCCGACGTGAAAATGCGGCGAACAGTTTGTATCGAAAGGCCGGAAAGTCTTTGCCGAAAGGCGTTCATCTTTGCTCTATCACCGGCAGATATCGCGCAGCGATCCAGCGCGGAAAGCAAAAACGATGCCTCGGCCGCTTTGATTGTTTGGAACAGGCGGCGGCCGCCTACCGGCGCGCCTCGATAGAGGCTGATGGTGAATTTTCCCCTTTCGTTGGTCGAGGAGGCCCGTCGTGAAAAAGAAATATGAGCTCACTGAAGAGCATCGCGCGCAACTCGCTCCTTGGCGAGATCGCTGGATTCAAAATGCGATGTCGACCACGGCAATGACCGACGGCGATCGCGCGATCTGCCGCGATGCGGTCAAGCGGCTCTACGCTGCCGCGAAACTCGAAGCGCCGCCGGACGAGCGAATCATCTTCGTCCAATCGCCGTTCGTGATGCGGTATGCCGGAGGCTTCGCGGCGTGGATCTGGCATTGCCGGAAGCATCCCGAGGCGAAGCAAAAGAACCGTGCGGCGCTAGGAGCCGCCACCTTGGCCGCCACCAGGGACGCCACCAGGGACGCCACCAGGGACGCCACCTGGGACGCCACCAGGGACGCCACCAGGGCCGCCACCTGGGACGCCACCAGGGCCGCCACCTGGGACGCCACCTGGGACGCCACCAGGGACGCCACCAGGGACG
>Ga0116227_10010772_pt1 | contig 15753 bp, 19 predicted proteins | sample S1TSphgellanicum_FD_89693 | JGI IMG/M metagenome (GOLD analysis project Ga0116227, IMG submission 89693) | Host-associated microbial communities from peat moss isolated from Minnesota, USA - S1T2_Fb - Sphagnum magellanicum MG | ecosystem: Host-associated > Plants > Peat moss > Unclassified... | reverse complement strand
TTTTTTTTTTCCTTTTTGCCCCCCCCCCCCCCCCCCCCCCCCCCCCGGGGTGACACTTAATGTAAAGTTTGGGATTTACATGTGTCAAATGATCATTTTTAGGGGGTATTAGGTAATTGTCCAACCTATTTTTTATCACTATGTTATTATCTAATTTTCTAATATATACATATTAAAGCCACCCTATATTAATTACAATCAATTATTTTATATTATTACAATAAATTGATTATTTGAATAAAATGTACCTTATTTTTAAACTAATTATTTATAATTTTTACCTGACAACCAATATATTACACCTTATATTTTTACTCATTTTTTTTCTACTTTTTTTTATTAGTGTCCCCCTTGTGCTCTAGCCATACACATGTAGTTCCAATAAGGAAGACTTTACTCTATGCACATTTTGTCCTAGGTCAAATTTTCAACTTAGGGATTTTCCAAGTTTGATTAGATAATTCCAAATGTTTTTTTTGAAAGTGCATAAATTGGTTCATCTCCTTTCATTCTATGATGGGCAAGTAGCATAGAAAATTTTCATGCTAGGATTAAATTAGTGAATTGATATAAGTCACCTATGAGTTTGCCAAATACACATAGTAATTATGACCATGGTTCACTTTTGGTTGTAGGTATTAGCCACAACATAGTCACTATTTTCAAATGAGCATCCCCATGCACATGTGAATGCCTATTTTACAACATGTTTTATCTGTCAACATTACAAAATGTAGAAGTCCACATCTTTTTCATAACCTTTTTTAGATGGAATAACAAAATTGTCCCCAATCTATAGGAGTTTTCCCATCTTTTATCCATCTTGTAGGCCTTCCAAACCCAATTCTTCATCTTCCTAAAGAAATTGTGTGTTTTTAAGGCAAATTTTAACAAGCCTCCAATCAAGAACATGATACTTTCATTTAAACCATGATGCCAATCCCTTTCAAAACAAAATGCACATGCAAGGGGCCTTATTCCAAGCCTTGTTGGGTTAGAGACAAAGAAATCATAAATAGAATAAAATTTATTATAATTAAGACTATTATCACAAGCATAAAGATTATTTCTATCAATATGCTCAGGCTTAATATTCCAAAAGAACCTTGATATTATTTTGCACTTGAGGTTTCGTAAGATGAAGGCACACAAGAAGACATTATTCCTTACACAATCTTCAGCATTTTATAACCTCTTCTTGGGGTTATGAATTTGTTCATTCATTAAAGCCCACTTTACCACAACCCTTGTTCAATCCATGCCCTATCCCAAAAAAATGCTAAGTCATATTACACCCATTATTAAGACTAAGGTATCAAATAACAAAGAATATTGTTTGGCAACCTTTGAATCGCCCATCACACCCATCACTCCATACCAATGTTGTTTGGCAACCTTTGAATTGCCCATCACACCCATCACTCCATACCAATGGTGTGCTATTTTGATTCCACAAGATGATAACTATCCCAATGCATCAAAAAACAATGTTGCATGAGCATGTTCATTCTCATTTGAAACATAAAAGTGTGTTTCCTTATGATCTTTTTGTTATATTGCCTTCTCCAATAGTTTGGTCTATTTGGAAAGTGATGTGAATCAAGATAGTAACTTGAAATGAATGCCAATGCATGGACTAAATTTCATTTTGCATTTCAAAATTGTAATTATTTGCAAAATCAATATGGGACAAGATTATGTATGAAGGTAAATAATCCATACTCAACCTACAATACACATCTTCCCACCTTACAATGAAATTGTGGATCACAAACTTTCGTAGGTTTGGTTGTAAGTAATTGAACAATGTAAAAACCAAAGTGTCAAGTTCAAAAATTCTTTAATCGACTTATTAGGGATTTCATCTTCACCTACCCCAATGAGTTGTTATTAAAACCAATTAGTCATTAGTAGGCAAAGTTTCATGAGGGTAGATAGGTAAGGTACTTGCTCCACATTCATGATAATTTCCCATTAGGCATTTTAACTTATGTGGGCAAAAGCATACTCGGGTGTCACAATTTCAACAAATTAGACTCCCTTTTCAAAGTTCTTTTTTAATGTAGTTGAAAATTGGTTAAAAATATGAATATTTAAATGATATTGAAAATAACATTTTTTTCCATTTCCAATTTCAAATCATGGTGCTATAAAACATTTAAAAATATCTCAAAAGAAATTGTTTAAAAATAATTATTTTTAAATGCTTAAAAGAACTTGTAAACTAATTACAATTTTTGAAAATTTAAAAATCCATAGCATAATAAATTAAAATCACATTCCATTCATTCAATGAATTTTTTGTTTCTTATACATAGTTCATCCAATGTCCCAAAGTTTCAAACATATAAGATTAACACATTGTAGAATAAAAATCAATATCCATGAGTTTTGTAGGTGTGATAAAAAATGTGAGAAAAATTCAAAAGTTTATCATTTATTGACTATTCACAATTTTGATTTGATTTTTTCATTTTTGAAAGGTTGATTATGATAGCTTTAGATAGGTTAATCCTTTTCTTATTGTTTCAATGGATCTTATTTTATTTATTTTCTTGTACCTAAGGAATACAAGAAAAATTGTCATTACGATGTCCATGTAAGGTCATCATAATGTGCAAACACCCATGCCATTGTTGTAATTTTGGTTTGGTACAAAAACAATCTTCCCACAACCTAGCGACTCTAAAATATATACTATCTAGGAAGGCCTCATTGTTTATGGTGTCCAAAGAATAGATGGAACCCTCTTCTTGATGCACTTATCGCGCTAAAAATTAGCAAAAATAAACTAGATGTGAAAAAGTTATAACCCCTCAAATTAGGAAGATTGTTTTTACAAAAAAATTCTCAATGCAACAGCTCATTTTAAATCACTCAAAATGAAGAAGAAATGAGAAAGATCTGCCAAAGTGTTTGGTGAAATACTGACAACTCACCCTTTGTTTTATCCTCTAAGACCCCATGCATTGAGCAAAGTCCGAAGGGAGATTTTTGCTTCATGGCCGCTGTTCGCTTCTTCAACTGTACCGCATCAATTCCATGGCCAGTTTTATATCTTTTGACCACCACAGGATCTGGCTTGATGTTTTGACCCAAGTAGTATTTTCCCAAGGAAACATGCGCTTGGCCCCCTTTTCCGATCTCCTCCCCTATTTCGAGCTCCTGTGGTTTGGGTTGCATTAACCACTGAAACAAAAGTTCGTCTTCATTTACAATTTCTAGATGACTAGGATCGCCTGGTGCTCAGATAGTTTCAGGAAGATGTCCAAGAAGGCCTTCACCTTCGACAATGGGAGACTCGGAGCCAACTCCGCGATCTCCAGAATAGACAAATTTATGGTATACCAAGACCTCGACTCCAAGGGGGGGAGAATTGAGTCCGCAATCACAATTAGGAAGTTTTCGGATCACTCACCCCTCATCATCTCCATTTGGGGGCCGACAACCGGCACCGACAAACCAGCGCGCTACTTCGACACCTCCTTGTTGGAGGAAGAGAAGAGCAAGGCAGCCCTACTCCAAGCCTGGGCCGGAGACTCATTGACCCCACCCAGCAACCAGGGCTGGGCATACTGGATTGAAGCAGCCATAAAAAGGGTAATGATTTGCAACAACCGCTTGGCAAAGGCAAAAAGACGCCTGAAAGGTGCCATAATCAGATCTCACACTGAAAAGATCAATCTGGCGGAGGTTCGGCTGCAGGGCGATTCGACCAATGAAGGAGTAAGGGACATCATGTCCGACTCCCAGGCGAAGTTGGCAGAGGTATACTAGAACCAAGTGTCGCGCAACCAGCATCTATCCTCCGCGAACTAGTTTAGGTACGGCGATACTTGCTCAAATTTTTTTTTTGACTTCCACAAACTAGGTCAAAAAAAAACTCTGCTGAGAGAATTAGAAACAGAGAGCGGCACGGTCAAAGGCCAATCTGATCTCTCCCATCATGTCACTGAGTTCTACTCCAATCTTTACTCCTCAGAAGCACATCTCCCCGGCACTTAAGAAGCCCAGGATCGGTGTTGGGAGAGCGTATCGGTGAGGGCCATAGCTGATGTGAACGAGGCACTCACCCAGAATATTACCTTGGAAGAGATTAACAAAGCGATCTAGGCGCTGCCCAAAGGCAAAGCGCCCGGACACGACGGGATTCCTATTGAGTTCTTCCAGGCCTGCGCCTTTGAAGTGGCGCCCACGCTGCTCAAAGCTTACACGGCCATGCTGGCCTCTGGAGAGGCCTCGAATTACATCAACAGGGGGCTTATCACCTGGATTCCCGAAACGGGAGACCGCTCTAAACTCAGGAATTGGAGGCCGATCACTCTCCTGGGGAGTGTCTATAAAATTCTGGCCAAAACCCTCGCCAGGAGGTTACATTCCTTCCTCCCACGTGTTATCAGGCCGAATCAAACTGGCTTCGTAGAGGGCAGGAGTATTCTCGACAACGTCTTCATAGCCCAGGACTCCCTGGATTGGGCCGTGGAGAGCGACCAAGAGCTAGTCCTCCTCCTATTGGATTTCGAAAAAGCCTTCGATAGGATAGAGTGGAACTTCTTGTTCACAGCCCTGTCCAAGCTCGGCTTCAACAGCACCTGGGTGTGGTGGGTCCGCACCCTGTACCTTCATGCCACCTCTGCGATCAAGATCAATGGAGAGGCGGGGCCAGTATTCCAGCTGGCCCGATCTGTCCGCCAGGGGTGCCCCCTAGCGCCTTATTTTTTCATCTTAGCAACTGACGTCTTGGGGCACATGCTAGAAGACCCCAGGTATGATGTAGAAGGACTGAACCTGCCTAGAGGGGGCAGACTTACGGACCAGACCTTCACCGATGATACAACCCTATATCTCAAAGGTGACTAGGCTAACCTAGTTAAGGCCCAGGGAGTTCTGGAAACGTTTTGTATAGCATCCGACGCCAAGGTAAACTGGAACAAATCCGCTGCCATCTGGGCGAGCAGGAGAGAACGCACCTGGACTTGGGGCCAAGAGGTTGGCTTCAAGTGGATTCCCGAGGGCGAGGGCGTCAGATAACTGGGGGTCCAGTTTGGCTTTCGCCTCCCAATAGAGGCGAATTTTGATAAAATGATGACGGCTTTGAAAGGGAAATTGATCAACTCGAGCCACAATAACCTTTCACTCGCGGGAAGGATACTTGTAGCCAACCAAGTTCTTCTGGCATCAATGTGGTACCTGGCCGCATCTTGGAACCCAAATCCCAGAATGTGCAGCCAGGTATGTGGGGTGGTAAGGAACTTTATTTGGGGGGGCAAAGTTGCGCCTTCCCGGGCTAAGGTGAAATGGGACACCCTCACCTTACCCATCGCCAAAGGGCGGCTAGGCATAATCGACCCCAAAACCCAGTCGGAGGTGCTCCTCGCGAAGCTGCTGGTGCGGGGCCTAGCCCCAAGCGGGAACCTTGGAAAGAGCTGATCAGACATCACGCTGATCAGACCAAGCTCCCAGTCCACGGCAAAGGACCCAACACTCCAGATATAAACTGGATTTTCGCCGCACCCAAGCTCAAGAGGACGCCCTGCTCCATGTGGAAGAGCATCCTCGGGGCATGGATTAATGTGCGACCAGGTCTAACCAAGGAAGACCCGGCAAACAGGGCGAAACTGCTCAGGCAGCCTCTCTTCGGGAACCCATCCCTCACCAACTCAAGAGGTCTGCCTCTCAGAGTGAACGACCAGAGCGAGGGTTGCGCTTTTGCGCGCTCCGGGCACACCAGAATCAGAGACCTCTGGAACCGGGAGGCGCAAGAATGGAAGAACCTATCTGACTTGGGAATGCATTTTCAGGCTTCCAACAGAACCTCCAAAGACATTATTTTAGAGAGCATTCCCAGGCGACTCGACTCCTTCAGCCCCTGGGCTCAACCAGGTGACTAGGTCAGCAACTCTGCCCCTCGATCGGGCGAGCTGCTGGAATGGGTCTACTACGTTATGGACTCCCTTCCCGACAAGGTCCTGGCGCTGGAATTCAGGAGAACTTCTACCAGCGGCCAGCTTCAGGCCACGAGCTACCAGATCCACTCCCTTCTCCACCACAACCTCTCCTCGGTTAGAGTTCTCTCGCAAGAAAGGCACTGCGCCTCTCTCAAAGTTGCCAGAGACCCTTCCTCTGTCAACCAGAAGAACACAACATTTTGGATCTTTGAATCAAGCTTTATTGAGAACCTCCCCTAGGATCCAGGGGAATGGCACTGGAAAAAAATATACCCGTTCGACGACGTGCCCTTCTTTGGCTACACTGCCAAAAGGGGCTACAGAAACGCCAAGGGGCCCTCTCACTCACCTGGAATCATCAAGTTTATCAACGACCTTGACCTCAGGAACTCCACCACCTCTCAGGTGGTCGCCAGGAACTCCACCACCTCTCAGGTGGTCGCCAGGATTTGGCACAACGCCCGTCCTAGGAAGGTTGGCACCCTGATCTGGCTAACCCTTAATCAGGGTCTCCCGACTGGGACTTGGCTGCAGGTGATGGGAATCCCTCCCACCTTCAACACATGCGACACCGGGACCCCTGAGTCCCCCAACATTGCCTCCTGGACTGCCCTCCTGCGAAGCGCGCCTGGGTGACTTTCAGGAAAGTCTGGGAGGAATGGAAGGCCCCCGAGGACATCACCATCAACTGGCCATTCGTCTTGCTCAGAGAGGCCTCCATCGAACGCGAGGACGACCCTCCCAGCCTCCACGCTTACCACACCGGCGGTTTCACCTACCTCAGGCAGCCTCTCGACATCCTCCGCACCTTCATTCTTTACTACCTCTGGTCCGAGAGGTGCCGCAAGAACTTTGACGACTGCTACTCCCTCAACAAAGTTCTTCAACAGGCCTGGGTGGCCACTGTCGAAGTCAGCATGGCCACCTGGAAGGCCATCAGAGCCCCCAGGCCCGACAAAGACTTAGAAATTCAAGATAGAATTGAGCTTGCCTTTAGGAATGAATGGTTGCATCTGGATATCTTCGGGAGTGACAACGCCCCCATTCGGTGGCGTTTCCTCCCGCCTCTGTACTTCTCTCTTTCTGATAACGATTGAAGGGGCTGTTGCCTCCCTCCCCGCATGGAGTTCACCCTGGATGACTAGGATTGACCTCTGGCTGAACCACCTCACTCCAAAGGGACTCATGTGCACTCCCGTAGCATGTCAGTTCTTTTAAATTATTTGCAAGATCCTCCAGCTGATCATTCAGCTCCATGTGCTCAGTCGTGCTCTCAATGCACGTCTGTTCTGGAAGCTCCAGCTGGTGCTTAGCTGTATTGATCCCGTAGCACTTGATCTGTTCTAAAAGACTTGGATCATCTTCCAGCTGAACCTCTAGCTGGTGTGGATCAGATATGCAGCTCCCGTAGCATGTCTGTTCTCTTAGACTTGCAGGATCATCCTCCAGCCGAAGCTACATGAGGCGCTCAGCTGCAACGTCAGACCGTGATGCCGCTGCTGCAGATCTGTTGTTATTGAGGTGGTGTTCGCAGGACTCACAAACCCTTCACTTGCCGATCTGTAGCAGGCACTCTGTACCTGTGTACTAGTCGAGTCCTGATCGTTCAGCTCCGAGGAGGAGCCGGAGTTGCTGCCCGCCCCCCGAATATTTGCTAAAAATGAGGCCATGTCTGGAATCAAGGCTACGAGAGGTGGCTGCTGACTTCCTACTCGTTCCCTCAACCCGACACTTGAGTGAGAGAGAGAGAGAGAGAGAGAGATTCAACGAAAGTGTGCAAGAACACAAGCGGTTGTTGAAAGTTCCCTATGGAAACAAAGAAACGACAGTACAACAGGATTTAGACAGCAATAAGAAAACAGGGAGGAAAAGAGTTGCGATCAACAGATCAGAAGAGCATCGTATGAACAAAAAGTACTCTAGCTATGAAGCTTCAAGAGAGACAGAGAAGGCCGTGGTCCGCGAGAACTAGAGCTCGAGCCAAAATGAGCCTAAGCAGACAGTTGAAGGAGGAGACGAGTAAAACAACCTTGTGTGCAGTGCTTTTTCTAGGAAATGATTTCTGGATCCAAAATGGCAATCATTGAGAAGAACACGTACGAATAATGGCGATAACCCACAAGAAGACTTAGCCAAATCAGCCAAACGCGTCCTACCCAGCCACAAAGTTTCAGAGTGGGTACTCTGTGAACTAATGAGTACACTGACGAGAAAGAGGGTGGCTAAAAACCCATCAGTATTTACACTAGTTGAAGGCTTGAACTTGCAGTGATTTTTTTTTTTTTTTTGGTGGTGAAATTTGGCGAAAAATTTCTACCATTTCTACCATTTCTACCAATTCTGTTTAAGAAATGACCAAAGCTAATATTGCAACTAGTTCTCTAATTAACCAGACACCAAAACCTGGAAAGAAAGTCTGATCTCCCATTACTAGAAAGTTCAAAACAAGTAAGTCCAGACACTACTTGTACAAACAAACTGGTTCTGGAACCAAAAAAGCTCTAGAAAGCCAGATCTGAAATCCCACTGTTGTGGCACAAACTACAGAGCAAAAGGTGGAGCTGAGCCCTCATTGATGTTATTTACAATCCCCCTTCACACATTAATGTGTCAACCAAGGAAGAAGTCCACAGGGAGAAAATATCCATAGCCTACCAAGTGTGTATTGAAAAGCAAGAATGCATCCCAAAGTTGCATAAAAAAGTTAGTGAACAAAGTTACAAAGAAAATATAGAGAACTGGTGACTTTTATTTCACTCACTTCTGAGGATTGAAAACTTCCAAATTCACTTCATTTTTAGAATTTTGAAAAAAACAAATTGACAAAATTTCACCAATAAAAAAAGGGGGGTTCTGACCAGTGTTGGACTCGTATACCGGTTGAACCTGGGTATCAATCCGGGTATCAATAAGAGTATGTTAATATCCTACCAATCATATTTTACTTTTTGATGATACTATGGTTGATACCCAATTGACCCGGTATGTAGCAAGCACAATATCTCAACATATACCTCATCTGCTTGGTGAGGATGCTACACCAACTACTATCAATACTCATACACTTGGGTATTTCAAGCTTACATCCTAGATATCAATAATGGTTACAAGTTGCATACTTAGGATTCCAAATGCAAGTTTTAAGGTCTCCTTCAGCAAGCAATAAGTGGATGCATCACATTAAAAAAAGGTGGCATTTCAATATTGGCAGCATGGTGGATATCTCAAGCTTGAAAATAGAACATTGATTAGGTACGCACCTTTTTCTTGAAGCAAAGTTGCTTAGTATGTGATGAATTACGACTTACAACTACTAAATTTGAATGTAGAATTCAAATGTTTAATTTCAAATTTTGAACAAAGAACAAACCAAGCTTTTGATCAATTCAACCATTAGGTTGGATCACGTTCATGTCATTGGTTCATTTGAGCCACATGCTGATATATGTGTGTTTTTCATTCTACTAGTTTGGTGGTTGGTATTTTTGTTACAATGTTTGTTTAGTGCATTGGTGATCTTTTATATGTTAATGGTTGAATCTTGAGTTGAGTTCTAAGTCTTATGAACTGAGTAGATGCTAATGTGGATGGTTAATGCATCAACTTTTGCTACAAAGTCAAATATTTTGCAAAGGGCCACAAAGTGGCAGAAGCTAAGCATGAATCGATGGATATTAATGTTTTATGTGATGCATAAAATGTTCAAAATAGAAGCATGGCTCACTAAGGTCGAATCTATGCCATAACGTTTTGAAACTTGAAAGGAGATTGTTGTCGTTAAAAAAGAAGCTATCTAGAAAGTGTAACTCCAACAATTAGAAGTAAATAAAAAAACTTGGTTTGTGCATCACCACACTATTAATGTGTGGGCATTTTTTGTTATGAATAATCATTTCGAAAAAACCATGGTGGGGTCAAATCAAACCTTGGGGTATGTGATCTGCCACCCCATCAAACAATGCCATAGTTTTAGCTTGACCATTAGGTCTCGAAAGGGATTCATCACCTATAATCTGCAACATGGAATCACGTCCATATCTTTTCTACTATTTCCGTAATCATATGTGAAAAGAGGGCCTGGCTCCAATCAAGTTGCTCAAAAATAGTAGGATAGTGGCTTTTAGTCTTTCGACTTTTTGGTTTGTGCCTACTTATTAGTAAGTTCTTTTTGGGGTACGGATATAATTCAACAATAAAGTATCACCTTGACATGGTGGGAGTCATCAGTTCGAACCTGATTATCCCTAAACCTATTCTAAGTGTTTGTATTTGCTCCCTCTTTTATTTGCTTCCTCATAATTGAAAGAGGCTTGTGGGATTGACATGATAGGGTAGGGATGGGTAGAACGAAAAAACAATTTTTTTTTGCCCAATCAACTTCTTCTTATCCCTTCGGCCTTGACTAGGGCCGGTCATAGTAGCAGGTAGGCCCTAAAGCATTAGGCAAAGTAGTAAAATACAAAGTATGCAATTACATAGTATGTGCATACAAAAGCCCATCAAGTTATGCAATTATTACGGGCATTATGTACAATCAGTTTAGTGCCTCTTGTCCAAAGAGGTCTTTCTGAACATATCTTCTTGGATGGAAATTCTAGAAGAAATCCTGCAAGCCCATAAACATCTAACAAGGCTTTTAGAAAAGTACTTTAGTGATTATTATTATGGAAAATTGTTATATCAAGATGTAAATTTTATAGATTATTTTAGTTCAATATGTCTACTTACAAGAAACACGTTTGGCTTTCGTCTTGGTAGCTTTATTATTCACCATTTTCCTAAAAGGACATTTATTCACGTATTTTTTTTAGATCAACTTAGCCAATTAAAAACGTACAGGCCTTGGGGCAATACAATCTGTCAAGTTGATTAAGCGTATTGATGACGGTACAGAAATATAGCAAAAGGAAGTCAAGATTTGGTGTGAAAAACGCTATGGATATCATGATCAGTTACCGTCAATACACAAAATTAATCAATTACTTCAAGTCAGTAGTTGGATGGCCTCCAAACATTCTACTTTTTCTAGCTTAAGTTGGAGAATAATGACAAAAGAACATTAAAAAAAAGCTATGCATTTTCTCATTTCAGGCCTTTCTGTAAAATTAACAATGTATTTCCACATACCATTTTTGCAACTATTCATGTTCCCTTGAATTATCTATTTATGCAATACTTCTTTTATTTAAATAACCAAATTCAATTTCATCCTATTGCTAACATAGTTTCCAATTTGATGGCATAGGGCGTAGCTAAAAGATATACAATGAGGAAAGCAAAGGGAGAGGGAGACAACTTAGAGAACAAAATGCATTTTCTTCTCTCGAATAAAAGCATTTGTTTAAAAAGAAAAAGTTTAACCTATACGGCCAAGGCTGGGCAAGACTTTTATGTCGAAACCTTACAGGGTTCTACTCGCTTTATTTGCCAAGCAAATGAAGTGGGTTTTGCTTTAAAAAATAAACCTAACTTTTTTCCAAACATCTAAACGACTTATTTGGTTTGGCTCTTATCTAAAAAGATTTATTTCGGAGGGACATAGATGTGGAGCGCAGAAGAACCTTTTACTTTGTGCATGGCGCTCCCGAGCTTTGCCCGGGCACTAATGTCTTCACACCAAAGGGCTCTCTACTGGTTACGCAAAGAGAGCTTTTTGAAGCTTCGTTTTCAAACCCATCAAGAGCAAGGCATGATATTGCACCTACTCGAACTTTTCAGGGACATGCAAGAAGTGATAAAAAATCTCGTTGTTGATTAGGAGGTAACACCCAAAATGAGAACTAATGGCTCAAATTCGGAGGAAATCCGAGCCTCAACTAAATATATACGTATGTTTGTTCATAAAACACGGAGAGTAATTAATCAAATTTGTGGTTATTCGTATGAACAAGCACTTATGCTATTGGAATTTATGCCTTACCAAGCATGTCATCCCATATTATGATTGCTTTCTTCCGTAGCAGCAAATGCAAGTCGCAATTCAAATTTGAATAAAACCAATTTGATTGTAAGTGAAGCTAGAGTAGATGGAGGTATTACCCTAAAGAGATTTCAACCCAGAGCTCAAGGACATGCTTATCCCATACATAAGCCTACTTGTCATATAACTATTACGGTTAAAAATGGATAATAATGGAAAATGGATGATCCAATAATAAAAAAATCACATTGACAACGAGCATGGGGCAATGGTTTCTAAATACAAAAATCATCACATAGAAGAAGTTACGTCTACTAGCCCTGGCCTTGGATGTGAGAAGAACAAGAAGCACAAAGGGGTTGCACCTTTTACCATCACCAAATATTTTGGAAACCAGTAACCTTACAAGGGTTTTGACCTAACGCATATATGTTTCATCAAAGACCTAATGTTGTTTGTGGCAAAAGGGTATGAAACTTTGTCTACATTGGAATGTCTTTGGCTTCGCCGCTTGGTCATGAGACAAAATGGTAAAATCCATTTCCCTACTAATAAACAACTTGTGAAAGATCATACCCCTTTCATGCTTGCTAAAACTATGGATCATTATGTCCTTCCTACTTTGCCACAATGTGATATAGCTACTATGACATTCAACTTGTGGATGTTACGAATGAGCTTTGATACCTTGGCCCTAGTTGTGAACTTTTTGAATTGGGAGTGGGTCCCTTGTCATGTTACGATTGGTTTGTTCAAGGCTCCAAACATAGGTGGAGCAACCTTGACAAATATAGTGGATATTCAAATGTTGAAGTGGTATAACTTGCTATGAATATCAAAAAGCAAATCATATGCATGTTGGGTTCATTTTAATCTTTCTTGTGAAAATGTGAACCTAAAAAAAGTCACAACATGTTACCTCCTTGTTGGACTTGTGATATAAGTACCCATGCCTTGTGTCTTCATTCATTTGTATGATACCAACATTTGATTGTAGATGAATATGATTAGAAGTCATTGATCCTAATGTGGTTGAAGTGTTATGAACTCTTTCACTTCATTTTGGAGCTCCAAATTCATAGTCTACTCAAATGGATATTGATGTTGAATGTAGTTTTGACATTCAAAATGGGAAATTGTGCCAATGACCTTATGCAAAAGTGTGTTAATTGATAATTTTTATTATTTCAACACTCTTAGGTTGATGATAAGGAAATAAAATGCCTTTTACAATGGGAGTAGGAAACAATGTTCCCTATTGCGGGGTTGTTTGCATGACATATTTGGGAATTGCAAGATCTCATATTGAGATAAAACACATTTTCTTTCTTGTTGGTGTTCTAATTAATTTATATCCATGTAAATTACAAACTAATAATTTCAAAAAGTCAAATGTTTGCACAAATATTGGCCTAATTATCCTAAGTTGGGGTGTAAAGGTCGCTCCAAAAGTATGACACTTGTGATTGAGCTTCAAGCAAATTTGGAAGAAGAATTCAAAAAGAATTTCAAGGACTTGTTGAAGAAGAGTTTGATGTGTGGTGTACATGATCAATAAGGGAACTACTATGGTTCCTAACTTCCCTTCAAACATATCTTGCGAATGAAAAACAAACGTGACATTTTGATACATTTTTATTTTCCATTTTGATTTTGTTGTTTTTCATTGATGTTGTTGCTTTCCATTTTGATGCTAATAGCCAAAACATCTATGTATTTTTTATTGTTATACAAAATATTTGTGGTGTGTGCATGTGACCAAGAAGGGGTTATTAGTTGTTAACTATTATTGACAATATGCCATGGTCTGTGTAATGGTTGGAAGTGAAGGTAATCACAATAATATGCAAGAATTAGCTTTTATGGGGTGGATGGATGCCATAATTGGGGATCCTTTTTTGGAAACAATATGTCCTTCTTGCATGTTACTTCAATGCAATTAAATGCCATGTTTATTTGTTATTGTAAGGGCATGCAAAATTAAACATCAAACTTCAATGATGTGGACAAGCTACATTTGATGGTGATTGTGTGTAACATCATCCATTTTGTTGACATGCATTTGAAATTGTTCCAATATTGTAAAGCCATCTAAATTTTTGGAGAAGCTTGTGTTTGATTACTTTAACATGTTTGATACATTTTGAACTATTGTTAGTTGTCTATAGGACACCATGGTTTTTACAATGGATGGAGATGGAAGCAGTCGCAAGAACATGCAATAATTAATTTCTATAGGGTGGACATGTTGTTTGGAAACATTCTGTCCTTTTTGGATCAATTGTGTGAATGGTTTTAATTCAATTAGATGTCATGTGTGTTTGTTCTTGTAGAGAATGCATTTAAGTTACTCCAATATTGCAAACCCATCTAGATTTTGGAAAAGCTTAAATGTTTGATAATTCTAACATTTGATAAGTTTTGAGTTGTTACTAGTTTTGAACTTTTAACTTGTTGATTTTGAATTGTTCGAATTAGCTTTGCTATTTTCAAGTTTTAAAGTAACAAAGAAAGGGAAAAATGTTGTTATGAAAATTGTTAGAAATGAGATGTAATAGATGTTTGGTCCTTGGTCACCATTTTGACATTGAATATGAGTTAGTGATGAACAAATTTTTAATTTCATTTTCCCAACTTCTAGCCTCTTTTTTTTCCATATTTGTCCTTGGAAAGTTTGGACCATTGAAAATAAAATTAAAAAATCAATGACATAAAGGATCTTCATCAAAACTTGCATAGTGATTCAAAAAACTTGTTCAACATCGTCAAATTAAGATAACTAATCTAGTTAGGAATTGAAAAAACCTCAAATTAAAAAAAAACTACAACTAATAAGTTTTTTGATTTTGAGAATATTCAAAAAATCAAAATCAAAGGTTCTTTCATCTCATTTTTTTTAAACATCAAAATTGGTGGTTATATAAAATTCAAAGAATATTCCAACATTAGTAAAAGCCCTGAACTTTGTTTAAATTATTTTTAAGTATTATAAATATCTCATGCCTAAATCAAATCAAGGTTTCAAAATCCAAATTTAACAATTTTCTGAATTTAATATGGCCATTAAGGATTAAGTCATGTGTAAGGTGCTCAATCACTATTTTTGGAAATCTAGGGATGAAGTAACATTTGCGTGTGAAATAACAATAACTATTGAATTATCCAACTTGAAAAATTCCTTTGTTTTTCAATGGGTCCTTCCCCTACCCTATACAACCCATTAGATGCAAGCAATCCAATTTTTTTCACATTCACTCACAAGTGGCAACCATGAAATTGGTTAGTTTATCTATTACATGTTTTATCCTTGGTTTACTAGGGCTTTTGTAAAGTTTGTGGGTGGTAGGAAGATGGGGCTATGACCTAATAATTTATGACACATGCGATTGCAAAACCAAGAGGTGTAAATTTTAATATTATGGCATAGGGGTAAAGGGGTGGGTAAATATGAAATAAATAATTCAACTTATGCGCCTTATTTTGAAAATCTTTGATTAGGGACATAAGTTTGGACACATAAATAATTTAGTTAACTATTTTGGGTTAGGCATAATTGAAGATGAATTATGTGAATTGGACTAGATGCTAAGAAAAACAATTCAAATAATGTAATGACTTGTTCATAGAAAGGATACTAGATTTAAAATAATAATATATGATATAATATTAGTAGCTTGTTATTGATGAAGAAAAATGTTTAATAGATGCAAATGAATGGAGTCAATAATTCATCCATTCCTTTCAAATATATAAAAGGTTGTGAATGAATTTTCAAACTCCTTTTTTTTTCTTCGTAATTTCATGTTGTTATTTTGTGTTAAGCCTTGGAATAAGCCTTTTGTGTATCAAACTTGTGTCACAATAAACTTTTTTTTTTTTTTTTAA
>Ga0116227_10010771_pt1 | contig 15758 bp, 6 predicted proteins | sample S1TSphgellanicum_FD_89693 | JGI IMG/M metagenome (GOLD analysis project Ga0116227, IMG submission 89693) | Host-associated microbial communities from peat moss isolated from Minnesota, USA - S1T2_Fb - Sphagnum magellanicum MG | ecosystem: Host-associated > Plants > Peat moss > Unclassified... | reverse complement strand
TGGGCAATGAGCGGGAGCTGCTGCGCACGCGTCAGTTCAGCGAAGCCCGCCAATGCCTGCGGATAACTCAGATTCGCGTTCGCAGTCGGATTGAGTTGCTGCATGTAGCTCACCAGCGCGGCTGCGTACGCACTGGGACTCCCGGACGAGCTTGGCGCCAAATAGGCGGTGATGAAGTCCTGAATATCGGGCTGTCGGAGGGTGCCGTTCGCATTCGCACCCAAACCCGCGCCTACCACCATCGTTGCACCGGCGGTTGGCAAGCGCGAATCCGCGAGGCTGCCCGTGGTCACGATGCCGTTGGCATCCCCCAAATTGATCGATCCGCCCGCGAGCACCTCGAGATGTCCCGGCCCACCCACGTCGATGCCCAAGCTATTCAAGAGCAGCGCGTTGGTGATCGGCTGCGTCGGAGTCGAGTAGTTGATATCGCCGCCCGCTTCGATCAGGGTGACGTCGGACGGATTCAAATTCTTGCCGGAGAAGTTGAGGTCGGTGATGTTCCCGCTCGCGATGACGTTCGCCGCTTTGGGAAACGTGAGCGAACCGGGATCGATGTTGCCGCCATTCGCCACGAGGGAGATGGGTTGCGTATCACTCTGGTGCAGCGGCTGCAGCGGCAGGGCGACTGCGCTGAGGCCGGTAAAAGCGAGGCCTGCCTGCGGAACGAATGCGTTTGGCACGAGTGTGGGATCCGATTCCGACAGTGCTATCGAATACGGCGTCCCATTGTTGTTGATGGCGCCCGCCGACAGCATCGTCAAGTTGCCTGCCGCCGACGGGAATAGCGTCACGTCAACCGCGCCGGGCGAACTCGGGTCGCCGAGCGCGATGTTGCCGGCCAAGGACCACACATTGACGGTGGAGGGAAAGACCGACAGATAGTTGTTCGCGTTCTGCGAATTCTCATAGCCGACGCCGGCGTTGGATAACGTCACGAGCGGCACATTGACCTGCGCTCCCGCGTCCAAGACGATGTCGCCTGCGGCGCTCACCAGAGTCAGGGTGCTCGGATTGCCGCTGGCGGCGTACGGGTAGAACGCCGCATCGCCGCCCTTCGCGCCGGCCGGCACCGGCAGCGTGGTGCTGTTGGTGACGCCTTGGAGGGCTATTCCAGTCCGTGCATTGACATCGAAGACCCCGTTGCCGACTGCCAGAATGGGATAGATCTCCGCCGTGGGCAGCGGCAGCGTCGTGGTAATTTGCTGGATGAAAGAGTTGTTTTCGGTCTCCTGCCCGAACGTCGAATCGGTACTGGAGGTCAGGGCGCCGCCGGCGGAAATCGATGCGTTGCCCCAGTCGTCCTCGAAGACACCGCTGATCACGTTGCCGCCGGCACGAACCCGCAGGTTGCCGCCGCCCATGACCAAAAGTTGCGATGCCGCCGGCGCGCCACCGGCTGGCGTCAGCAATTCGCCGGTCGTCGGGACGACCGCGCCGGCATTGACGATATCCCTGCCCGCATTCAAGGACACGTTGCCTCCGCCCAACGCGCCGATGCCCTGCTCGAAATCGTCGAAAACAATCCACCAGGTCGTGTTGGCCGTGGGTCCGTACGGCGCTCCATCCGGGCCTCGTCTACCCAGCCAATCAGAAATGAGCTGTCCACTCGTTGCACTGCGGATGTCGGCGGCGGCGGTCACGGACACGCTGCCGCCGTCGATGGGATAAGCCGGTATGAGGCCGCTGCGCCTGCCGAGCGACGGAGGCGTGAACAGCAATGACTGTGCGGCGGTCAACGGCGGCGATGGGATGCCGGCGGTGTAAATCGCCGCCGTCAGCGGATCGCTTTCGGCAACCTGAAGGGTTCCGTTGTCATAGAAATTGCCGTTCGCATCGCCGACGCTGTAGCCCAGCAAGACATCCCCACCGGCCGCCATGGCGATGTTGCCGCTGCCGGTGCGGATCAGATTGCCCGGTGTGATGATCGCATTGCCCGAGTTCGGCGGGGCGCCCAGGCTCGATGCCGCCACCGGTTGCGTTACCACCGCGAGCGGATTCGCTGCGGTTAAATCCGCGCCGGCGGTGAGCCTGTATGAGGCTGAACCGGTTGCGGTCCCGGGTTCCCCAAAGGTCCAAGCGCCCAACGCCGTGCCGTTGTTCGTGAAGCCATCGGTGAGCGACGCCTGGAAGATGAGATTGCCCGCCGCGCGCAGAGTCACGTTGACGGGCGCCCCGAGTGCTGCGTTCCAACTCGCGAGGTCCCAGGCTGTCGTGCTGTTATCCAGAATCAGATCGGCGGTGCTGTCCACCTCGACGCCGGGGCGGACCTGCACATTCGCGAATCCGAGGCCGGCGGCAATCGCCGAGGAGTTGCCCACAAACGCTTGAGCGTCAGTGAAGAGAATGCCGTTCAGATCCGCAATATCGCATTCCCCACCGATACCGCAGCCCGTGTCGGCGATGCCGAGATCCGTGGCCGAATACGTCTTGAAGCCTTCGACGACCACTGGATTGCGGGAAACGATGTGAACGGCCGACCCGCCCTGCACCCCAACTTGCACGTTCGTGCCGTCGGGACTGCGCGGAGCGCGCAACGTCAGAGTGCCGTCGCTCGCGGCATCACCGCCACCCTGCATGGAAAACGTCGTCGGCTGGTTCGAGTTGCCGCTACTGATCGCGATCGATCCCGCCGTCGTCCCCAGGGTGATGTCGCCGCCGGCGGCCGGAAGATTCGCGCCGTTCACGCCGGCGGGGCCTGAGGTGCCGGCATTCGCGAGGAACTGCGCCCCACCATCCACTGTCAGGCCGTTGCCGGCCCACAACGCAATGTCTCCGCCGTTCGAATTGAGCGTCGTTCCGCCGCTGGTGTTGATGACACCGGTTCCCGTCACCTCGATTGAGCCCTTGTCCGCGGATAGCACGAAACTCGCGGCTTGCACGGTACCGGCAATGGTCACCGCCGCATCGTTGCGGGTGCGCAGATCGATGGCGCCGGTGAAGCCGCCTGCGGCCAGCATGGTCTCGAGAGCCGAGAAGCCGTTCCCGCCAAGTCCGGAGCCCTCGTCCAATGTGAAGCTTCCGGCGTTTTGACCTGTCGATGCGCCGCCTTTCACGAGACTGCCGGCAAAAGTGAATGTTCCGGCGGGCGCCGACACGTTCAGCGAACCGGCATCGCCGTTGACGGTGCCGGCAGAGGCACCCGATACGTCGACCGTCGCGCCGTTGCCGACCGCCACATTGCCGAGCTCGGCCGCTAAAGTGATGGTTCCAGCAGGGGCGACCGCATTGGCGACCGTATACCCCTGAGCGGCTCCCGCAGCGCTCGTCACGGACCCTTTTCCCAGTGTGACGTTTCCGGCGGTCCCGGTTAGCGCGATGTTTCCTGACGGCAGATCGATCATGCCGTTTTGTGCGATAGTGCTTCCGACGATGGCGAGCGCCGCGCCGACACCCGGTGCCGGTGCCGTAAGCTGTCCGTTCGGTGCTGATCCGGAAATGGAGACAGGTCCGGTGGTGGTCAACGATTGAGTCGACCCGGCGGTTCCGATGATGGCCGTGCTCGTCAGAGCGACCGGCACGGGTGCGCTTGACGCGACGGTCAGCGTTCCAGTTCCCTGACCCACGATGTCACCCGCTGCCTGCAATTCGATCGAGCTGAAGCCGCTCACCGTCTTGTCGCCGCCGCCGAGTGTGATTTGGCCCGCCCCCGACCCTGAAGTTGAGCTTGAATTCGCGATGATTTGCAGCGAACCGCTGCCACCCGGCGCCGCGCTGGAACTGGCCGTCGACCCGCTGGAATTCATCAGCGTGATGCTGCCGGCCTCCAATACCGTGTCGCCGGGACCGTAGCCGCCGATGCCCGCCGCATCCAAGGTAATACTGGCCAGCTTTGGCTGGTTCGAGGACGAGGTGCCGAGCTGCACCGCACCGTAAAAATCGATCGTGGAGCCGCTGCCGATCGTGAGGTCTGTCAAACCCTGGAAGCCGTTGAGCAATTGCGATGAGAGGGTAAGTCCGACCGTACCGGCCGGCACATCGCCCAGGTTCACGGCGCTCGAATACAGGCCCACTTGAGGCGCCGAGACCTGGGCGCTCGGCGCGAGGGTGGCAGTGTTGGAGCCATACAGGAGCAGGCTTCCGGAGGCCGCAACCGTGGCGGCCGCCCCGATCGAAACAGTACCTGTGGGGTTTGGGGGCAGTGTGGTGGGATCGACATCGAGCGTGACCGCGGGTCCGCTCGATACCCGCAGCAGCGCCCCTCCGCCCGGCAACAGCAACGTGTTTTGCGCCTGGTTGCCGCCGGCCGAACCGTTCGCGGGAGAGCCGCCGCCGGTCGCAATGAGCTGCGCATTGGGCTCGACCGTCACGTTGTTGAGCGCGGCGAGAATGATTTGCGGCGCGGTGAGCGGAATTGTGTTCTTGAGCTCGACGCTCTGCGTTCCGCTCAGGCTCAGTTCCTCGCCGGCCGGGGTGCTCGAGCTGGTGGCGCCCAGAATCAATGTCTGTGCGTCGAGATTGTCGAGCTGCTGGACGCTGAGCGGCACCGTGTCGGCCGGCACCGGCTTCTGGACCGCGGCCGGATCGACCACGACGATGTTTTGCGCGGTGATGGCAACATCGCCTCCGAGACCCTGCTGGGTGACCGGCGCGCCGCTCGATGTCGTGCCCGAGACGAAACTGCCGGTGGCGAAATTGATCGCGCCATTCAGGGCCAAATCATGGGTTACGGAAAGCTGCAACTGACCCGCATCGGCCGGCAAACGCGGAGCCGCCGCGTCGCTCGCGGTCGCCGCAGCACTATAAAAGGTGTTGGCATAGGAATTGGTGTATTGCGACTCGGAGCGAACCGTGGAATCGGACGCCACCAGCACCGAGGACGTCAGGCTCGAGAGTTCACTGGTACCGGCGGTGCCCATGCGAGCCGCTGCGAGGTACGCACCGTCGGGCTGTGCGACGGCCGTACCCGCCGCAATCCCACTATTGGATTGGACCACTTGAATGGCATAGGCGCCCGGAAGCAAGGCATAGGTCGCAGGCAGCAGAGCGTAGGTTCCCGCCGCGAGCCCCGGCACTCCCGACAGAGTGATGGTTTGGTTCGGCCGCACCGAGGATCCCAGGCTGTATTGAGGATCCACCGGCGCAAACTCAGAGCCCAAATTCGGCACGATGGCATAGGTATACACCGTCGTACCCGCGGGATGATTGGCGGCGGGCAGGTTGGCGGGATCGAGGACGTCGACCGAACCGCCCTCGCCTGCAATGAATTCGTAGGCGTAGAGGTCGCCACCGCCGGACAGATCGAGAGTCGCGCCCCCGTTCACTGCAACGCTCGTGCCGTTGAGGCTGACCTGCTTGGCGGGAGGTTGCGTCAAAACGTAGGTGAAGTTCGCGGTCGGTGAATAGGTCCACTGCGTGCCGTTGGCCGTGGCGCCGAAAGGAAGCAGCAGCCCGCCGGCGGAGACCGAGGTCAGGCTGCCGCTTTCCAACGTCACTCTGCCGGGCGTCGCCACATTGCCATCGGCGTCGAGAATCGGCACGCCGGTCAAGGCGATCTGACCCATGGGAGCACGCAGGACCCCGTACTGATCGATTTGTGTTGCGTTGACACTCAAGCTGCCGCCCGCCGAGAGCGGCGTCGCCGGAACGGCGCCGGTTGCGGGCAGTGACGAGCTGATGTTGACCAAGGTGGCGGACGGTGTCGTGCCGGTCGGCAAATCGTTGATGGCGAAGGCCGTAGCGGTCGTCGGATAGAGCTGTGCCCCTTTCAAGAAGAGATCGGCCGACGTGTTCAGGGCGCCCTCGAATGCGGGATTGCCCGGAACGCCGACCGATGGCGGATTCAAGATGGGGTTTTCACCGGCGACGACTCGGATATCGCCCGCGCTGGTAAAGTTCTCGTTCGCGAATCCGCTCCAGCCGCTGATGCCGCGAATATCGATGAGCTGGGCGCTGACGTTGAGTGTCGCCGTGCCGGATACGGGGCTGAGCACGGCGGCGGCGTTCGGGCTGCTGGCCCCGACATCGTAGTAGTCCACGTTGGTGGTGTAGTTACCCACGGCAACGTAGGGCGCGGTCAAACTGATTTGCTCCCCGGGGTTGCCCACGAAGGACGGCGCATCCAAGGCAAGGCTCGCTTTCGCGCCGAGCGTCACATTACCCGCAAAGGTGATCGTGTCTGCGCTGCTCAACGCAACACTGGAGAAGCCTGCGTTCTCGATGGTGGCGACATCGATCACCGCAGTGCCGCTCTGCAGTTGATTGGACGGCGGCACCGCGGGCAGTCCGCCTGCACTCACCCCGGCGATTGTCAACGTACGAGTAGCCGTCGGATATTGGATACCGTTCACCTGGTTGAGCGCGCCGGTTCCATTGGGGCCCGCATCGCTGTACCCGTAGCCGAGATCCAGGTTCAGGGTACCGCCCGGCCCTCCGAGGACCGGTTTACCGTTCAATGAAGCCGGCTGAGCCAGGAGGGTGCCTTGAAGCACGATGCCTTCGCGAGCGCCGATATTGATCGTGCCGGCGCCGGCGCCGACGGTTGTCTGCGTGACGCCGTTCGCTCCCACGACATCGAGCGTCGCGACCGTGCCGCTCACATTGACCAGTGAGCCGAAATCGGTGAGTACGAAACCCTTGTTTGCGAACAAGGATACCGTGCCGCCGGACAAAACCGATCCTTCCAGATAGCCCAACGGATTGAGCGTATTCAGCTCGGCGTAGGCCGGTGCATCGAGCACGGACTGCGGTCCGAGTTCTATGCCTTGTCCCGGCAGGAATCCGGGATCCGCGCCGGACTGGAGCGGCCTCAACGGATTTTCGAGCTGCAGGTTGATGCTACCGGCGGGTGCATCGATGGTTCCGAAAACGCGGACGTTGCCATTGTAGCCGTTGGCGGCGAGTGCCACAGTCGCTCCGGGATCCGTGACGATTGACGCGTCGAGTGCCAAGGTCACGTTGCCGATGTCGGCTCCCGATTTGTCGCTGGCGGTCGAGATGAAACTGACGTCCGCCGGGGCGCGCAGCGACTGCGGCAAGGTCGTGAGGCTGGTGAACTTGGCGAGCGCAGTGCCGCTCGGTTGAAGGACCGCATTATGATTGAAAGTCAATGTTTGCTGCAGCGGAGCGATCGTCACTTTTCCAGTGTCGCTGACATCTGCGAGGTTCCCGATCGACACGTCATTGAGACCGGTGATGTTGTATTGAGCAAATCCTCCCTGCGCGAAGAATCCGGGTGCCAGCAGCAACTCACCCGGCGTGTTGGCCGCCACCGAACCCACGGTGACGGAGCCCGACTGCAATGACAGGGTGCCGCCTTGGCCCGGTTTGAGGCTTGCGCCGACGAGCGTAGCGCCCGCGCCAAACTCGACGGCGCCGGTATAGGGGTCTTCCGCCGGTGTGCTGGCGTTCAGCGAGAAGCTGGCGGCAAGCGAAATGCTTCCTGCGCGGCCCTTCGACAGCGAGTTGCTCTGATTGATCCACCCTCCACCGGACGCGTCAATCGCGCTAGCCGCCCCGAGAATGACATTACCGGCGGCGCTCGCCGTCACGGACCCGCCGTTGAGAACGATCGGCGCCGTACCTGGTTGCAACGTGACCGCCGGCGAGTCATTGGTCCAGTTACCGCTAACGTCGATGACGGAGCCCGCGCCCAAAGTGACGTCGTGCGACACTGCGTCTGCGGTGGCGACCGTCTGCAAATTCACGCTGCCGCCGGGCACGTCGACGTTTCCATCGATGGTCACGGACTGCGACGACCTGGCGGCAAAACTTCCGTTTGCCGCGAGCGATACGTTGACACCGGTTGGCAGAATCACTGCGCCGCTGCTCGATACGTTGATCGAATTGAATCCGCTTTGCGACAACTGCTGCGGCGACAACGCGGTGAGTGTGGGGACACTGACTGACGAAACCACATAACCCTCGGAAACCACGTTGCCGATCAGCGCGTCACCGAGGTTGTTCGCGAAGGTGATGCCGCCATCCGTCCCATAGGCAGGGGAGCCGCTCGTATTCGTACAAGCGCCACAGCCCACGATGAGAGTCCCGCCGGTCGGCAAAGTAGCCGCCGCGCGCTGGTACGGACCGTCGACGGTCTCGCCGAGCATGTCGCCGCGCAAGAACACGCTCGGCGATTCGACCGTGAGAGAGCCGGCGTTGGTGCCCTGAACGTAGCCGCCGTAGTAGCTCTGGCCGCCGCCCTTCACGGTTGTGCCCCAGGTCGGATCCGTGTAGGCATAATTACCTGCGATACCGACGTAAGTCACATCGCTGGGCGCCGTACTGATGTTGTAGACGCGGCCATTCGACGCCAGCAGGTTCGTGGTGCTGGGTCCTTCGCCCCCTTGATACGCGATGCTGCCGCCGGAAACGTTCAACGTCGAACCCGAGCGCGCGATCACGCTGCCGGACCCATCCAGGAAAATCGCGCCGGCTTTACTCAGAACTTGATCGATGTTCGACCCGATGTTGTCGGCATAGGGCGTCACGTCGAACAGCGCCGGCGGGTTTCTGACATCCACCGTCACCGTCGTGCCGTGCAGGAACCCGCTTCGCAACAGCGGGTCGTTCTGCAGGTCATTCGTCTCCAACGTCACCTGAACGAGGTTTTGAGTGACCGGTACGGCGACTTTGGTCAAGCCTGACACATCGATGCTGCTGGCGTGGTCCAGATAGATCGTGCCGCCGTCTTCGACCAGCGTCGTGGTATCACCGATCTGTTGATTGGGATTGGCGCTCGCGAAAACGTCGACGAGGCCGCCTGGTGCGTGGATCGATGCATTTCCTTCGAGAGCCACGGTGCGGCCTGCGAGTGCCACCGTGGACGGGATGAAGGCCGCCTGCTGCGGCACTGTGAGCGTGGCGGTGTCCGTGGCATCGGGCAGCACTTCGGTCACACTCCCGGGGGTGAGCAGCAGCGTGCCGCCGTTATTCGGAGAGAGGCCGCCAAATGCGGTCGGTTTACCGCTGGGATCAAGCGGGTTGGCGATGTAATCGAAGCCCGTACCGGAGGTATCACCTGCCAAGAGGTAGATGGAACCGTTGGCGCTGACCGACGTCGTTGCCGATAGCATCCCCTCTTGATTGACGACCAGACCGGCGAGCGTAATGTTGCCGCGGGGGGCGCTGATCTGACCGCCGTTGATCACCGTTCCGGTGGTGCCGCCGCCGTTCACCTCGATGAGCAACCCACGCATCGCAGCACTGGTACTCGCCGCCAAGTACACCGCGTTGGTCGCCGCCCCCAGAATGGTTTGACCGTCCGGCGTCGATATCGATCCGCGGTTGGTAACCGCGGATCCCAACAGCATGATGCGTCCGCCGTCGGCCGCCGTCAGTGAGGCGCCCGCATTGATGTCGATGCTTCCCGCGGCGCCGGACGGGGGCGCCACGAATGCGGCGGGCGGCGCCTGACCGGCGGTGTTTCCGGAAAGAATACCATTCTCGAATAACGCGTCCGGATCCTGCGAATTGCTCACGGGCGCAAAAGCCAGTGTCGACGCGGTCAACCCGGCAACGTTGATCTGCGCGCCTTTCTCGAAAACGATGCCGTTTTGGTTGTAGAGATATACCTGACCGTTGGCGCTCATCTTGCCGGCGATCACGCTGGGGTTGGCGCTCCAGATGTTGTTGAGGACCGCCGCGGTCGAACTGGGTTGGAGAAAATTGATCGTATAGCCGTTGGCTATATTGAAACTCGCCCAATTCAGAATCGCCTTATTGGTGCTTTGGGTGACGTTGACAGTGGTTCCGCTGAAGGACGCGCCGGCCGACCCGTAGGTTACAAAGTTTTGCGCAGACGCGCCGCATGTGCCCGACACGCACGGCACCGGCAATGGCACCGGCGGTGCTGCTGCAGCCGTGGCGCCCCACAGCAACGCCACGGGGAGTGCTGACCGAGTGCCGCAGCGTCTCAATGCGCGGCCGGCATGCTGGGAATTGACTGAATAGGACACTACGCCTCACCGCACGCGTCGGCTGCCGAGTTGGTGACGCATGATACCTGGGGCAGATTTATCCTTAGTTACAGTTATATGACCCGCGTTTCATCACGTCGTCGAATCATCGCGCGCTATTAGAGCGGATCGGACCCGGCCACGATCGTCCCGACCGCTTGGGTGGGCGGCGGGAACGGTTGTCCGAAGTTCACACCCGCCAGAGACGGTGACTCGAAAACCGCGAGCAGCGAAGTCGCGAACGGACTTGCCGTGATATTGGCAGCGGCTTGGAAATTGAAATTTGTCTGATAGTAAAACTCATAGCTGCCGGTGATCGCGTTGATGTAGGACGAGGCAGTGGACCCGTTGATATTGTCACCGGACCCGCCGGTATCCACCGCCGTTATTGATTCGTCATCTACAGTTTCGTCAACACAATCCGTGCGAGCGCCTTCTCCATTTTTTCGACCTTGCGCGGTACGGAGCCATCCTTGTCAAATGGAAAGCCCTCGACTCTCACCATGTAAACGAAATCGCTCTTTCTAACTAAAAGGGTGCCGGCAAAATTGGGCGCCAGTCCGAACACCGCCTCGTCTCCCACGCCGTCGAGCTGGGTCTTCGCAGCGCCGTAGGCCGCCGCATTCTGCTTGAGCACATCAAATCGCTTCGGCGAATAAATGATGAGCGTGGCACCTTGGTGCGTACCGGGCACGTACCAACTGCAGACGTGCTGCACGAGGCCGCTACCCGCCCCCACCTGCACACCAAGCGTCGCACTCACTTGGGCTGGCGTAAGGAGGGCACACGCGTCGGTGGGCACCTCACTCCACGCCGGCCGCAAAAGGCCGGCGCCGATCAATACAACCAGCACGGATCCTGGCAGCGACCAGAATCTTCCGATCATGTCTTTTAAACTCCCAATGGTCTTTTTTTAAATGGGCGTCACCAAGTGAGCCAAGAAAAAGGGACCCTGCGCTGTCGCAGAGTCCCTTACGCTCGTTCACGCGAGGATGAGCCCTACTCCAAGAGTCGTCGAATCATCGCGCGCTATTAGAGCGGATCGGACCCGGCCACGATCGTCCCGACCGCTTGGGTGGGCGGAATCACACGCTTGAGGAGGCCATTGGAATTGCCGCCCCGCGTGACCACCGTCACACCCTTGGCAACGGTCGCGTTTCGATCCGCGTCCGCGATGATGCCATCGGCGGCCAGCGGAAACGCCGACCCGAGGTTCACTCCGGCCAGACCCGGCTGCTTGAAGACGGTCAGCATCGAATTCGCCAGCGTTCCAGTGGCAGGAGCGGCCTGCGCATTGAAATTCACCTGATAGAAGAAGTCGTAGCTGCCGGTGATCGCGTTGATGTAGGACGAGGCAGTGGACCCGTTGATATTGTCACCGGACCCGCCGGTATCCACCGCCGTGTTATTGATCTTGGTGAATTCATAATGTCCCGGCGTGTTGACTCCGTTCAACTGAGCCAGAGCCGGAGGATTGTCCATGCTCAAAATCGCGATGGCGAGCAGACCGTCGTTGTCCGCAGTCACCAGGTCGCTCGCCAGTGCCGATGCGTTCGTCTCTTGTATGTCCTGATAGGTCTGGCTGTTCACGAGTCCGCCCGGGCTGTAGCCGGTGTTGAACGGCGCGTTCGTTGGCGCGCCGTTGCCGGTGCCGTTACCCGAGCCTCCGGTGTTGGTCACGCTATTGGGGAGTAGTGCGGCTCCGCCGAGGGACGGATATCCCAGGAAGTAGCTGCTGCCGGCCGCCTTGCTGCCCGAACCGACATTGCGATCGAGGAGGACGATGCCGGTACCGGCGGCTGCCACGGGACTGCCATTATCGGCATAAATATTGTGCCAATCGGTGATCTGTCCGGAGAGTATCGCGGCCACTTCCGCCTTCGAGAAGTTGGTCTTCGCATTGACACCCGTCTTACCGGCGTACAGCGTATTGGTCACGGCAACGCCAAAAACGACGTCATACAGCAGATCGCTGGTGCCCACGGTGACCAGAGCCGACGGAGAGTTGGGGTTGTTGTCGCCCGCGAACGCGGCGACTTCGAGATCCGTGAGACCGAAGGATGGCTGCACGGTGTTGCCGAGCGTGGGGGTGTACTGATAGGTCGGCAGTCCCTTCTGCGCGGCGGTACATACCGAGCCCGCCGTGCCCGTGGGCGAAGTGGGTGACGTAATCAACGTGTCGGAGGTGCTGAGGATGGAACCTGGGGTGGGAAAATTCAGCGTCCCGCCGGCGGTCGTCTGCGGAACCGCGCCATTGGCGTAGCTGCCGCCATTGTACTTGTAGATGAACAGCACGTTCTTACCGGAAGTCACGCCGCCATTGGCGCCGGTCGATGTTCCATACAGCACGAGGTAGCTCTTGCTGAAGCTGTTGATCAGCGAGCCGTTGTCCACGTACAAGTCGACGTTGTTATAGTTGCGGCAAAACGCCGCCTCAACCACTTGGGGTTCGGCTGAACCGCCGCCGGCATAGACGACGAGGTCAGGCGTAGTGCTGGGACCTACGGCATAAGCGGCGCTGGTACCCAACACCGCGGCAATTGAACAGGCTAGGTAGCTCGATTTTGATAAACGATTCATGAATGCAATCCTCTCTAGGAAATTTGGTGGGGAATAATTAAAAACGGGGGGCCAACCCGCACGGATCTCCGTGCGGAACCACGACTCCTGCGGGGCGCCGGGTCATCGCCCGGCTGCCCAAACCGGTGTCTACATCAAGCCGAGTCGGCCTTCCGGCGGCGGGCAACTACGCCCATGAAACCGATTCCGGACAGAAGCAACAAAATGGGAGTCGGCAACGGAACCGTGGTGCTGCCACTGCCATAGGTCAACACTGCACCGTTCAAGTTCCAGGTTCCGGCAAACGTGGTCAAGGTGTTCTGATTTTCAGTGTAAAACGCGAGCGCCGTACCCGGAGTGGTGCTGTCCGCATAGGGGGGCAAAGTGACGTTCAACAAAGCGCCGGATACAGATCCCTCGACGAGGGCTTGGCCCCAAAAGTTCGATGCGGAATTCAGATATACGGAATTCGTCGTGGAACTGGTGACCGCATTGGCCGTCGTCAGAAATTGACTGATGACCGTCTGAGCCTGAGATTGATCGGCGTGATTAACGACACCGCTCTGCGGCACTACCGTCCCCGTAAAGTCCACCGTGTCCCTCGTCTGGTTGGTCGCTCCCGTATTTGTTGCCGAGAGCACCGAGTAATCAAGCGTTCCCGAAGCCGCGATGAAAGAAGTGTAATTTGCGTCCGAGCCCAAGTTGAACGAGTAACTGCTGGCGCCGTTGAACGACGCTTGGCTAATGCCCGTGTCAAACAAAAACGACGTGTTGTTGCTGGTGTTGACGATGTTGAGAAAGAGATCGCCCGTGGTGGTCCCGTCCAAACTCGTGTTGGCAACCGCCGCGCCACTGACCGCAAGCGCAATGGCGCCGGCAACTGACACTGTGCCTAATTTCAATGACATAAATATCGCTCCCAATTAAAGCAAGTTAATAATCTATTCGGACCGTCGGGGGGTAGATCGCCAGCGATTCATCACCCGATGAGACGAGTAACCAAAAATATTTGCGTGGAGAATATTGACAGTGCAAAACGTCGGTGCAATGTCGATGCTGTGACGAATTGATAACATTTACAGAGAGTTTGGCGAACCATGCACTCCTTCGCACACGAAGAAGGGTGTAAGTGCTGCCCGCTGTATTTCAAATGTAAGACGGGCTGCTTACGCTCGTCATATCAGGGCGGCCCGGACTGGACGCCGGAATACCCCAGTTCGGCGAGGATCCGTTCGAAAGCTGCAGTCAGTCGAGCCTGCTGATCCGGCGCCAGAAGGCGGGAGCCGTCCCCAACCGCGCCGCTGCGCATGAACCGGCGACCGGAATCGATCGCAGCTTGCAGATAGGGTTTATAGAAAATCCCGACCCGTCTTTCGCGAATATCCGCCGCCTCGAGCTCCCGCATTCGATCGAACGAAGCGTTCGCGACCGCTTGTTCGATTTCCATTTGAGAACTGCCCGGCCGAAGCAACTTCGCAAGCGCACCACAGGTCTTCATTGGGGACGCGCTGAGATCCTCGTATCGAATGCATAGAACAGGAAAGGGATGTCGGACGCCGAGCCAGCTGCGGACGTGCTCCTCCCAGCCACCCATCCCGTGTTGCGCCCATCGCGGATCACCCCGGCACTGGATGAATGTGTCGACGTATCGATCGAACTCGCTGCGGGAAGCAACCCCCGCGCCGGTGCTGCGATGCGCATAATGAAAGTTCGACACGATGACGTCGGCCGGCTGACGCACGACGTAGATCGCGGCTGCGGTGCGCGACGCCATCGGCATCGCGGCCGAGTAGAGAAAATGCGTCTTGACGAGACCCGAATGCGCGGCGATTTTGTCGGCACCCGTCTCATGGATGTCCGGCGCCAATGAGTTCAGGCTTTGCGCCGTATCTTGCCGCCCGAACAGCAGATTGCAGGCCACGAATCGTACCCAGGTATTTCCGCTTTTTGGATACGACGCGATCCAGACGATGTTTCGTCCGGCGGACATCAGCGTGGGTCCCGCACGGAATCGAAATAGGCGCGCGCGCTGTTCCAGTCGATCGCGAACGCGGGAAACTCGTCCGGGCCGGTCACGGGCACCCGCCCCGGCTTCTGCTCGATGAGCCGGCCCGCCTGATCATTTCCCGCATGATTGGCCAGCAACACGGGGCCGACGTCCTCGCTGATATCGTGGAACAGAGCGTCCGGCCGCCACACGCGTACGTCCAGGTTATTCGCCCGAGCGGCGCTCGCCACGCGATCCTGGAACCAGCGTACGTTCAGGTTGACCGGCGGCTCTGCAAAATCCAAATAACGTTCCGCCATGGTATGCCGCAATCCCAGAACACAGAGGTCGAACTCCGGCACCCGGCAGTAGAGGGAAAATCCAACGCTCATCACCCATCGGCCGCGATGCCACGGCGCCTTCCAGCCAAGAGGGGCCACAGCCGAGGGTATGAGATCCCATTCCACGGCGTTCTTGGCGCCGACGATGCCGATGGGTGGCGACGATGGGCGCGCTTCCAGCCGCGCCAGATGACGGCGCAGTGCTGCGACAAAAGTGACGGGAATGCAGTCATCGTCGTCAAGATTGGTCGTCACGGCCGGACGTCCCGGCTCGATGTGATCGCGCAGCCACTGCAGGTCTGCCAGGCTCTCCTGCGGATCGTACACATGAAAAATAGTCGGGTTCTTTGCCTTCACCAGCGAGGCGAGTCGGCGTCGATCGGCCGCCGGCATATCTCGGTCTACGAGGATGATCCAGGTGAAGCCCTGATCGGATTGTCCGAGCACACTCGGCAGGCAGGTGAACTCGAAAAGTCTAAACCGACACTTCAACCGATGCGGGTCGAGCGGATCCTGGGCACGCACGAACGTCGGGCCGTCGATGGAGCGGAATGCATCCTTGCCGCGATAACTAAACCGTGTGATGAGGAAATGATTTGCCGTCACGCGCTTACGTCGCCTTCACCCGCAGTCCGAGCAGCGCCGCTTCGAAATCCCGCACGTAGCGCGCCGTATCGAAGGCCGGCGCCGAGTTCCTCGCGGCCGCCAAATTCTCCCTGAGCCGGGCGAGCCATTCGGGTGACCGGGCGATTCGCAGCGCACATTCCTGATAGGACCCGATGCTCTCACAGACCAGCTCGGGTAATCCGGCGGCTGTCAGGACGCTCGCACCGACGCGTCCGGCGAAGGAGCGGCCTCGGCACGTGACCACGGGAACTCCCGCCCACAGTGCTTCGGCCGCGGTGGTGTGCGCGTTGTAGGGAAAGGTGTCGAGAAAGAGATCCGCCAGCTGCAAGCGGGCGAGATGCTCCTCCA
>Ga0116227_10010769_pt1 | contig 15760 bp, 9 predicted proteins | sample S1TSphgellanicum_FD_89693 | JGI IMG/M metagenome (GOLD analysis project Ga0116227, IMG submission 89693) | Host-associated microbial communities from peat moss isolated from Minnesota, USA - S1T2_Fb - Sphagnum magellanicum MG | ecosystem: Host-associated > Plants > Peat moss > Unclassified... | reverse complement strand
TGTCTCGTAAATATGCATAGGCCAAAGGTTCTATGCAAGAATGTTAGCGTGGTCAGCTCCAAACCGACATTGTTGCTCGTAGGCCCAGCCAGGCCTTTGGTAGTACAGGCGCTCGAAGCGGTGTTCCAAGTGCATCCGCTTTTGGAAGCTAAGGATCCCGCGGCGTCGTTGTCGACCCTCATGGGTGAGGTGCGGGCGATCGCCGTATTCGATCCCAGTCAAAAGATTGACGCAGAATTCCTGCAGCGCTTTCCCAAACTGAAGATCGTTTCCAGCTTTGGCGTGGGTTACGATCATGTGGATGCAACTTGGGCGGGCGAACACGGTATCACCGTGACCAATACTCCTGATGTATTGGACGAAGAGGTTGCAGACACCGCGCTCGGACTGCTGCTGTGTACGGTGCGAAAACTGCCTCAGGCGATGCGTTATTTGCAGGAGGGCAGGTGGCCGCAGGCACCATTCCCGCTCAGCGAGGCGACGTTGCGCGGACGCACCGTCGGCTTGGTCGGCATGGGGCGGATAGGTCAGGCGATCGCGCGGCGGCTCGAGGCATTTGCAGTATCACTGGCTTATTACTCGCGCCGGCCGAACGCCGCGGTGGCCTACAAATATTATCCGCGGCTCTTGGACATGGCGCGCGATGTCGACGTGCTGATGGTCATCGTTCCCGGCGGCGCTGCAACGCGCAATCTCATCAATGCCGAGGTTCTCGAAGCCCTCGGCACCAACGGCATCTTGATCAACGTCGCGCGAGGTTCCGTAGTCGACGAGGCGGCTCTCATCGCGGCTTTACGCGACAAGAAGATTCTGTCCGCGGGACTCGACGTGTTCGCCAATGAACCGTTCGTTCCCAGTGAATTGCGTGATATGGAGAATGTGGTGCTGCTTCCACACGTCGGGTCCGCTTCCGTTGCCACCCGCGCTGCGATGGATCAGTTGGTGGTGGATAATCTCCTTTCCTGGGCAGCGGGCAGCAGGCCTCTAACGCCTGTCGCTGAAACACCTGTCGCTGAAACGCCCGCGTAATCCGCGGAGAATGAAATCCTTCACTGCTCAGTGTGGTAAGTCCGCGATGCTGCGCGGTTCTGCAATCACTTCTTTGTTATGTTCCGCTCGAAATTTGGCGGCCGCTTCATATACGGTCTTGCGGACCCGATTCATGCCGCCCAAAGGTCGATGCGCCGCGAGCGAATGCCATGGACTGAAGGACATCTGCTCATTGACCGCTTTCAAGCGCGCCGCGCTCCAGCAGTCCTGAGGCGGAATCGATATGCGTGCCACCGACCGATAGGGACTCTCGTCCTCCGGCCAAGGCTTGGCGGCGTCCTCGATCGGCATGGACTCAAGATCGGTGCACAACTGGACCTGAAGATCCCATTGCCCCTCGTTCTTGCTAAAAAAATCCACGACAGCCTCACGAATTCCGTTCGGCTTGTCTTTCAAGTCAATCGCCGTCTTACTCAGCGCGCGAAGTGCCGGTGAAAATGGCTTGAGGGCGAGTTTGGCGACGTAATCGCCGTACAAAATGGGTACCTGGCTGTAGAATTCGTCGCCGAGAATATTCACTTCCGGATATCCGCCCAGTGTCATGAGGATGGGGCTCTTTGCACCGAAGCTTTCAACCAATTTTTCGGCGCCACGCATCACCGTGGATAACGCCTTCTTGAGGGCCGGTGCTTTATCCGTGGTGCCGGCGAGTAATTTCAATGTGCTCAGAAACCCTTGCGGCGCGCTCTTGCCAAAGGCAGGGCCATTGGCGAAAACGAAGTCTTGCGTGACATCGGTTTCCGAGCCGGCCACTCGCGAACCGGAAACGCCAACGACCTTCATGGCCAAACCTCGGGGTACGGAGACATTGTCATCGAGGATGTCGCCCGGAATCGTCGATAGGCGGACCACGACTTCATAGGTACCGGGGTTTGAAAAAAGCCCCTGCCTCAAGTCCGGCGGCAAGTCGTCGAGCACCTTGAGCTTGCCCACCATCACGCCATGACACTTGGCATGGACACCACGCGTTGCATGGCCCGCGTCTTCGTACACTTTTGTTTGAATTTTCGCGATCGTTTCGATCAGGTGCGTATTGGTGTCCTGTTCCTTTTCGTCGACCACTTCCATGGACGGTTCGAATTTGAGTGCAGGCTTCAGCGCTGACGGCGGGGTTCCGCTGTTGGTAACGTACCGCAGGGTGGTAGCCATGTGATTTCCTCGATGTAGTGGACGGCGAACGCAAAACCGAGATCGCACACTACTACCTGTGTTCAAGGGCCGGTGTGCTGAATTCGCGCTACATTTCGTAAGACAACCCCACATTGCTCTGCGCTGCAGCTTTCTCGTTGAAATGAGCAGCTATCTTCCCGGCTGCGTTGCACTGACGCGCCATACGGTGTTTCCAACATCATCTGCAACGAGCAGTGCTCCGTTGCGGTCGAGCGCGAGGCCCACCGGCCGTCCGTGAACCGTCTCGTTGTCCTTGCCGAGGAAGCCGGTGACGACCGGCATTGGTTTACCGACCGGTCGGCCGTCCATGAAAGATACGAAAATTACCTGGTAGCCGTTCAAAGGGCTGCGGTCCCAGCTGCCGTGTTCACTGATGAAGGCGCCGTTGGCGAAGGTCGGAGACAGGTGCTGACCTTCACTGAACAGCAGGCTCAGGGGGGCGACATGGGAACTCAAGCCGTAGTCGGGTTTGATCGCCTGAGCGACGAGGTCCGGACGCTGCGGGTGGACTCGAATGTCGACATGATTTCCCCAGTAGCTGTAGGGCCAACCGTAGAAGCCGCCCTGCCGGATCGAGGTCAAGTAATCGGGGACGAGGTCGGGGCCGATCTCGTCGCGCTCGTTGACGACGGCGAACAACTGATGCGTCTGGGGTTCGAACGCCACGCCGGTCGGGTTGCGCGTGCCGGAAGCGAAGATGCGCTTGGCGCCGGTCAACCGGTCGACCTCGTAGATGGCGGCACGGCCCTCCTCAACGGCCATGCCGTTTTCAGTGATGTTGCTGTTCGAGCCCACACCGACGTAAAGCTCCGAACCGTCCGCACTCACGGTCATCGACTTGGTCCAGTGATGGTCTATCGGGCCCGCAGGAAGATCGGCGAGCTTCGCGCCGGGTGAGTTGATCCGTGTCTCCCCCGGCTCATAAGGGAAGGTCAGTATCGCGTCGGTATTGGCGACATACAGCGTGTCCCCCACCAACACGATTCCATAGGGCGAGTTGAGATGGTCGATGAAAACCGTCCGGAGTCCGGGATTGCCGTCGCCGGCCTCGCGCAGCAAAGTGATGCGATTACCGCCCCGTGCGGCAGCGCCGGCCCGCGCCTTCACTTTGCCGGCGATGAAATCCTTGGGCCGAAACGGCTCGGTGCCTGGGCTATTGCTCTCGACCACCAGGATGTCGCCGTTGGGCAGGGTATAGAGAGTGCGCGGGTGCTCGAGCCCTGTTGCGAGCGCTTCGACCTTGAGGCCTGCAGAAACCGTCGGCGTCTCACCCGCTTGCCAATCGATGGCCTTCGGCACGCTCATGGGCGGCAGCAGGTATTGTTGGGGCTCTGGCAAGTAAGGGTCCGAGCCATATTGCCGGGCCGGGTCGCCACCCCTCGAGCCGCACGCCGCAAGGGACATGAACGAGATCAGCGCAGCGATCGGCCGCAGAGATGTCGCGTTCATGGGCGGTCTCCCGTCGCGCGGCTCAGCGTCAAGCTCCATCCGCGCGCGCCGGCGATGATTAGCAGGATGGTGGACACGGCGGACAGCAAGATCCCTTGAGGCACCACGGAGGTCCATGCGTCGCGGCTATGCACGAACGCGTTGGCCAAAGAGAGCAGGGCGGCCGCGGCAACCAGCATGAAGGAGCCCTTGTCGAGCCGGCCGGCGCGCCCGGTCGCAAAGTCGATCAGCAGTAGAACGACGGCGATGCCGATGACGATCAGGCCGGCCGTGATGAGCCATGCGGAGAAATTGGCCCATTGCCAGAGCGACGTCGTGTAATAGATGTAGTCGGTCCCGAAGGCGGCTATCAGCAGTATTCCGCCCGCGGCGATGAAGCCGCGGTGCAGCAGTCGGGCCCCTACTCGAACCTGGCCGGTCGTTGTTTGCATCTGTGCGTCCTTCGTTTCACCGAGCTTGCCGATATCGATCTGAAAGTGGTTACCAAGGTTGGTCTGTGCGATGAAAGCATAATCCACAGGCGCGAGTGGCGCGGATTCGAATTGCTTCTGAAAATCGGAACCTACTCCAAAAAAAATAATAATTTCCAGAACCAGCGACGGCGGCGATACTGCGGCCATTGGTTCGGGTGCGCCGGTGCCGCGGTTTCGGCTATCTAGCAGAGGTCTTGAAAATATGTCGATCGAGGAAGTCGAGACGCTGGTCATCGGCGGGGGTCAGGCGGGTTTGGCCATGAGCGGGAACCTGCGCAAGCACGGCGTGCCGCATCTGATCGTCGAGCGGCATCGGATTGCCGAGCGTTGGCGCTCGGAGCGCTGGGATAGTTTGGTCGCCAATGGACCGGCCTGGCATGACCGCTTTCCGGAGATGTCGTTCGCCGGTATCGAACCTGACAGTTTTGCCACCAAGCATCAGGTCGTCAGCTATTTCGAAGCGTACGCGAAGCAGATCGAGGCGCCGATCCGCTGTGGTGTCGAGGTCAAAGTACTGCGCAAGAACACCGATGGCTCCGGTTTCCGGGCGGACACGTCCGAGGGTGTCATACACGCTGCGCAGGTGGTCGTGGCTACCGGACCGTTTCAGCGCCCGGTCATTCCGCCCATCGTCCCGGGGGAGGCAGGGATCGCGCAGATCCATTCCTCCGCTTACTTCAATCCCGCGCAGTTGCAGGAGGGTGCGGTGCTCGTCATCGGCGCCGGCTCGTCCGGCGTGCAAATCGCCGACGAACTTGCCCGCTCAGGTAGGCGTGTGTATATGTCGGTGGGCCCGCATAACCGGCCGCCGCGGCGCTATCGCGGGCGCGACTTCGTGTGGTGGCTCGGAGCGTTGGGTGAATGGGACGCTAAGACACCCTCTCCGGGCACCGAGCACGTCACGATCGCCGTGAGTGGTGCCAACGGTGGCCAGACAGTCGATCTGCGAGATCTCGCGGCGCGCGGCGTCACGCTGTTGGGCACCGCTGACCGCTACCAGGATGGCGCGCTCCACTTGCTGCCGAATCTTACGATCAATGTCGCCGGCGGAGATGCCAATTATCTCTCGGTGCTCGCCGCAGCCGACGCCTATGTCAGGGAGAAAGGCCTCGATTTTCCGGAGGAGCCCGAGGCTCACCGGATTGCGCCCGATCCGCAGTGCATGACCCATCCCATCTTGCAGTTGAACCTGGCTGCAGCGGGGATCACATCGATCATCTGGGCGACAGGCTACGCGCAGGATTTTGGGTGGCTCGAGGTCGACACCTTCGATGCCAAGGGCCGTCCTGCACATCAACGCGGCGTGTCGGTGGTGCCCGGGCTCTACTTCTTGGGGTTGTCGTGGCTGTCGCGGCGGGCGTCGGCGTTCATCTGGGGCGTCTGGCACGACGCCGAGTACCTTGCCGGCCATATCGCCGCCCGCACCGACATAAGCGCTCAAGCGCACAGACACCGCCCATAGACATTGCTCTTGATTGCTATGTGGGTACCCCTGACTACACCTCGCGCTCGTACAGGCAACACTGGCGCGCGTACCGAGTCGTCAAAGCTGCTCATGGGCGGCCGCGCTTGGTCTTCTTCCTCCGTTCCAAATATTCGTCCACCGCGCGCCTGATGTGGTGCTGCACGGGCGTTTCCGTGTCATCCGACAGCTGCTTGAGCGCGGCAATCTGTCGTGCGAGCAGATAGGGTGGATATCGCTTTGCGATCTGTGAGTTCGGGGTCTTCTTGGCAGCCATGACGAGATCCTACTACGGTCGCCTGAGGCAAGTCATGTGGAGACCTTGCGCGATGTGGGGACCTTGCGATATTCACACACGCACAGAAACATTGACTCCAGCAAAGGATGCTCACTCAAGCAAAAGATAAAGCTGGCCCGGCGGTCCATCAGTGGCCGCGAAGTTTGTTGTGGATGTCGGTCGCGGCGATGGCGCTCTCTGCAGCGGCAACTACCACCTGATTCAGGCCGCGAACCACGTCGCCCGCGGCGTAGAGTCCCGGAACAGTGGTTTGCTGATGGGCATCGACCACCAAGGCACCTTGCTCATCACAGCGCGCGCCCAGCGAACGTGCCAGCCCATGTTGCGAGCTGCAACCCAATGCCAAGTACACCACCTCAAAGCTGCATTCGCCTGACGAGGAGGAAAGAACGACTTCGGTTTCCTCGATGCGAAGATCGGACAGCCGGATCGCTATGCGTTCAATACCTTCAGATCCTGACGCATGGCCTGACGCGTAGTCTGGTGCATGGTCGGCGGCAGTCAATGGCGAGCCTAAGTGCAGCAGCGTGATTCGATTTGAATAGTGCTTCAAGAACGCGGCCTCGCGTAGCCCGAGCGCGCCATCGCTGATGACCGCGATGCGTTTATCGATGGCTTCAAATGCGTCGCAGATCGGGCATATGCGAAGCAGGCTACGCTTGACCGCTTCGGCAGCGCCTTCGATGGCGGGCAAATGGTCTCTCACACCGGTGGCCAACAAGACATAGCGAGAGTGGAGCGTGCCATGATCGGTGCGCAGGGAAAAGACGCCATCGCTCAGAGTGAGACTCGACACATGTGATCGGCGGACCTGCGCACCGTATTTCAATGCCTGTGCTTTCAGCGATTGTAGGAACTCTTCACCACCGATGCCCGCCGTGAATCCCGGGATATTGTGGCTGGTGGGTATCCATCGCGCCCGAGCGTTACCATCTTCAAGCACCAAGCAGCGACGCCGAAATCGTCCCAAATAAATCGCCGCGGTGAGGCCGGCGGGCCCCGCCCCGACAATTATCGCATCCTCAGTATCTCGGTGAATGTCCATGGCATGTTTGGTGGAGATGTCGCGAGCGTTGCATGCGCTCGTGGTCTGTACCAGGGCAGACAAGCAATTGTTGTTGTAGCCGGTTACCTACGTCTGTTCGAGAGAATCTCTCCTATCAGGCGCCGTTGCAGCGTGTAGCTTTCGGGCGAGGTTGCAACGGGCAGTTCATGAATAACTTAAGCAGGCTGGCTGCGCGCTACGGCATTGAAGAGTCCTTCGTCGATGCGCGCGGAATTGAGCAAACCGCCACCGCCGAAACGCGTCGAGCCGTGCTCGCCGCAATGGGTGTCGATGTGGATAGCGAGGAGTCTGCGGCGGCGGCACTGGCTGAACTGGATCGGGCGGAATGGTTGCAGACGCTGTCTGCGGTGAACGTGGTTCTGGCAGCGGAATCACTAACGGTACCCGTAACGTATGGCACGGACATCGAGACTGTGGCATGGCGGCTGACCGTGGAGAGCGGGACGCAGAGCAATGGCCAGGTGCCGTTCAACTCGCTCGCGTTGCTGCAGAGGCGCGAGTTGGATGGAAAAATTCGGGAACGGCGCGCTCTGGTGTTGGACGCTGCGATACCTGCTGGGTATCACCGTTTGACGCTCACGCCTGGCAGTGCGCAGTCCAGTGGCAATACGCAGCCCATTGGCAGTGCGGAGTCTAGTGGCACTGCGGAGTCGATGCTGATCGTCACGCCGGGTCAGTGCTGGCTGCCATCGGCCATTGAGCAAGGCGGACGGTTGTGGGGGGTGGCGGCGCAACTGTATCTGCTCAAGTCGAAGGCCAATTGGGGAATGGGCGACTTCGCAGATTTACGGCAACTAGCACAAATGCTGGTGCACAACGGCGCGCAAGCGCTTGGATTGAACCCGCTGCATGCCATGTTCGTCGACGCTCCAGAGCAAGCGAGTCCTTACTCGCCGGCGAGTCGCCTGTTATTGAACGTCTTGAATATTGACGTCATGGCGGTGGCGCAAGCAGCGGCTTGTGCCGAAGCGCTTGACATGATCCAAGCACGAGACTTTCAAACGGAGCTGGCAGCCAGCCGCGACAGCAAACTGGTCGACTACACGCGGGTCGCACGCTTGAAGATTCCCATTCTCAAGGTGTGTTTCACAGCATGGCACGGCAAGCGAGACTCGTCCCACTGGCAGGAATTCGAGGCGTTTCGGCGCGCTGCCGATCAGAGCTTCGAGCGCAGCTGCGTGTTCTTGGCCTTGCGGCAACATTTTGCGGCGCAAACGCCGGCCCGTCCTGATTGGCGATCTTGGCCGGAACAGTATCAAAGCCCGGACTCGGCAGCGGTGCAGCGGTTTACCGAAGAGCAGCCCGATCTCGTCACGTTTCAAGCGTGGCTGCAATTCCTGGCCGATAAGCAACTTGGGCAGGCGGCAAAGGCGGCTGAGCCGATGGCGATCGGGCTGTATCGCGACTTGGCCGTGGGCGCGGACCCGTCGGGTGCTGAAACCTGGAGCAACCAGCGCGCGGTCGTGACGCGAGCGCATGTGGGCGCACCGCCCGATATCTACAATCCTGCCGGACAAGACTGGGGCTTGCCGCCGTTACATCCGATGGCCCTCGAGAAGGAGTGTTATCGCAGTTTCATCGAACTGCTGCGCGCGAATATGCGACACGCCGGCGGGTTGCGCATCGATCATGTGATGGCATTGCAGCAGCTTTATTGGGTGCCGCTCGGCTCCACAGCGGCGCATGGCGCTTATGTGCGCTACCCCAGGGAGGATCTGATTGGGATTCTTGCGCTGGAGAGTCATCGCAATCGGTGCCTGGTGGTGGGAGAAGATTTGGGTACGGTCCCGCGGGGTTTCCGCGAGCGCATGACTCGAGCGCGCATTCTTTCTTATCGCGTACTTTACTTCGAAAAAGATGATGGTGGATTTCTGGCTCCGCAAAGGTACCCTGAGCTGTCGCTGGCGGTCGCCGGCAGCCATGACCTGCCGACGTTGAGTGCTTGGATGACCGCGAGCGATCTCACGTTGAAAGAGGAGCTAGGCCTGTTCCCGAACGCCGAGCTCATGCAGGCTGCGCATCGGGACCGCAACTGCGACCGGGAAGCGCTGCTTGCGGCATTCGGCCGCCAGGGACTGGCCGCCGATCCGGCCATGCCGATGAACCGGTTCTCCGAAGCGGCTCATAGCTTTCTTGCGCAGACGGCATCGGCGATTACCATGGTTCAACTCGATGACATTACGCAGGAAGCCACGCCGGTCAACGTTCCCGCGACATCCACGGAGCACCCTAACTGGCGCCGGCGATTATCGAAGAGTTTGGAAGAGATTGCCGTCGATCCTGGCTTTCAGGCAGTGGCACGGTCGATGAATGATACGCGAGCCGTCGCTCTATCGATTGAGGCTCGATGGACTGGCGTCGCGATGTAGGTAAGCGCTGACGTGCGATGAAGCAAAGTTCGCTCATTTGTAATATTGGGATTGAGATAACGTTTCCCGCGATCAAGCCCGCGTGATCCCGCATGCCCAAGCCGGCATGAGTGGTGACGCGCGGCCGCGTTTTGAAAATTATGGGAGAGTGTCCGTGACGAGAAATCCGCCCAGCCGAGTCAAAGAGGGGAGTCCTGCGGCTCACGGTGCGATCTGGGATGGTAAGGGCACGAACTTTACGCTGTTCTCTGCGCACGCCACCAAGGTGGAAGTGTGCCTGTTCGACTCGGTAGGCGAAAAGGAGCTGGAGCGGATCGCTCTGCCCGAATATACGGATCAAATCTGGCATGGATACATCCCGGACGTCGCGCCGGGCTCGGTCTATGGTTACCGGGTCCATGGACCGTATGCCCCCATGGAAGGCCATCGATTCAATCCGAACAAGTTGCTGTTGGATCCCTACGCGCGCGCGCACACGGGGAAGCTCAAGTGGGCTCCCGAATGTTTCGGATATACCCTCGGAGCCGAGGATGGGGATCTTTCGTTCGACGAGCGCGACAGTGCGCCCTTCGTGCCGAAATGCGTGGTCGTGGATCCAAACTTCGATTGGAAGGGCCAGCCGCGCTCGCGCGGGCTTGCCTGGGACCGCACCATCATCTACGAAATGCACGTCAAGGGGTTTACCAAGCGGCATCCCGCCGTGCCTGAGAAATTGCAGGGCACCTATGCCGGCCTCGCCACGCCGGCGGTCATCGATTACATCAAGAACCTGGGCGTGACGACGGTAGAGCTGCTACCCATCCAGGCATTCCTCGACGACAGCTACTTGCTCGAGAAGGGTCTGGTCAATTACTGGGGCTACAACAGCATTGGATTTTTCGCGCCCGCCACGCGCTACGCCTCCGAGCCCGAGCAAACGCTGCGCGAGTTCAAGGAAATGGTAGCGCGCTTTCACGACGCCGGGCTCGAGGTGATCATGGACGTGGTCTACAACCACACGGCGGAGGGCAATGAACTGGGCCCCACCCTCTCGTTCAAAGGCATCGACAACGCTTCTTATTATCGCTTGCTGCCGGACAAGCGTTTCTATATCAACGATACCGGCACGGGCAATACGCTCAATCTCTCTCATCCCAATGTCATCGAGATGGTCACCGATAGTCTGCGGTATTGGGTCAACGAGCTTCATGTCGATGGCTTCAGGTTCGACCTGGGGACCATTCTCGCGCGCGAGCCGGATGGCTTCGACAATCAGAGCGGTTTTCTCAAGGTCTGCACCCAGGACCCCGTGTTGCGCACCGTCAAGCTGATTGCCGAGCCCTGGGATTGTGGTCCCGGCGGATATCAAGTGGGTGGTTTTCCTCCCGGATGGGCGGAATGGAACGACCGGTTTCGGGACACGGTGCGAGATTTTTGGAAGGGGCAGTCCGCGGCGGGTGACTTGGCCAAGCGCCTGTGCGCTTCCGGCGATGTCTTCAACCGACTCGGCCGCCGTCCCTGGGCTTGCGTGAATTTCATCACTGCGCACGACGGCTTCACCTTGAACGACATCGTGACCTATAACGATAAGCGCAACGACGCCAATGGCGAGGAGAATCGTGACGGCAGCAACGATAATCGGTCGTGGAACTGCGGCGTCGAGGGTCCCACCGATGACCCTTTGGTAAATTCGCTGCGCGAGCGCCAGATCCGCAACATGCTGGCGACGCTGCTCCTTTCGCAAGGCACGCCGATGCTGCTCGCGGGCGATGAATTCGGCCGCACTCAAAACGGCAATAACAACGCATACGCTCAAGATAACGAGATCAGCTGGTTGAACTGGGACTTCGACGACAAGGCACGCTCGCTCGTGTCCTTCGTGCAAAAGCTCTGCGGGCTGCGCCACAAATATCCGGTCTTGCGCCGCAACCTATTTCTCACCGGCGAGGAAGACACGGAGTTGGGGATCAAGGACATCACCTGGATCAATGCCAATGGCGCCGAGATGCAGCATATCGATTGGGCGGATCCTGCCATGCGCTGTCTCGGGATGCTGATCGATGGGCGTGCACGCCCGACCGGCGTACGTCAGCGGGGCACGGAAGCGGCCATGCTGATCGTGCTCAACGCCCATCATGACCTGGTCGAATTTGTTCTGCCGAAGTTCCAGGACGGAACGCACTGGATTCTGGAACTCGATACCAATATCGCGAGCGGGACAACGGATTACCATGGCGAGCCAGGCGACCTGTACGGTGTGACGGGGCGCTCGCTGGCCCTGTTCATCGCTGGGAAGCCCTCTACCTGAGCGCTGCGCCGCCCGTGCCAGCGGGCCGGCTGCTGCTGTAGACTCGAGATGTTCCGCGAACCATGACGAGAGTTTCGTGTTGCGCGGCAACACGTTTGTTTGTCAGCGCCATCAGACTGATGGCGAATTTCTGCAACGCGATATGCGCGCGCACTGCCCAAGGATGGTGGAATGTCGAAAACAATATTGCTGATCCACGCAGAGGCAAACAAAGCCCAGCTGGTGAAAGATTCGCTGCTCGATCGTCTCGACGACTTCTATAGGGTCGAGTGGGTTGCGCTCTGTGTGGACGGTATACGTCGCTTACGCGAACCAACACTAGAGCGCGTTGCGGCAGTTTTGTTGAGCCTGGATTTCCCCGAACACCAAGGGCTCGACACCCTCGATGCCATCTTGGGAATTGCGCCCGAGGTTCCCATCCTGGCGTTGAGCAGCCCGGCGCAGGAGGACAGCGCCAAGCTTGCAGTGCAGCGTGGTGCGCAGGATTACATTCTCGAGGATGACCTGGGCACCCATTGGCTTCCCAAAGCGGTGCGCAACATGATCGAGCGCGCTGCCAATGTCGAAGCCCTGTTCACTGCCACCGAACGTGCCGAACTGACGCTCAACGCGATCGGTGATGCCGTGATCAGCATCGATATACGGGGCAACGTGACCTTCATCAATCCGGTGGCGCAGTCGTTAACCGGCTGGTCCGCCGCGGAGGCGCTGGGCAATCCGATCGACGAAGTATTGCAAATCGTCGACGATACGCACGCTCGTCGTGTCCGGAATCCGATGACCACCGTGATTCAAACCAATCGCACGGCCAAACTGCCGTCCGGCAGCAGGCTGATCCGGCGGGATACGATGCTATTGGCGATCGAAGATTCGGCTGCGCCCATCCATGATCGGACCGGCCGGGTCGCGGGCGCCGTCATGGTTTTTCGCGACGTGACGCAGGCGCAAGCGATGTCGCAAAAGATGTTGCATCTGGCGCAGCACGATTATCTGACGGATCTGCCTAATCGCTCATTGTTCAATGATCGGCTTTCCCAAGCCATCGCGGTGGCGCGCCGCGGCGATGCGAAGCTTGCGGTGCTGTTCGTCGATTTGGATCGTTTCAAGCACGTCAATGACTCCCTCGGACATACCGTCGGGGACGAACTGCTGCGCTCGATCGCCGGTCGGCTGGTGAACGGCGTTCGCAGCACGGATACGGTCAGCCGCCAGGGTGGGGATGAATTCGTGATTCTACTGACCTCGATCGCGCATGCCGAGGATGCCGCGCGCAGCGGGCAGAAGCTGATCCATGCAATCGGCTTGCCCCATCATGTCGGCGAGCACAATCTGCAAATCACCATGAGTGTGGGGATAAGCATCTATCCGGGTGATGGTACCGATGCCGACGGGCTCATCAAGAATGCGGATATCGCCATGCTGCAGGCGAAGGACAACGGGCGCAACAATTTCCAATTCTTCAGGCCCAGCATGAATGAGCATGCCCTCGAACGGCAGTCGATCGAAAGCGCCCTGCGCCATGCCCTGAAGAGGCAGCAGTTCGAACTGCATTACCAGGCAAAAGTGGACTTGGTTACGGAAGCGCTGACGGGCGCCGAAGCATTGATACGCTGGCAGCTGCCGCAGCGTGAGATCGGTCCGGGGGAATTCATACGGATTGCGGAACAATCGGGCTACATCGTTCCGATCGGCCGTTGGGTGCTGCGCCAGGCCTGCATGCAGAGCAGTGTTTGGCGCGCTGCGCATTTGCCGCCGATTCCCATCGCCGTGAATATTTCCGCCGTGGAACTGCGCGCGAAGCACTTCGTCGCGCAGGTGCGCGCGATCCTGCAGGAGACAGGCGTCGAGCCGGCCTCGTTGGAGTTCGAGTTGACCGAGACGGCACTCTTGCAAGACCCGCAATCTGCCATCGGGGTGCTGAGAGAAATCAAGGACATGGGTATTCAGCTCGCGCTCGACGATTTCGGCACCGGATACTCGAGCTTGAGCCATCTGCGAAGTTTCCCGATCGATGCGCTCAAGATCGACAGTTCATTCGTTCACGGTCTGTGCACCAACGCCGACGATGCCAAGATCGTCAGCGCGGTGATAAACCTCGGACGCAGCTTCCATTTGCGGGTGGTCGCCGAGGGCGTGGAAACCCGGGAACAGTTCTTGGCGCTGCAGGGCCAAGACTGCGGCGAAGGGCAGGGGTACTACTTCCGTCGGCCGGTCGCCGCGCACGAATTCACCAAGTTACTGGGTTCAGATTTATCGACGACCGACGTGGCATGATCTTAGGGTAAACCCTCACTCGGTTATCGTCATAGTTCCCGGTCGCGCGGATGCGCGAAAGCGCAACTGGGAACTGCGTCCCAGATGGCGTCACTGCCATACCAAGCCCCTGCTCAATCGTTAATCATTGCCCTATCGGACTCAATAGGAGTGCTTTCTGAAATCGACGGTGATGCGGATCTCTCCGCCGAGGACCAAATTCGTAACTTGGGTCTTCGCGCTGATCGCGGCCTATGCCCTCATCGTCGCGGCGGCCATGGCGGCCGGCTTGGGTGGGTCGCGAGTCATTCATCTGTTGGGCATTCTCAACGATGTTCCCGTGGAAATCGCAACGCTGGCCCTGTTCGCCATCGTGGCGGAGGGCACCGCGCCCGGTCCGCTGCGCACGGCATGGAGATTCTTCGCGGCCGGATTGGCGTTCGATCTGATCGCAAACATCATGGTTCTCGCGCCGCTGCTGCGTAATGATGATCCGTATTACTCGGCCGCCTTGACCGGCTTCTACTTCGGTTTTTACCTCTCGAGCGTGGTGGGTGCCGGTTATCTGCTGCGGTCGGCCAAGATTCGGCTGCCGTGGCAGCAACTGGTGCTGGATGCGCTGATCTTCATCATCGGCTTTGGAGCCTTTTACTGGTTTCTGGCCGTTCGTCCCGTGGTCGCCTCCGGCGACGTCTCGCCGATGCCGTTGTTGACGCAGGCCTACACGGCGTTCAATTGCCTGATCGTGCTATTGCTCGATTTGGCGGTGCTGGGTTCGGCCGACAGCGCCACGCGGCGGTCCTCGGTGCTGCTGCTGACGGGATTCTCGTTGAGTTTCTTCGGCGACCTGATGTGGGCGCTATCCGAGATGCAACATCGCTATGTTCCCGGAATGGCGCAGGACATCATCTATCTTTTGAGCTTCATCCCGTTGGCAGCCGCAGCGAAGGGGCAGATGCGCGGCGCAGACGCCAGCGCGTCGTGGGAGTCGAAAACCTCCGCGGTGATCGCCCGGTATCTGCCGTATGTGCCCGCCATTGGCGCCTTCTTCAGCCTGGTCTATCTGACGTATGGAACCGTGACCGGTCCTGTCATGACCTTGACCATCATTGCCGTGTGTCTCACCGCGCTGCTGATCGTCAGGGAGGGGGCGTTGCTGCGCGTGCAGGCGGCGCAGCGCGCACGTCAGGCCGCGGCGCTCGTCGAGCAACGCTACGCGACGTTGACGGCGTACGGCTCTGACGCATTCCTGGTGGTCAGCCGCACCGGTGTCATTCAACTGGCTTCCGCCGCGAGCGAGCGGCTTTTCAGTCACGCGCCGAATACGCTCCACGGCAAGAATATTCTCACGCTGTGGCCGCCCGCATTACACGGCTCGTTGCAAGCCTTCCTGGCAGCGACGGGCACCCGGAGTCGAGGCGCGGAAGGGCCGCTGGAAATGTACCTCGACGGTCCGTCGAAACCGCGTGTCTTTGAAATGGTGGGTTCAAATTTGATCGAAGACCCGGCTGTCCAGGGACTGGCACTCACGTTTCGGGACATCAGTGAGCGCAAGCGTATGGAAGCGCGGTTGCGAAAGCTCGCATTCCAGGACCGGCTGACAGGATTGGCAAATCGCAACTTCTTCTGCGACCAGATGGATGAGGCGAACAGACGCTGCAGCGACGGTGCAGGCTTCGCCATTGCGCTGCTGGATCTCGACGACTTCAAGCATATCAATGAGTTTTCAGGACACGCCGCGGGCGACCAGCTGCTCAAAGCAGTAGCTGAGCGGCTGCGACGCGTGACGCCGGCATCGTATACGCTGGCTCGAATGGGTGGCGATGAATTCGGCATTTTACTTGCCGATGCGTCCTCGGCCGATAAGTCGGCGCAATTTGCCG
>Ga0116227_10010768_pt1 | contig 15760 bp, 15 predicted proteins | sample S1TSphgellanicum_FD_89693 | JGI IMG/M metagenome (GOLD analysis project Ga0116227, IMG submission 89693) | Host-associated microbial communities from peat moss isolated from Minnesota, USA - S1T2_Fb - Sphagnum magellanicum MG | ecosystem: Host-associated > Plants > Peat moss > Unclassified... | reverse complement strand
CCACGACGGGGTGCCCTTTCTTTTGGTCACTTTTCTTTGGGCACCCAAAGAAAAGTGACTCGCGCCACAGCGCGAAATACGCCACCTCAAAGAAGAGCAGGCAGTAGCCCGCGAAGCGCGTAGAAGAACAACAGGCCAACGCCCCGCGAAGCGCAACACCCCCGCAGAGAAGCGCCTCAACGCGGCTTGGTAATGTCGTTGCCGCCAAAATCCAGCCGCACCGGGCTGCAGTTGAAACGGATCACCTGGCCGGTCTGCTTCATCACCGGCATGCCCGGGCTGATGACGCCGTCGCCAACCAGCATGATGCGCTCGGTCAGCACTTTGACTTCCGAGCCGTCGTGCGTGAGCACGTAGGTGCCGTTGCGGCTTTCGTCAACGTAGTAGAACTTTTCTTTTTCGAATTCGATGCGGCCATGCAGGCGCGAGACCGAATCGCCCAGCAGTACCAGACCGCAGGTCTTGCTGCGACCAACGGTGATCGGGCACTCCGGCGGATGAATCACGCGTTGCTGGTCGCCGATCTTGATCTTGATGTCGGCAAACATGCCGATGCCAGCGCCCGCGAGCGGTGATGCGCCACGGGTCATGCCTTCGTGGGTTTCACTGGCGCCACCGCTGCCCTGGTCTTCGTAAGCCAGCTGGAATAGCGAGATGCGGCTGCCAGTCATGGACGGCAGTGGCCGTGGGGAAGGCAGTGGCGGATAAGGCAGCAGCTTGAGGAAGGGCTCGATGGTGACGATGCCATGCAACGGCGCGTTGTTGAGGTGCAGCGACAGCTTGAGCGCCATCTCGGCCCACATCGCCGGATCGCGCGCGCCCGGCGGCGCCGGCAGCAGCAGCATGCGGCAGTACAGGCCCATGCGATCGCCCGCGCGCGTGCGGATCATGTGCACATTGCTGCGCAGGTCGCGCGCGCAAGCCAGCGTCTGGTCGGCGCGGCGGAAGGCAATCACCATGCGACGGCTGATCGACTCGATCACATTGCCGTGATAGCGCGTGGCAATGTTGTGAAACTCCTGTCGTTCCAGCAGCGACAGCGGCTGGTCGATGATGGTGTTCTGACGGCGCTCGCCAAACTCGATGTAGATCAGGCTGTCCTGCATCGCAGGCTGAGAATCCTGGGTCATCCCTTACTCCACTGCGTAACGCAAAATTTCACCGGTTTGCGACAGGAGCGGGCATCCAAGACTGATGATGCCGTGCCCGCTGAGGGGGAGGGACTCACCTTTCAGGAAGACTTCCTTGCCGCCATCCGAGGTTACAAACGTGCCGTTGGTGCTGCGGTCCTGCAGTACGAATTTGTCGCGGCGATATTCGACGTGCGCATGCACGCGCGAGGCAAACTGGCTGGCAATGGTTAACACGCAGACCGATTCGCGGCCGATGGTGATGGGCGCATCCTGTGCGGTAAATGCGCGTTCATTCTGGCCCACCGAAAGGCGCAGCAAGCGGGCTTGGCTGGCGGGTTTGGTAATCGGGTGGCCCAGGGTGCCACCGACCGCGCGGGTGACGTCATGGGTCGGTTCCCACACCAGTTCCAGGATACGCATGGCCTGGGATTTGCCACGCAGCTTGTCGTAATCAAAGTTTCGCGCCAGCGCCTGGTGCTTGGGGCCGAAGCGATGCATGGTTTCTTCGGAAGTCAGGATCTGGCCATCCCGCGCCATCTGCGCCAGGCGCGCTGCGGTGTTGACGGCGTCGCCGAACACATCCGAAGCGTCAAGGATGACCGGGCCAAAGTGGAAGCCGATGCGCAGGCGGAATGGCGAGCGTGCCTTGAGGTTGTTGATCTGCATGGCAACCGCCGCAGCAGCAGCCTGGTCGGCGCTGGGAAAGCGCAGCATCAGTTCATCACCAATGGTTTTCACCACCAGTCCCTGGTGGCTGCTGGCACTGCGCGCTAGTTGCATCAGGCAGGCATCGACCTGCTTTTTGGCGGCAGCATCGCCCAGTTGTTCATAGATGGCGGTGCTGCCGCTCAGGTCGGCAAAAAGGACCGCGAACTGTTGCTGGCTCATGGGCGCAGGCTTGATTTGGCGTAAACGGGTATTGGGACTGTGCGATTATACTCACCAGTACGATAAGAGCGCCTCCGGATTGAAACGGCGGGGGCTGGTAAATTCAACTGATCGGGGCTATGCAAGCCCGACATTTGCGGGAAGGGGTCATGTTTCAAAAACATTGTCCGGGCTGTTTTGAAAACAAGCAGGGACTGGCGGCTTGCCCTTATTGCAGCTACGACGAGTCGGAACCGCGCTCGCCGTTGTTGCTGCCGCATGGAACGATGCTGGCCAACACTTACCGCATTGGTCGCGTGCTGGGCCGCCCCGGCGGATTCGGCGTGACTTACCTGGCCTGGGATTCACATTTGCAGCAGCGCGTCGCGGTCAAGGAATACCTGCCGCGTGAAAAAGTTGCGCGCGACCTTACGACCCTGCAGGTCAATGTCCATACGCCCGAACAACTGACGCATTTCAATTTTGGCCTCGATCAGTTCCTGTCAGAGGCCCGGATGATCGCCAAGTTCGATCATCCCAATATCGTCCGCGTCCGTAATTTCTTCCGCGCCTTCGGCACTGCCTACCTGGTGATGGATTACTACGAGGGGCGCAGCCTCGGTGATTACCTGGGACAGCTGGAGCATCCGGTTGAAACAGAGGCCGCAGGCGCGATGATGCTGTCGGTGCTGGATGGCCTGCAGTTCGTGCATGACCGCGGCGTGCTGCATCGTGATGTGAAGCCACACAACATCTACATGACCAACAGTGGCCGTGTGATCCTGCTCGACTTCGGCGCCGCCCGCCAGGCTGCCGGCATCAATGTCGACAGCATTTCGGTGGTGCTGAGCGAAGGTTATGCACCGCTGGAGCAGTACCAGAAGAACAGCCCGCAGGGGCCATGGACGGATATCTACGGCGTCGCCGCGACGCTCTACCGCATGCTCAAGGGCGCGCCGCCGCCGGTGGCGCTGGACCGCCTGGGTGTTGATCCCCTAGAGGGCGATCTTGCGCTTCCGGAAAAGCTGGCGACTGTCCTGCGCAAGGGCCTGGCGTTGCGTCCGCACGAGCGTTACACCACGGCTGCCGAGTTCAAGCTGGTGCTGATGGATGCTTTGGGGATCGCGGACCAGGCGGCCATTACGGCGCGGCCCCTGCCAGGGCCGACCGAGCCGGAAACCAAGACGGTGGCCTGGGGTAATCCGACGGATAGCGCCCTGGCCTTCAAGCGCACGATAGCGGTCACGAATTCATCGAGGGTTGTGGGCTGGGGCCCGGCGTGGTTGATCGCCGGCGCCATTGTGTTGGGCGCCGCGATCATTAGCCTGCCTTTGTGGCTGCGCTAGTCGGAATCCCTGAATAAGCTCCTGCGCCTCTTCAGGGATTCTTGGGTTCAGGCAGAGCGTAGGGCGTCGACAATCGGCAGACGCGCCGCGCGAATCGACGGGAACAGTCCGCCAATCAGGCCAATGCTGCAGGCCCAGATCACGCCTTTCCACAGCAGGTCGGGTGTGACGCGAAACTGGAATGCGACCTGGCTGAAGGTCTGCATGTTCAGGGCTGACGCGGTGTAGCCGTTGAAAAACACATAGGCCACGGCGCCACCCAGAATGCCGCCAGCGGCTGCCAGCACCAGCGATTCCAGGATCACTGAAACCACCACCGGTACATTGCCGAAGCCAATCGCACGCAGCGTCGCGATCTCGACGCTGCGCGTGGCGACAGCGGCGTACATGGTGTTGAGCGCGCCAAACAGCGCGCCAATGCCCATGATGGTGGCAACGGAATAGCCCAGTATCGTGATCAACTGGTTCAGTCGCTCGGAGCGCGAGGCGTAGTACTCCGGTTCACGCTGCACCTGCACGGTGACACGCGGATCGGAAGTGAGCGAATCCTTGAAACCCTGGAACGCGTCGGCGGACGTCAGCTGCGCAGTAACGGTGTTATAGGCGCCGCGGCGTGAGGCCGTCATCAGCGCGTCAACGTCCGTCCACAGTTCGGACTCATGCACGTCGCCCTTGGACTCGAACACGCCCACCACCGTCCATGGACCATCGCGCACATCGACCTTGTCGCCGATGTTGAGGCCGGCAAACTGCTTTTGCGCCGTGCGGCCAACGACGACCTCGCGTACGCCTGGCGTGAACATGCGGCCTTCGACAATCCGGGCTTCGGGGCGCAGTTCAAGCACGCGTGCCGTGGTGCCACGAACGACGACATTGTTGGGCGAGGTGGCGCCGCGCTTGGCAACGTCGGTGATCATGAACAGTTCACCAATGGCGAGCGGTTTGCCGTCGCTGCCCTTGGCGACGCCCGGCGCATCCATCACCACCTGCGCCTGCTCGCGGACCAGCACGCTGGAGAGTTCATCGTTGGAGCCGCCGCGCATGATGATGGCGCGATCAGCGCGGCCGGTCGTCGCCAGCGTCAGCTCAAAGCCCTTGGCCATCGACAGCAAGGCCACCAGCACGCCAACGACGCCGGCAATGCCGATCACGATCACCATGGATGTGCCGAGTCGCGAGGGAACGCTGCGGATGTTCATGGTGGTGACAGCGACCACCTGTTGAAAGTTACTGGCCATGCAGATTGCTCACTCTTGAATGACGCGTTCCGGCGCCGACTCGCCTTGCCGAACGCGTGCTGCGCACGGGTCGGGTGGCTCGCGTCGCCACACTTTGAATATTCATCGCGGTGACGGAAACAACTTGTTGGAATCCGCTAGCCATGTTCAGTGTCCTGCCAGTGCATCAACAATATTTAGGCGCATCGCGCGCAACGCGGGTGGCAGGCCGACGATGAAGGCCAGCAGCACAGCAATACCCAGTGCGCCGAATATGCTCTCGACGCTGATCGTCAGGCCTGACAGGCCGGGCAGATGCGAGGCGAGGCCCGGTAGGACGATGGTGGCCAGCGCCAGGCCAACGATTGCCGAGATCAGCGTCAGCAGCAGGGCTTCACCCAGCACCAGCGCCAGCACCAGCGGATCGGAATAGCCCAGCGTTTTCAGCACGGCGAGCTCGGGAATGCGTTCGCGCACCGACTGCATCATGGTGTTGCCGGTGAGGAACAGCAGCGTGAAGAAGACAGCGCCGAGGATCGAGCTGATGATCAGGCCGATGTCGCCGAGCTGTTTCATGAAGCCCTGGTTGAACGCTTTCTCGGTGTCGGTGCGGGTTTCGTTCGGCGAGTTGGCAAACATCGCGTCAATCTGCTTGGCGATAGTGCCAGCTTCCGCAGGATTCTTGATCTTGCTGACGTACCAGCCCGCGGTGCCCTTTGCATACTGCCGCGCTTCGTCAAAGTAGTCGTAGCGGATCAGCATCATTTCGAACTGACTGCGATCCTTGGGGTTGGCAGTATCGAAGATGCCGACGAGATCAAAGGTCCAGACATTGCTGCCGTCTTTCAGCGGCCAGATGCCTGCCTGCATGGGAATCTTGTCGCCGATCTTCCAGTTGAAGTGTTCGGCCAGGGTCTTGGCCACCACCACGCCGGTACGGGTGCTGAAGAAGGCCTGCTTCTGTTCGGGCGGCAGGACAATTTCCGGATACATCGCCAGATACTGCTCCTGTTCCACCGCGAACTGCGCAAAGAAGTTGCGTTGATCCTGGTAATAGCCGCCGAACCAGTTGGAAGCAGCGACGCCTTCAATGCCGGGCATTGAACGAATCTGCTGGCCGTGGCCGTAAGGCAGGATCTGGGTGATGGAGTAACGGCCGGTCGTCACCAGGCGATCAACGCCCGCGATGGCAGCGCCATTGTTGAAGGCAAAGTTGACGGCATTGAGCATGCCGTAAAGCAGGAACGCGATGGCAATCGACAGGCCGGTGAGAATCGTGCGCGGTTTGCGTCGGCCCAGCGCCGCCCAGATGAGCGGAAAGTATTTCATGCGCTTGCGCTCTGCTCGATCAGGCGTCCCTTATCCATATGCAATTGATGCGTGGCGTACTCGGCAGCCTTGGGATCGTGCGTGACCATGACGATGGTCTTGCCGTGCTGGCGGTTGAGCGTTTGCAGCAGGCCGAGGATTTCGTCGGCGGTTTTGCGGTCGAGATCGCCGGTCGGTTCATCGCAGACCAGCAGGGTCGGATCAGCCACCAGTGCGCGCGCAATTGCAACGCGCTGCGCCTGGCCACCGGAGAGTTCCGATGGTTTGTGCTTGGCGCGATCGGCAAGGCCGACGATCTCCAGCGCGGTCGCGACATGCTTGGCGCGCTGTGCCTTGTTCAACGGTGTCAGCAGCAGCGGCAGTTCCACATTCTTCTCGGCACTGAGCACACCGAGCAGGTTGTAGAACTGGAACACAAAGCCCACATGATGGGAACGCCATTGCGCGAGTGCGGCGCTGGAGAGCTGGTCGATGCGCTGTCCGCCGACATTGACTTCGCCGGAGCTGGGCTGGTCGAGCCCGCCAATGAGATTGAGCAGGGTGGTTTTGCCGGAGCCGCTGGGGCCCATCAGCGCCAGGAAATCGCCTTGGGAAATCGACAGGTCGAGCGGTTGCAGCACTTCAACGGTCTGTTTGCCGCGCGTGTAGTTCTTGGTCACGCCGCGCAGGCTGACGATGGCTTGACTCATGTTTCAAATCCTCATGGTGCTGCAATGATTCGTTGTAGGAGCGCCTCGACAACCGCTCCTGCATTGTTCTATCTCGGGCATCCGTGCCCTCGTCTCAGGCGCGATAACGCTATCGCTACATTATTCGGCGATCTTTACCTTGGCGCCATCAGAGAATTTGCTCATGTCGCCAACGGCGATGCTCTCGCCGGCGCTGAGACCGCTGAGGACGTACAGGCCTTCACTGCTTTTGCCACCGAGCCGCACCGCGCGGCGCTCCAGCTGGTCGTTCTTGATGACAAACAGCACGCCGGTGGCCCCTCCTGCGCATCCTGCGCCCGCGGCACTTGCACATCCATGTGCATCGTCTCCGCTGACTTGCACGGCGCCTTCCGGAACCAGCAATCCCTTGGGGGCTTCGGCAGGTTTGCTGGCGGTGTCATTCAAGAATGAAACGCGCACGCCCATGTCCGGCAGGATGCGGGGGTCTTTGTCGTTGATGCCGATGCGAACCTTGACGGTGGCCTTGCTGCGATCGGCAGTGGGAACCACGGCGATGACCTTGCAGGGAATTTCCCAGTCCGGATAGGCGTTGAGCTTGGCGGTGACCGGCTGGCCGGGTTGCACGCGGCCGATGAAGTTCTCGTTGACGTCGACGTTGACCTCCAGCGAGTCCATGTCTACCAGCGTGCCGATGCCCGTGCGCGTGCCTGCGCCGCCCGCGGAAAGCGGCGAGATCATTTCGCCCTGCTGTGCGTTCTTCACCGTGATCACGCCGGCAAACGGCGCGCGCACGACGGTGTCGTCGAGCTGCTGGCGGTAGACGTTGATATTGCGCTGGGCGACGTCGACATTGCCTTGCGCGGCTTCGACACCAGCGGCCTGCGCATCGGCATTGGCCTGCGCGGAGTCGTAGACCGATTGGCCGACGAAGCCTTTGCTGACGAGTTCCTTATTGCGCGCGGCCTGGCGCGTGGCGTCCTTGGACTGCGCATTGGCCTGCGCCAGGGTGGCACGCGCGGCATCCAGCTGCGCCTGCGCCAGCTGTAGTGCGGCGCGTGCATTGCTGTCATCAAGGCGGGCCAGAACCTGGCCCTGCTTCACCGACTGGCCTTCTTCCACCAGCAGCTCTTGCACCTTGCCGGTGACTTTTGAAGAGACCGTGGCCTGGCGTTGCGCCACGATATAGCCCGAGGCATCCAGCACCGAGCCACCGCCAGTGGCGCTGCTGGCTACGCGCGCAGGGACTGATTTGACCTGCAGCGCATCGCCGGGGCGTAGCACCAGGTAGATCACGGCAATCAGTGCAATCAGTCCCGCTGCGACAAGCCACGGCCACTTGGGGCGGGGTTCGGTAATGATGCCGTTACGGTCGATCTTGAGCTGGCCCAGAAGGGCGGTTTTATCGTTCATGCGGGAAGATGCTGTTCTTATAGGACGCGAATTGATGCCATAAGCCCGGTCGGCGCGCAACAATACTGCAGGATTGCGCAGCGATTCCGGTGGTTGCACACTGCGCGCACTAAAAATTCAGGGGGCTTGGATGAAGAAGCTATTCGGTTTAGTGGTTATTGCTGTGCTGGCGGTCATGGGTCTGTATTACGCGTGTCCCGACAAGCTGGCGCAGTATGCGGTTGACGGTGAACGTGCGGTTGCTCGCTTGAGCAAACATGAAATTGATGTGGCCGGATTCCACATTGTTTATCTGGACGGTGGCGTGGGAGAGCCCTTGCTGCTGCTGCATGGCTTTGGCGCCGACAAGGAAAATTTCACGCGCATTGCCAAGTTCCTGACGCCGCGTTACCGCGTGATCATTCCGGATTTGCCGGGCTTTGGTGAGTCCAGCAGCCCGATGGATGCTGACTACACCGTTGCGACGCAGGTCGAGCGGGTGCACGCGCTGGTGCAGGCGCTGGGACTGAAGTCGGTGCATATTGGTGGCAGTTCGATGGGCGGCAACATCGCGGCCTCCTATGCGGCCAAATATCCGGATGAGACCGGCAGCGCCTGGCTGCTGGCTCCGGCGGGCGTCTCCACGGCGCCGCCCAGCGTTCTTGAAGAGCGCATGCGCGGCGGTGGCAGCAATCCGCTGATCGCCAGCAACGCTGATGAATTCGCCGCAGTGTTTCACTTCGTGATGGCGGATCCGCCGTTTGTGCCGCGCCGCATCCTGGATGTGATGGGACGTACCGCGGTGGCGCACCATGACCTGAACGTGAAAATCTTCCAGCAGATTCGCGGCGAACCCCCTTTGGAAGGGCGAGTGAAGGGACTGACCGTGCCGGTGCACATTGTCTGGGGTGACCAGGACCGTGCGCTGAATGTTGGTGGGGCCAAGGTGCTGGCCGGGCTGATCCCCAATTCCAGCGTCTTGATCCTGCCCGGTGTCGGCCACCTGCCCATGCTGGAGCGTCCGCGTGAAGTGGGTCAGGACTACATTGCCTTCCGGGATGGACTGAAGTCCAAATAGTTAATTTTAATGTTGTTTTATCTTGAAAAGCCCCTGTTTCAGGGGCTTTTCTGCTTGTGGGGCCGGGGGTTGATACGGTGAATATGTAGCAATCTGCTACACTAAATCCGCATTCAAAACAGCGACAGGTTCAAACCCATGGCCAATCCCACCACGCCGATCCGTCTCGATGCCGAGATCACTTCATCCGCCCGCGAAACCGCGCGCCAGATGAGCCGCAGCGTGGCCGAGCAGTTGAGCCACTGGGCGCGCATTGGCCGCGAACTGGAACGCAGCCCGGATATCTCGATTCGCCACATCGAAGGCGTGCTCAACGGCAAGCGCAGCTACGACGCATTGTCGGTGAAGGAGCAGGCGCTGGTGCGTGCCTCCTGGTCGGCGCGTCTGGATGAACTCAGCAGTTCGCTGCGTCTGGATACCGAGTACAAGAAAGCTGGCTATCAATATGCCGAACTGGATGCGCAGGGTCATGTCGTGGTGCGTTCAAACACCAAACAGCGCGCGCGGAAATAAGCGTGCCGGTCCTGCATCTGCTGGCAGGCCCCAACGCCTCCGGCAAGACCACGTTCTACGAACACCTGCTGTATCCGGCAACGCGCCTGCCTTTCATCAATGCCGATCTCATCGCCAAGCGTGAATGGCCGGGCGATGAGGAAGCGCATGGCCATGATGCTTCTGCGCTCGCCGAGCAGGCACGCAACGCGGCGCTGGAAGCCCGGACTTCATTCATCGGCGAGACGGTGTTTTCCCATGCGTCGAAGCTGGCGCTGATCGAGCGCGCCAAGGCTGCGGGTTATAGCGTGACGCTGCATGTGTTCATTGTGCCGGAAGAACTCAGCGTGGCTCGCGCAAAGCTGCGCTCGGGGCAGGGTGGGCACTCGGTCCCCGAGGATGTCTTGCGGGCGCGATACAAGCGCTTGTGGGCGCTGATTGAGAAAGCGATTCCGCTGGTGGACGAGGTGTTTGTCTACGACAACAGTTCTGCGCGTAAACCATTCCGGGTGGTGGCGCAGTATCAGGATGGAGAGCGCTTGGGTGTGGCTAGTTGGCCGGCTTGGTCGCCGCTGTCTTGATGCAGTGTCGCGATGATCCAACTGTCCTTGTCTCCCTCTCTCCATGTTTTTTATGGGGAGAGGGTCGGGGTGAGGGGCAGGCTTTTTATGCGCTTCGCGGGCGACTGTCTGTTCTGATTGAGAGGGTGTCTTTCGCGCTGTAGCGCGAGTGTCTTTTCTTTGCGTGCCCAAAGAAAAGGCACCAAAAGAAAGGGCACCCTGCAACTACGCCGGAACGAAAAGCCGTTCCGGTTCCCTGTGCTTCTCGTACTGACCGGGCTTCATCGACAGGCCATCCATGGCGTGGCGATGAAGGCTTCGGCTCCTGCCTCGCCCGCGTCTGCGCGCGGCAATAACCGGCCAATACTGCGATGCTCGGCTTGTTGAAGGGAACCCGGTAAAGCAAAGCCACTTGTACATCTCAGCACAAGAAACGCTCACGTAGTTTTGATGCAGTGCTTTACGCGAGCAAAACGTTACGCCAACACTTTTCTCGCATCGAGAAATTGGCTGGCGAACGTATCAGATCTATTTTCAATAGCGGTACAAGTGGGCTTGTAGTGTTTCTTTGGTTACTTTCTTCGCCTAGAGGCGCCTACTGTTGGTGCGCCAAAGAAAGTAACCCGCACCACAGTGCGGAACACGCCCTCCCAATCAGAACAGACAGTAGCCCCGCGAAGCGCAAACCAACCTAGCTGACGGTGTGCAGGCCGCATTCCCGATTGTCTTCAACCTTGGTCGGATCAAAGTAATCAAAGTTATTCGGCAGGTTGTGCTTCTTGCAGTACTCGTACATGTCCTTGCTGCTCCACTTGAGCAGCGGCGCGACCTTGATCAGGCCGTTCTTGGTGATGCTGACCGGCGTCATCGCCTTGCGCTCTTCGGTGTCTTCGGCGCGGACGGCGGTGAACCAGATCTCCGGCTTCATCTCACGCACGGCGCGTTCGAACGGTTCCAGTTTCACTTCCTGTGTGAATGGCACCAGGCGCGGATCGCCGACGCCCGGCGTTTCAACACCTTCGACGGCTTCGCGATGCGCGCGTGAGCGGCGCGGGTGGTAGATGTGGAGGTTCAGATTGAGCTGCTTGGTGATCTCGTCGGCGACCTGGTAGGTCGCAGGCGTGGCGTAGCCATTGTCCATCCACAGCACCGGCATATCGGGCTGCTCGCGGGTGCACATATGCAGGATCACGGCGGCAAAGGGACGGAAATTGCTGGTGACGACGGACTTTTTGCCAAGGCCCACGGCCCAGCGGATCAACCCTTCCGGGTCATCGGCGTACTGGCTATTGATGGCGTCCAGATCAAGATTCACTGCGAACTCCAACCGCAAAACGGGCGCGCATTATAGAGAGTCCATGGTAGATTTTCCGGCCTGAGAAGAAACACCACAAAATCATTGATCTAAATGTCCATCGAGTCTTATAGCCAGCTACAGCCCTGGGAATCCAAAGCCGGGGTGGGGCCGACCCTCCGCGGTCGACGCACCGAAGCCGGCGCGCCGCTGATTCATTTCCTGCATGGCAACGGTTTTTGCGGCGGGGTTTACTGGCCGATGTTGCGCCACTTCCTGCCGCAGTATGGCCTGTTCACGCACGATATCGAGGGGCATGGCGACAGCGACAACCCGCCAACCTTCTCCGGCGTGGAAGCCATCATTCGGCGCATCCCGCAAGTGATGGCCGATCTGAAATTGCCGGGACAGCCGCTGATTGGCATGGGCCACAGTTTTGGCGGTGCGCTGACACTGCGCGTGGCGGCGGACAATCCTGGCCTGTTCAAGGCGCTGGTGCTGCTGGATCCCATCGTCATGCCGCCGACGTTCTTTGTCGGCGTGCACATTGCGTCTGCGCTGGGCCGGCATCCGCTGGCGAGCGCATCACGGCGCCGGCGGGATTCCTGGGCCTCGCGCGCAGAGGTGGCCGATCGCCTGCGCGGACGCGGCACCTACAAGGGCTGGACGCCGGAAGCGCTGCATTGCTTCGTCGAATACGCCACGCATGACGAAGGCGGCAAGCGTGTGCTGAGTTGCCCGCGGGAACTGGAAGCGCAGATTTTCGAGCGCCCTGTATGGCCATGGGCTGCATTCAAGAAGGCGCAGCTGCCGATCCTGTTCCTGCGCGGCGAGCAGAGTTTCCCGTTCTTCACGCGCGCAGAGAAGCTGGCGCAGAAGGCGAATCCGCAACTGGTGGTGAAGACGCTGCCGGGCGGTCATTGCTTCATGCAGGAAAATCCGGAAGCAGCGTATAAGGTTGTGGCGGAATTTCTGGCATCCCTCTAACGACGACATCAGGCGGGTTCAAACATGAGCACCATCGTTCTTCATCAATGGGAAATGTCGCCGTTCTGCAACAAGGTGCGGCGTTGCCTGAAGTACAAGGGGCTCGACTTTTCCGTGGTCGATTACAACGGCCTGTTGGCTCTGAATGCCGCCAAGCTGTCGAAGGTGGGGAAGCTGCCGGTGGTGGATTTTGATGGTCACCGCGTGCAGGACTCTGCGGCAATCGCGCGTTATCTCGACGAGAAATATCCGGCGAAACTGCTCTATCCACGTGAACCGCGCGCACTCGCGGAAGCACGCATGTGGGAGGACTGGGCGGGGCAGTCGCTCTACTTCTATGAAATCTATTTCCGCATGCTGGACCCGGTTTCGCTGGAACGGGGTCTCGACCTGATCAGCAAAGGCCGCCCGGCTTACGAGCGCACGATTCTCAAATATGTGTTCAAGAGCCGTTACCCGCGCAAATTGAAGGAACAGGGACTTGCGCGCATGCCGCGCGAGCAGGTGGAACGCCTGTTCTTTGATCGCCTTGCAGATATTGAAGCCCTGCTGGAAGGGCGCAACTACCTGGGCGGTGATACCCCCAATATCGCGGACTTCTCTGTCGCAGGCCAGCTTGACGAACTCGTCCGAACCAGTGAGCTGAAGCCGCGTATCCTCGGTTATCCTCGAATCGCAGCCTGGCTTCAGCGCTGCTAGCAAGGAGGCCTCATGAAACTGCCCATGCACATGCTGTTGCGTGATCTCGTGGTGATCGTGGTGACGCTGGCGCTGTGGCGCTGGAGCCGTGAACTGGATGTTGCGCAAGGCGCCTTGGCGATTCCAGTGGCCGTCCTCGCAGGTGCTTCAGCGGCGGTGGCAGGATTCCTGATTCACGAATGGGGACATCTGCTGGGCGCGCTCGTGGCTGGCAGCGCGGTGGAATATCCGTCGACGATCCGTTCGATCTTCCTGTTCAAGTTTGGCGACAGCAATGGTCGCCGCCAATACCTGTGGATGTCGGGCGGTGGATTTGCAGCCAGCATTGCCGTGATCATTGTCCTGGCGCTGACACTCAAATTTCACGCGCTGGCGGATTGGGTTGCGATTGCACTGGTTGTCGCCGGTGTTATTGCGACATTTGTCCTTGAATTGCCGCCAGCGTGGCGTGTGTTGCGCGGCGCTCCCGTGGAGCCCGATCTGGTGAAGTTGCCGCAGGGACAGGCATCAAGGTAGTGTCCGCTTTGACGGCATAAACTTGCCGTAAAACCGGAGTGTCGAATGTCTTCAAAGCCATCGGGTTCACCGAACCTGCTGACGCAGCGCCGTTTCCTGCCATTCTTTGTGGCACAGGCGCTCGGTGCGTTTAACGACAACATCTACAAGAACGCGCTGGTGATCCTGGTCACTTTCGGCATTGCAGGCATTACGCCGGATCAGGTCAATCTCTACGTCAATCTCGCCGCGGGCATTTTCATCCTGCCGTTCTTCCTGTTTTCCGCGACCTGCGGACAGTTCGCCGAGAAGTACGAGAAATCGCAGCTGATCCGCTACACCAAGCTGCTCGAAGTGGTGATCATGGTGCTGGCGGTGGTGGGTCTCTACCTGAAGAACATACCGATCCTGATGAGCCTGCTGTTTCTTCTCGGCGCGCAATCCGCGATGTTCGGGCCGGTGAAGTACTCGATCCTGCCGCAGCACTTGCAAGAACATGAACTGGTGGCCGGTAACGCCTGGGTGGAGGCGGCCACTTTTCTCGCGATTCTGCTCGGCACCATGCTGGGCGGGTTCCTGATTTCGCTCGATGGCGGATGGATGTGGGTCAGCATCGCGGTGCTGGTGGTGGCGCTGGGCGGTTATCTGTCAGCGCATGGGATTCCCAATGCTGCTGCTCCGGCGCCGGATCTCAAGATCAACTGGAACCCGGTGACGGAGACCTGGCGCAACTTCCAGTTCATGCGTGGCAATCGTACGGTCTATCTGTCGGTGATGGGCATCTCGTGGTTCTGGTTTTATGGCGCCACGTTCCTGTCGCAGCTCCCCAATTACACCAAGCTGTTCCTCGGTGGCGACGAGCATGTCGTCACGGTATTGCTGACGGTTTTTTCGCTGGGCATTGGCCTAGGCTCTTTCCTGTGCGAACGCCTGTCAGGGCACCGGGTTGAGATTGGCCTGGTGCCGCTGGGCTCGATTGGCCTGACGCTGTTTGGCATCGATATCTATTTCGCCGTGCCGCAACTGGCGGCGATTCACGGCCAGACCGTCACCCAGTTCCTGCAAAACATCAACAACCACCGCGTGCTGTTTGACTTGCTGATGATCGGTGTTTCAGGTGGTCTCTACATCGTGCCGCTGTATGCCTTGATCCAGACACGTTCGGCCGCTACGCACCGTTCACGCATCATCGCGGGCAATAACATTCTTAATGCCCTGTTCATGGTGGTGTCTGCACTGCTTGCGATCCTGCTGCTCAAGGTGGGTTTGACGATTCCGCAGCTGTTGCTGACCACGGCATTGCTTAACGCTGCGGTTGCGCTGTTCATTTATTCGCTGGTGCCGGAATTCCTGATGCGCCTGGTGGTCTGGGTGCTGATCAACACCTTCTACCGCATCAAGACCAAGGGATTGGAAAACATTCCCGATGACGGTCCGGCCGTGGTGGTGTGCAATCACGTCAGTTTCGTCGACGCCCTGATTCTGGGTGGCTCGATCCGCCGTCCGGTGCGCTTCGTGATGTACCACAAGATATTCAAGATGCCGGTGCTGTCCTTCATCTTCCGTAATGCCAAGGCGATCCCTATTGCGCCGGCGAAGGAAGACAAGGAAATGATGGAACGCGCATTCGACGAGATTGCACGCGAGCTGGAGGAGGGCAATGTCGTCGGCATCTTCCCCGAAGGAGCGATCACGCACGATGGCCAGATGGACAGCTTCCGCGGCGGCATCGAGCGGGTGATTGCGCGCACGCCGGTGCCGGTGGTGCCGATGGCGTTGCGCGGACTATGGGGGAGCATTTTCAGTCGCCGCGATACCTTCCTGAAGCGCATGCGCTTGCCGCGGCGGTTCTGGTCGAAGATTGAGTTGGTGGCGGGGCCGGCGGTTCCGGCTGATCAGGTGACGGCGGCTTTGCTGGAAGAGAAGGTGCGCGCTTTGCGGGGCGATGCTGTGTAGGGTGCGCTGTTCGCACCAATGCTTTGCTTCCCTCTCCCCATGCTTCTTATAGGGAGAGGGATTGAGGGTGAGGGGCGCTTCGCGGGCTGCTGCCTGTTCTTCCCTGAGGTCTTGTATTCCGCGCTGATGCGCGTCTTACTTTTCTTTGCGTGGCCAAAGAAAAGTAAGCAAAAGAAAGGCCACCCTGCGACTACGCCGGAACGAAAAGACGTTCCGGTTCCCTGCGCTTCTCGCCCTGATCGGGCTT
>Ga0116227_10010767_pt1 | contig 15760 bp, 14 predicted proteins | sample S1TSphgellanicum_FD_89693 | JGI IMG/M metagenome (GOLD analysis project Ga0116227, IMG submission 89693) | Host-associated microbial communities from peat moss isolated from Minnesota, USA - S1T2_Fb - Sphagnum magellanicum MG | ecosystem: Host-associated > Plants > Peat moss > Unclassified... | reverse complement strand
CCCGCTTACTTTCATCCCGGAAGTAAGACTGGATAACGTATCTAAATTAGGTGCCTTAAACTTTACTGATAACAATAACGCGCCTACCAAATCAGCTTCGCAATTTGCACTTGCTGCTGTGTATGCGTTCTAAAAATATGTATCAAGAACCTGTTAATTTAGATTAGTTGAATCGGTGTGTGAACGACTCCGAAATGCCGGCCGGAATTTTCGGCCGGCAATTTTAAACGATGGAAAACGAAAAAGATAATACGGTAAAAGACTTCATCGACCTGGTTAAACGGTCGCGCCGGGGGAAGCTCAAAATTTATATTGGGATGAGCGCCGGTGTGGGCAAAAGTTACCGGATGTTGCAGGAAGCACATGCGCTGATGCGTAATGGCATCGGAATCCAAATTGGCTATATCGAAACACATAATCGCGCTGAAACTCACGCCTTGCTGGCCGGATTACCTGTTATTCCCCGCCGTAAAATATTTTATAAGGGCAAGGAACTGGAGGAGATGGATCTACAAACTATCCTGAATCGCCACCCTGAAGTTGTGATAGTAGATGAGTTGGCCCACAGCAATATAGAGGGCAGCAAAAACGGTAAGCGCTGGCAGGATGTGGCCGATATTTTGGAAGCCGGCATCAGTGTAATTACAGCCGTCAACATCCAGCACCTGGAAAGCTTGAACGAAGAAATTGAGGAAATAACCGGCATCCCGATCACGGAAAGGATTCCAGATAAAATATTGGAGATGGCGGATGAGATCGTCAATATTGACCTAACCGCTGATGAATTAATTGACAGGTTAAAGGATGGCAAGATTTACGATCAAAGTAAAGTTGAACGCGCATTGCAAAACTTTTTCCGTAACGATAAGATCCTGCAATTGCGCGAGATTGCTTTGAAAGAAGTAGCCCATCACCTGGAGCGAAAAATAGAGATTGAGATACCCAAGCAAATTAAATTGCGACCAGAAAAGTTTTTAGCCTGTATCTCGTCTAATGCGGAAACGGCTAAGATTGTGATCCGTAAAACAGCCAGACTGGCATCATATTACCGCTCGCCCTGGATTGTGCTGTATGTGCAAAGCAGCAGCGAGAGTATGGAGCGAATTAAATTAGATAAGCAGCGCCATTTAATTAATAACTTTAAACTGGCAACCGAGCTCGGCGCCGAAGTAATTAAACTAAAAAGTAACCAGATTACCCAAACGATAATGAAGGTGGCCGACGAGCGCGAAATTACCACCATTTGCATTGGCAAACCACACCTCAGCCTGTTCCAGGTGATATTAAGGACGGCCGTATTTAACGAGTTGCTGAAAAATATCGCAGCAAAAGAAACTGATTTAGTGATACTATCATGAAAGTAAAAAATAAGCTAAGGTTAGGATTTGGATTCCTGTTTATTGTTGTGCTGCTGTTTGGCGGCATCTCGCTGTATTACATCAATCAAATATCTAATAACGCTAAAGTAATTTTAAAAGACAATTACGAAACGCTGAATTACTGCCGCGCCATGCGTAGTATTTTAGATGAGAACGGCCTGCCGTTGAATAACGAACTCATTACCAAGTTTAATGCTGAACTGGCTAAAGAAGAACATAACATCACAGAAAATGGCGAAGCGCAGGCTGTGACCGGCTTAAAAGCTTCGTTCGGTGTTTTGCAAAATAAAAGTATTTCAGTGGCAGATCAAATCATCGCCGAAAGGCATATTCGCCGCCATTTGCTGGATATTGAAATGGTGAATATGAAAGCCATTGTTCGTAAAAACGATATGGCGGTAAAATCGGTAGACCGATCTACCCTCTACTTAGGCCTGGCAGCGGCTATTACATTTATGTTATTGTTCACTTTCAGCGTCAATTTCCCCGGATTTATTATTAACCCCTTGCATACATTGTTGATGGGAATCAGGGCTATTGGCGAGAAAAACTACAAACAACGCATTCATTTTAATAAAAGCGATGAATTTGCCGAAGTGGCCCGCGCATTTAACGATATGGCCGAACGGTTGGACGAATGGGAAAATAGCAATGTATCCAAACTAATGTCGGAAAAGCTGCGGATTGAAACCATTATCGAACATATGCACGATGCCATTATTGGGGTGAACGAGCAGCAGCAGGTGCTTTTTATAAATACGGCCGCCAAAGGGATTTTAAGTTTAGGTCCGGATAAATTAGAAGGAAAATCGGTAACGGATATTTCGAAAAGCAATGACCTTTTCCGATCCATTATCACGGAAGACAAGGCAGGCAAGCCATTTAAAATTGTAGTTGATGGTAAAGACGCCCATTTTCAGTTAGAAACGCGAGAGATCAATGTGCCAAATTTATCGCCCGACAGTGGGCCGATGAAAATTGCCAAAAACTCAGCCGGCAAGGTTTATATCCTGCGTAATATCACCGAATTTAAAGAGCGTGACGAGGCTAAAACCAATTTCATCGCTACCATATCACACGAGTTAAAAACCCCCATCTCATCCATTAAAATGAGCCTTAAATTGATGAAGGATGAACGTGTGGGCCATATCAATACCGAGCAACAGCAGTTATTGGAACATATTAAAGATGACAGCGACCGCCTGCTGAAAATCACCAGCGAACTGCTTGAACTTTCGCAAGTGGAAACAGGAAATATTCAATTAAACTTTGTACCGGTTAGGCCCGAACAAATAGTTGATTATGCCATAGCATCAGTCAGCTTTCAGGCCGAACAAAAGGGCGTAAAATTAGAGGTGATAAAAGAAGGTAACATTCCGGATGTGAATGTAGATGTAGAAAAAACAGCCTGGGTACTGGTCAACTTTTTATCGAACGCGCTGCGCTACAGTGCCGAAAAATCTAAAGTGATCATCGGCATCCAGAATAAAAGAGCAGAAGTTGAATTTACCGTAAAGGATACCGGCAAAGGCATAGATGAGCAATATCAAAAACGTTTGTTCGATCGCTACTTCCAGGTGCCTACCGATGGGCAAAACAAATCGGGGTCGGGTTTGGGGCTGGCTATTTCTAAAGACTTTATCGAAGCTCAGAACGGCCGCATTTGGGTAAAGAGCGCTATTGGAGAAGGGAGTACTTTTGGATTTAGTTTACCGGTTGGAGCTTAAAAAATTAAAATAGCTAAAAGACGCTTCGTTGTAAGGTTAACGCTTTGACAGATATGTTATTGCGTTTGAAAAAATATAGTTCAAAAGTGGCATAAGCATCATTTATGCCTGTTATTTTTGAGAAAAAAAAGCCATGCATACACCATTCGCGCAAACTTACTTTCACGGTACAAAGGCCGATTTGGCCGTAGGCGATTTGATAGAAATCGGTATCGAATCAAATTATGGCCAACGAAGCAAAGCCAAATATATCTATCTCAGTTCCACGCTCGACGCTGCGGTTTGGGGTGCTGAATTAGCATTGGGCGATAGTCCTGAACGGATATATTTGGTTGAGGCCACCGGCCCTATTGAAGATGACCCCAATTTAACGGATAAGAAATTTCCGGGTAACCCTACAAAATCTTACCGTTCAAAACACCCTTTCAAAATAGTAGGCGAAGTAACCGTATGGCATGGACATCCGGCTGAGCAGATCCAGGCGATGAAAAATGGCCTGGCCAAATTAAAGGAACAAGGTATTGAAGCGATAGAAGATTAATCGATACTACGCCAATTCTACTTTGAATATTCCTGATCGCTGACATGCTCCAGCCAGTCAACCACTTTGCCGTTCAGATTTTCCTGAATAGCGATATGGCTCATTGCATTTGCGGGTGATGCACCGTGCCAGTGTTTCTCATTTGGTTCAAACCAAACTACATCACCAGGGCGTACCTCTTCTACCGGGCCACCCTGGCGTTGTACCCAACCCAAGCCCGATACAATGATCAGCGTTTGGCCCAAAGGATGTGTATGCCAGGCGGTACGTGCACCGGGTTCAAAAGTAACGGTGGCCGATGCCGCGCGACGGGCATCATTGGCATCAAATAAAGGATCGATCCGTACATTGCCGGTAAACCAATCCGCCGGCCCCTTGGCCGACGGTTTAGTTGCTAATCTGGTTATTTCCATTTTTAAGCGTTTTTTAAAGATTGCATGTCAATCACAAAACGGTAACGCACATCGCTTTTCAGCATCCGTTCGTAAGCTTCGTTAATCTCTTGTATTTTGATAACCTCAATTTCGGATACAATGTTGTGCTGACCACAAAAATCAAGCATTTCCTGAGTTTCGGCAATACCGCCAATAACCGATCCGGCTACCGATTTGCGGCCTAATATCATCGGTACAGAATGCAGCATCGGTTCCAGCGGGCCTAAATAACCAACTAATACAACGGTGCCGTCAACGCCAAGTGTTGCTACGTAAGGGTTCACATCGTGCGCATAAGGTACGGTGTCGATAACCAAATCAAATTTACCTTTTACAGCGGCCATTTGCGCTTCATCGGTTGAAATGATAATCTCATCGGCACCTAATGATTTTGCATCTTGCTCCTTACCCGGCGTGCGTGAAAACAAACTAACTTTTGCACCAAGTGCTTTAGCCAATTTGATTGCCATGTGGCCCAAACCACCCAAGCCTACTACAGCAACGGTGCTTTGTGGGCCTACATTCCAATGCCTTAACGGCGACCAAGTGGTGATACCGGCGCAAAGCAATGGTGCTGTTGCGGCCAGGTCAAGATTTTCGGGCACCTTTAATACAAAATGTTCGGTAACTACTACTTTTTCTGAATAGCCGCCAAAGGTGTGGCCGCCCAGGTGTTTATCTTTACCGTTATAGGTGCCGGTAAAACCCGGAATACAATATTGCTCCAGATCTTTTTGACAACTGGCGCATTCCCGGCACGAATCTACCAGGCAACCTACGGCAGCCAAATCGCCTACCTTAAATTTAGTAACCTCGCTGCCTACGCGGGTTACGCGGCCAACAATCTCGTGCCCGGGAACGGCGGTATATTTGGTGCCTCCCCAATCGTTACGGGCGGTATGCAGGTCCGAATGGCAAACCCCACAATACAGGATATCAATCTCCACATCGGTTGGAGTTGGCTCGCGCCTTACAATGCTTAATTCTTTTAATGGTGCTTCGGCAGATGCTGCGCCGAAGGCTTTTACGGTTGATGTATTCATTTTTTTGATTTGTTTTTTAAATTTTAACGGCCTTGTCTGTCTGCTAACTGCTGTGGATAACGGGCTCCCTGTATTTCAATATTTCCAAGTGCTTTTTCTATCACTGCTAAATCTTGCGCGCTCAGCTTAACATTGGTCGCGGCAATGTTTTCTTCTAAACGGTGAAGTTTGGTGGTGCCCGGTATCGGCGCAATCCAAGGCTTTTGCGCTAATAGCCAGCTAATTGCTACTTGTGCGTTGGTTATACCTTTCTCGATTGCAATTTCACTCAAGGCGTCTACCAGTCCCTGATTGGCCAATCTGTTTTCTTCGGTGAAACGTGGTACAATGTTACAGAAATCATTCTCGCCAAAAGTGGTATCAGCGTTAATGGATCCGGTAAGGAAACCTTTACCCAGCGGACTAAACGGCACAAAGCCGATGTTCAACTCTTCCAGCAAAGGCAGTATCTCCTTTTCCGGTTCACGCCACCATAAAGAGTATTCGCTTTGCAAAGCTGTTACCGGTTGTATCGCATGCGCCTTCCGTATGCTGGCTGCACCGGCTTCGGACATGCCAAAATATTTCACCTTGCCCTCCGCTATCAGTTCTTTAACCGTTCCGGCTACATCTTCCATTGGCACATTGGGATCAACGCGGTGTTGGTATAACAAATCAATTCGATCTGTTTTTAAGCGTTTAAGTGACGCCTCGGTTACCGCGCGGATATTTTCTGGACGACTATCCAGACCATCAAAAGGTTTCCCGTTTTTAAAACCGAACTTAGTGGCAATTACCACTTCATTGCGGAATGGCGCCAGGGCCTCTCCTACCACTTCTTCGTTTTCGTAAGGTCCGTAAGCCTCGGCGGTGTCAAAAAAGTTAATACCTCTTTCAAATGCACTACGAATTAATTTGATAGCGGTTTGCTTTTCGGTAGCCGGGCCGAAACCGAAAGTAAGGCCCATGCAGCCTAACCCAATGGCTGATACTTGAAGGTCTTTCCCTAATATTCTTTTTTCCATGATGCTTGTCTTTTAATGAACGGGACAAAGTTGCACCCTGTTTTTGGCAAAGCGCTTATACAGAATACTGGATTACCTACCAATTTTACTGGCTGTAATATGGATATGCTTTGCGCAGCTTTTAAATAGCTAAATTTGAATAAGCAAATGAGCAAACGATGGAAGATATTATAAAAATAGAAAGTGTTGATCAGTATAATAAAATGCGCGGAATTACTACCCTGCATCCTTTGGTATCTATTATAGACCTTTCTAAAGCGGAAGCCTTGCCCTCAGGCGTTTTTAACCTAAGTTTATATACCGTTTACCTGAAACAGATTATTTGCGGCGAGCTGCGTTACGGCCGGAATTATTATGATTATCAGGAAGGTACATTGATATTTATTGCTCCCGGGCAAATCATCGGTAAACAACCTGCTACTCCAACGCCGGCGCAAAAAGGTTGGGCCCTGGTCTTCCATCCCGACTTAATTAAAGGCACTTCGCTGGGTAAACACATGCAGGATTATTCTTTTTTCTCTTACGATGTCAACGAAGCCCTTCACCTATCCGACAAGGAACAGCAAATAGTGTTGGAGCTTTTTGCCAAAATTGAATACGAACTGGAACAAACAATTGATCAGCACAGCCGCAAACTTATTTCGGGCAACATCGAATTGTTTCTAAATTACTGCATCCGCTTTTACGACCGACAGTTCATCACCCGCGATCAGGCACACAAAGGCGTAATCGGTAAGTTTGAGAATTTACTGCACGAATATTTTTATGCTAATAAGGCCGGGCAATCCGGTCTGCCTTCGGTAGCCTATTGTGCCGAACAGTTAAACCTATCTGCCAATTACTTTGGCGATCTGGTTAAAAAAGAAACCGGCCAATCTGCTCACGATTATATCCAATCTAAGTTAATGGACGTAGCCAAAGAGCGCATATTTGATACCGAGCGTTCGGTAAGCGAAATTGCCTATGAACTCGGCTTTAAATATCCGCAGCATTTTACCCGATTGTTTAAACAACGCACCGGTCGCACTCCGCAGGAATATCGCAATCTGAATTAAGATTTGTTATTGTGTTGTTTTATTCATGTTGACTCGTTAATAAAAATCGTTTGTCAACTTTCTTTAATTTGCTAATTTTATTAGTAAACTTGTTTTGATGAAAAGCAAAATATTTGAAGAACTGCCGAAAGCAGTTAAAACCAGTGCCGAAAGATGGGTTCGGGTTTTACCTGACCAAGGCGAAGGTTATCAACTTTACGATGTTTTCCATGAAAGGATTATCGGTCGGATTTTAGTTGATGCGAATGATTACTGGATTTATGACGGAAATATATTGACGATTGAAGAGCAGGAAGAAATAGCGGGCCTGATTACTGGAAACCAAAGAGAGATGAATGATCTGATCAAAACTTTATTTTACTAAGCCTTCCTTTTATACGCAAAAACCCGGCTTGCTGTACAAACCGGGTTTTTCTATCAATGCATCCTCTGAATTAAATAGCAGTGTCTCTTCTTAAGAAACCTAATATCAGCGAAATGATTGCAATAACTAATAAAGCGTGTATTAAACCGCCGGCTGAATAAGCAAATGTTCCGATAGCCCAACCAATTATCAGGATGACAGCTATAATATACAGTAATGATCTCATGACTTTGTGTTTTAAGTGAATTTATATATATATTCCGTTGCAAAACAGGTACCAAACTAGGTTTAGCTTAAAATACCTTCATAACAGGCGAACAGGAGTAGTTTTTTGTAGACAGTTGGCTACCACATGCAGACATTTGCCCAGAATTAACTACTTGTTAAGTTTTTAAAGATTTAGTAACAATAAAAACCAATTTTGTAAATTGCCACGTGAAAACGCTCCTAATTATTGAAGACGATAGAGATATTATGAACGTCATGGTCACAGCCCTGAAAGGCGAAGGCTATTCTGTCCAGACCGGTTTTGATGTTACGGCGTTGTTCGAGATTGAAAAAGACCCGCCTGCGTTAATCCTTTTAGATAACTGGCTGGATGGTAAAACCGGACATGATATCTGCTATCAATTGAAACGTTCGCCCAAAACTCAGATGATTCCCGTGTTGTTGGTCTCGGCCACGCAAAACCTGGCCCAAACCGCAGCAAGCTGTGGCGCCGATGGTTTTTTAATGAAACCGTTTGAACTGGAAGAACTATTTGAAGCCGTAGCGAGACTTAGTTTATAACTTCTGCCCTAACCTACTCTTCAATGCTTCCTAAGGTATTTCTAAGGTATTTCTAATTCACCTTTAACCGGCCTGCGATAGCTTTGTGTTAACAAAAACGGTCGTACACACGCTTTTGTAACTGTTCTTTTAATCAATTCTACAAAGTGTATAAAAAACGGCCTGTTGCTACTGCTTCAGGCCGTTTTTTGTAAGTTAAATATTGAATTGATTCTCTTAAGATTCGCTTTTGGGGAAAGTAACAACAACCTGGTTTGTGCGATTGCCGATGATATTGAACTGAATGGTTGCCTTATGAAACTCCAGCACCCGGCGCACAATACTTAAACCTATTCCGCTCCCGTTAACATGTCGGGTATTGCTGCCCCGGTAAAAGGTTTGAAATAATTGGGCTGTATCTGTTACTTGCGGGGTATCGCCAGTATTGGTAACAATCAATTCTATGGTTTCCGGCTGCTGAATAATCAAACAATCTACCATCCGGTTATCCGAATAGAGGTAAGCGTTTTTAAATAGATTTTGCAAAACTATTTTCAGCAAGGTTTCATCGGCCAGTACTTCCAAATCGGTATCCCGCCCCGAGTTATTATCGATATCAAATTTAAAATGAAAATCAGGATAAGTAACCGACAACGCCGACGTTGCGGCAAACACCAATTCATCTAACCTCAATTTATCAAAAGATGAGGCATTTTCGCGCCGGCTAATATCCGCCAAGGCAACTAAGGAACTGATGATCTCAGATACCTGGAAAACATCATCAGATACACTTTTAAGCTGATTTCTAAGATCTTCTTCTATTGTGTCAGATTGGATCATATTCTCTAACTGGGCCGCAATCCGGGCAACCGGGGTACGAAGCTCATGTGATGCATTCCCGGTAAATTCCCGTTGCCGGTTATAAGCCTGGTCTATCCTATCCATCAACTGATTAAAGGAATGCGCCAGGGCGTTAATCTCATCAGGCTTATTATCGTTTTGCAGGCGAACGGTCAGGCTGTGATCATTGATTTCCTGAATTTGAAGACGAAATTTATCCAAAGGCTCAAGACTTCGTTTACTCAAAGTAAAAGATAGCAACCAAACCGCCGCGGTGCTCACCACAAATGCACCCAGCAACAGGTAGCTTAAATATCGTAGCCGCCGGTTACCATAGGTATCTTCGGCTGAAATGAAAACGTAGTAAAATTTATTACCATCGTGATAAGCCAAACCCACTACATCATAACGCCCTTTTCGTTCGAAAAACTTTTGCTTTTCCCGCACCTGCTCAAAGTCGGACGGTTGCCATTTAATCTCAATCAGGTGGTTGGTATCATAAATTAGAGAGTCCTTTTCGTCGAAGATCTCTGTGTTTTCGGTGTATAAACGGCTGATACTATTTTTGTCAAGGATCTTTTGCGTATTAAAGTCGATCTCTTTAACGGTCAGTAAGATCTTAGCGGTATTCTCACCCTTCTCACCCAAGCGGGCGGCAAATTCGGTAGTTCTGAAGCTGGAAAAGAGGAAATAAATGGTACACATCACTGTAGCCACCACCAGCGAGAAGATGCAACTGAAAACGAAAGAAAACCGCTGTTTTAAATTCATTTATTTGATGAAATAACCAAAGCCGGGCCGCGTTTGTACCAACGCCCTGTCAAAACCTTTATCTATTTTATTACGCAGATAATTGATATAAACCTCTATGGTGTTAGTGCCGGTCTCGAAATTAATATCCCAAACTTTAGCCGCGATAGTTTGCTTGGAAACCGGCTTGCCGCCGGCCAGCGCCAGTATCTCCAGCAGCTTATATTCTTTAGGCGTAAGTATGATCTCTTTCCCGGCGCGGGTCACCTTCATATCCTGCAAATCAATCACCAAATCGGCAATTGTAACCCGCTGATGATCTGTCTCCCGTTTGTTTTGGCTTCTGCGCAGCAAGGAATTTACCCTTACCAGCAATTCATCCAAGTGAAATGGTTTAACCAGGTAATCGTCAGCTCCCGATTCAAAAGCGTTCACCTTATCTTCAACCGCGCTAAAGGCGGTGAGCATCAATACCGGAATTTCGGCATTGGTTTCCCGTACTTTTTTACAAACCTCAATGCCGTTCATTAGCGGTACATTTACATCAAGGATGTACAGATCGTATGTCTCGATGTTAAGTTGTTTGAAAAATACAACACCGTCGTAAACCACATCGCAATGAAAACCGCGGTTGCTTAAAAACAACCGCAGTTCATTTGCCATTTTAGGATCATCTTCTAAAACCAACAGGTTAGCCATAGCACAAATGTAAAACCATTTTAGCTTACCGCACCTATTCTTTTTAACAGTTTACGATTTTCGCGACGGTGGATTAATTTATATACCATAGCATAAATAATTGGCAGTATCAGCAAGGTAAGGATGGTTGAAGTAACCAAACCGCCAATTACCACAATAGCCAATGGTTTTTGCGTTTCGCTGCCTATACCGGTTGATACGGCTGCCGGCATTAAACCGATAGCCGCCATTAGGGCGGTCATCACCACCGGGCGCACTCTTGAGATCACTCCATCTAACAACGCGGCATCTAAAGCCATATGCGCTTCCAGATTTTTCTTAAATACCGAGATCAGGATCACACCGTTTTGGATACAAACCCCAAACAAGGCAATGAAACCGATACCTGCCGAAATACTGAAGTTAGTGTTTGTAATATGTAAGGCCAGGATCCCGCCTATCAATGCGAATGGTACGTTTAAGATAACCAGTGTAGCATCCTTCACGTTACCGAAAGTAACGAACAGGATCAGGAAGATCACCAGTAAACAAATAGGCACCACACGGGCCAGGGTGTTTGATGCCCTGATCTGATTTTCAAATTCGCCATTCCACGTGAACGAGTAGCCGGTATCCAGTTTAACTGCTGCACCCACTTTTTGCTGTGCTTCGGCAATGGTGCTACCCAAATCGCGGCCACGCACCGAGAATTTTACGGCAATATAGCGGGTATTATTGTCCCGGTAAATAAACGCCGGGCCGGTAAGCGTGGTGATATTGGCAATCTCTTTAATAGCGATTTTAGAACCATTTAAAGTAGGCACCATCAAGCGCTCAATTTTATCCTGAGCATCACGGTAACCTTCCTGGTAGCGGATGCGGATATCAAATTTACGTTCGCCCTCGTACAATGTAGTAGCAGCTTTACCGCCGATAGCCATCTCAATTACGGCGTTAGCATCGGCAGTAGCTACACCATATTGCGCCATTTTGCGCTGATCTAACTCAATCCTAAACTCAGGTTGGCCCAAATTGCGCAGTACGCCCAAATCTTCCACACCCTGTATTTTACGCAGCACGCTCATTACCGAATCGGCTTTATGATCGAGCACCGTAAAATCGGGCCCGAAGATTTTCACCGCCATAGATGCAGGCACCCCGGCCACAGCCTCGGCTACGTTATCAATAATCGGCTGCGAATAGTTGTAAATAATCCCCGGGAACTGGCTTAGCTTTTTATCCATTTCGGCAATCAGCTCTTCCTGCGTGATATGGCGTTTCCACTCTTTTTGAGGTAATAAATCTACCTGGATCTGTACGTTGAAGAATCCTTTAGGGTCGGTACCGTCGTTAGTACGGCCCACTTGCGAAAGTGTTTGTTTAACCTCGGGAAAAGTGGACAGGATAGCACGCATTTTATTGGTGATGTTCACCGAGCTTTCCAGCGATGTACTCATTGGCATCTGGGCGGTTACCCATAATGCACCTTCGTTCAGTTGCGGTAAAAACTCCGAACCTAAAAACCTGGCCGAGAAGAAGGTAATCATCATAAAAGCGATGGAAACGATCAGACTGGATTTTTGGTTGCGATACGTAAAGTTAAACATCCGGCGAATGCCGCTTTCGAAAAATATAACAACTGGATTGTGTTTCTCTTTTACGTTTTTGCGCAACAAGATGCTTGACAACGCCGGCACCAATGTCAGCGTAAAGATCAACGCGCCCAACAAAGCAAACCCTAAGGTATAGGCCAGCGGTGAGAACATCTTACCTTCAACCTTCTGGAAAGCGAAAATCGGCACCAAACAAGTTAAGATGATGAGTTTAGAGAAAAAGATAGCTTTACCCATCTCAGCGCCTACGTTTTTAAACAAGCCTAATTTGGCCAGTTTATTAAAGCGCTCCATACCAACTTCATGGGCTTTATGATCAAGCGCTACAAAGATCCCTTCCACCATTACCACCGCGCCGTCAATAATAATCCCGAAATCGACCGCGCCCATACTTAGCAAGTTGGCGCTCATTCCTTTCAATTTTAGACATATGAAGGCAAATAACAAGGCCAGCGGGATAATGATAGCCACGGTTAACGTAGTGCGCCAGTCTGCCATAAACAGGAATACAATTACGGTTACAAGCACAATACCTTCTAACAGGTTATGGATCACCGTTTCGGTACAAAAATCCATCAGCGTGGTACGATCATAAAACGTGCTGATCTTTACATCTTTTGGCAGGATGTTTTCGTTCAGGTCTTTTACCTTGGCCTGGATGCGGGTTAATACCTCGGCAGGGTTTTCGCCTTTGCGCATCACCACAATACCTTCAATTACATCGTTATTTTTATCGCGCCCAACCTGGCCTAAACGCGGCAGACCGCTTTCCTTAATCTCGGCTACATCTTTAGCCAAAATTGGCACGTTGTTCACGTTTTTGATGATGATATTGCGAATCTCGTCGATATTATTGATCAAACCTATCCCACGCACCACGTAAGCCTGGTCGTTTTTATTGATCACATCGCCACCTACGTTAATATTACTGCGGTTAATGGCAGTATAAACATCAAGCGATGTGAGGCTGTATTTTTGCAGCAACGCAGGATTAACACTCACCTCATAATCTTTTTCTTCACCGCCAAAGCTGTTCACGTCGGCTACACCCGGCAAGGCTTTAAACTGGCGATCTAACACCCAATCCTGCAAGGCAGTTAACTCGTGGATGGTTTTAGTTTTGCTTTTTAGCGTGTAACGATAAATCTCGCCGGTAGGTCCATACGGCGGCTCTACTTCGGGTTTTACACCATCGGGCAGGTCGGCGTTGCTTAGCCGACTCAGTACCTGTTGACGGGCGAAGGCATCGTCTACATCATCATCAAAAATGATGCGCACGTAAGATAAGCCGAAAGATGATGTGGTACGTAAATTGGCCTTTTTCTGCACCGAGTTGAGCACCGTCTCCATAGGGATGGTGATCATTTTCTCCACCTCTTCAGCGCTGCGACCAGGCCATTGGGCAATGATGATGATCTGTGTATTGGTTACGTCAGGGAAAGTCTCTATAGGGGTGTTACTATAACTCCACACGCCTAAAACAACCAGTACCGCAGTCATAAAGAACACGAAGTAGCGGTGTTTCAGCGAGAAATAGATAATATTTTTGATGAATTTGTTCATTTTGTTTTTGTCATTAGTCAGTGGTCATTAGTCATTAGCAGGGAATTGGAGCGGGCGTAGTCAGTCTTTTTTAATTTTGACTTTTGACTTCGTGCTCAAGACTTCCGACTTAATCCGCCGTTAAAGCATCGTATAACATCAGCTGATTTTTAGAGATCACCTTATCGCCGGCTTGCAAGCCTGACGAGACGTAGGCTGTTTGATCAACGGTTTTAATCACGCTCACCTCACGTACTTTCAGGTCGCACTTGCTATTGTAAACCACTACATAGTTCTTGCTGCTATCGAAAACGATGGCTTTTGCCGGAACCGCTATAGATTGCTGATTCTCATTATTAGTGATTACCACATTGGTGAACATTTCAGGTTTCAATAACATATCGGGGTTAGGCAAGGCGATTTTGATCTTCATTACCTTGTTATCAGGATCAAGCACCGAGCTAACCTCATTTACTTTACCCATAAACACTTTGCCCGGGTACGCTATGGTAGTAACTGCAGCGTTGTAACCGACTTTCACTTTTGCGATATCTGACTCGAACACGTTGGCCCAAATCCAAACATCCTTCATGTTGCTGATAGTGAACATGCTGCCGCTGTTATCGTTACGGATAAAGCTGCCCGAAGTGATGTTTTTTTCTACGATGTAACCGCCTTCAGGAGCTTTGATAGTTAGCATGCCGTTCTCTCTTGTGTTACCACCACCGTTGATAGATAGTGCCGATTTTACTTTACGATTAGCCGCGTTGGCTTTGTTATAATTCTCTTTAGCTTCGGTATAATCGCGCTCACTGCTGATGCCGTTTTTGTACAGGTATTCAGCCTGATCCATCTGGCGTTTAGCGATAGCTAAGTCGGAATTGGTTGATGATAGGTCGGTATAGTTCCCGGCTACATCAGCGCTACGCATTACTGCCAGCGTCTGGCCTTTGCTCACTTTATCGCCTAAGGATACTTTCACCTCAATTACCTGACCGCTGCTGAAAGGGAATACTTTCACCACGTTGTTATCGTCGGATGCAACTTCGCCCGATAGGGTTAGCTCGTTTTTAATGGTGGTGGTTTTGGCGGTATCTATAGATATGATCTTGGCAAGGGTATCGCTGATGCAAACCTCTTTGCTTTCTACAGCCTCGGGTTTTTTAGAGTGGCAAGCTGATAAGCCGATTATTGCAGATAAGCCGGCTAATAATATTTTATTTTTCATTGCTTTAGTTATAATATCAGGATGATTGATTAGGGTTTAATAACAGTGGTGCCGGTGGCGTAATTAAGGTCGGCGATGGATTTTTGCAGGTTGTACTGCTGCTGAATGATCTTCAGTTTGGTGTCCTTATAAGTATCAAAGAAATCAACAAACTCAATCAGACCGATTTGCCGCTCTTTAAAGCTTTTCAGCATACTGTCGAACAGTTTATCGTATTGCTGATTGAAGGTAGTTTGCTGGGTGCTGAATAATTGCTGGTTCAACGTATATTGATTAACCGCAGCAACCACATCGTTTTTTAAACGGGCTTCATTATCCTTCACCGTGGCTTCCTGGCTTTGTACATTATATTTAGCCGATTTGATATTTCCCTGGTTGCGGTTGAAAAATGGCAAGGGCAATCCAATTTGCAGACCATAATAGTTTGGCGCATAGCTGCTGTTTTTATCGTAAGCCACACCAACGGTAACATCGGGCACTGCCATTGCTTTTTGTAACGACAGATTATGTGATGCAGAAGCTAATTGATATTGATTACCTAAATAATCGGCACGATTAACTTTGGCTTGCTCGATTAACGTTTGGGCATTCAGCACGATGCTTTTATCGGGCACCGTATTGACGATGGGTGAAACAAAAACAGTCTCATTAGTGCCCAACAATGTCTTCAGTTCAGTTTGCAAATCGTTGATCTGTTTGCTGTTTTCGATCATGTCGTTCTGTAAGCCGAAAAGCAGGGCCTTTAAACGCACCAGGTCCTTCATAGAAGTGTTACCTACATCGAATGATTTTTG
>Ga0116227_10010766_pt1 | contig 15761 bp, 14 predicted proteins | sample S1TSphgellanicum_FD_89693 | JGI IMG/M metagenome (GOLD analysis project Ga0116227, IMG submission 89693) | Host-associated microbial communities from peat moss isolated from Minnesota, USA - S1T2_Fb - Sphagnum magellanicum MG | ecosystem: Host-associated > Plants > Peat moss > Unclassified... | reverse complement strand
TCGAGCGAATGAGGCATTCGAGACCCATTTCGTCGACGCGGCGCGCGAGATGGGAGTTCGTGAGGTGCCCGGCGTGCGACAGATCGTCGAGGAATTGCGGTCGACGGATTTCGAGGTTGCGCTGACCACTGGTTTTTCGTCGTCGACTCGCGAGGCCCTCATCAAGGAACTCGAATGGGAGGATCTCTTTCCCGTTCGTGTCTCGCCCGAAGACGTGGGTCGAGGTAGGCCGGCGCCGGACATGCTCTTGTGGTGTCTCGTTCGACTTCGGGGTCACTCGGTTGATTCAATGCTGGTCGTGGGCGACACCGCGTCGGACATGCTGGCCGGTAAGCGAGCGGGAGCGGGCCTGTGCGTGGGAGTGCTCACGGGCACGGACGACGCGAATCGTCTTCGTGACAGTGGTGCTGATGAAGTCGTCAACTCGGTCGCGGACTTGATGGCGATTGACGCGGTGCGTAAAGCCGATAAATCGTGAACGAAGTGTGCACAATTTCTGAGTAATTGTCACGTTGCATCGCGACTCACGTCACGGGACGCTAACTCGCCACTCGTACTGTTCACTCGAACCACCACCCCGGTGTGTTCACTTTTAGGAGGCAGTACACGTGTTTGTGAACAGACTGAAAGTGCTAGTGGCCGCCGGATTGCTGAGCAGCTCGGCCGTGGCGGTGTCGTTGTCCAGCGGCAGCGCGTCGGCGTCGACGAGTTGTGACACGGCGACGTCAGCCGCCGCGTGCGGTGGAATGAGTGCACTCATTGCGGCGGCGAAGAAGGAAGGCGTGCTCAACGTCATCACGCTTCCCTCGAACTGGGCCAACTACGGCACCATCATCAAGGACTTCTCAAAGAAGTATGGCATCAAGATCAATTCGGAGAATCCCGACGGATCAAGCCAGGACGAGATCAACGCCGTGGAACAAGACAAGGGACGCTCGTCCGCTCCGGACGTCCTCGACGTCGGTACGAGTTACGCCACGAGCAATCTCAACCTCCTGGCACCCTACAAGGTGGCCACGTGGAGTGAAATTCCCGCGGCGCTGAAGGCCGCGGATGGAAAGTGGTTCGACGATTACGGCGGGTACGTCTCGATTGGCTGTAACACCAAGATCGTGGCGACGTGTCCTACGTCGTTCGCGCAGTTGACCAACCCGGAGTACAAGAACGAGGTTGGCATCAACGGCGACCCGACCGAGGCGTCAGCGGCCTTCTCCGCGGTCTTCGCGGCGGCGCTCGCGAACGGTGGTTCGTTCAACAACATCGAGCCGGGTATCCAGTTCTTCGCCACGCTCAACAAGGACGGTAACTACGTGCCGGGCGGAAGTGCGGCCACCGCGGAATCTGGCACCACGCCAATTCTCATCTGGTGGGACTACCTGCAGGACTCAATCAAGCAGGCGTTGCCGAGTTGGACCGTGAACATTCCCACGGACGCGAGTTACGCGGCCTACTACACCCAGGCGATTAGCGCGACCGCGCCTCACCCGGCGGCGGCCCGTCTATGGGAGGAGTTCCTCTACTCGACCGAGGGACAGAACTTGTGGCTCGAAGGTAACGCTCGCCCCGTTGAGTTGCCGGCGCTCGTGAAGGCGGGCACCGTGAACAAGACGTGGTTGGCCGAATTGCCCGCAGCACCGGCAGGAACGGTGACCTACCCGAGCCTCGCGCAACTCGCCACGGCGAAGAACGTGGTCGCCGCTGACTGGGCCTCGGCGATCTCGGGAAGTTAGTAAGTAATCAATGACAAACCTCCTCTCTCCGTCGTCTGACACCTCCCCTCCCTCGGGTGTCAGTAACGATGACCGAGGTGGTCGCCCCGTCACGGGTGCACTGGTGCGTTCCCTTCGCACCAGTGCACCCGTGATTCCCTTCCTCGTCTACATCACGCTCGGTTTGCTGATACCGACGCTGGTCATCGTGAACTTGGCGTTTCGTTCCGATAACGGAAAGTTCACGTTCTCGAACATCCACGCGATCTTGTCGGGCGGTCAGTACCTCACTGGATTCGAGAACAGCGTGAAGTTGGCGTTAGTAACGTCACTCGTTCCCGCCTTATTGGGGACGATGATCGCGTACGCCATTGCTGAGTCAAAGTTTGAATTCGTGAAACGACTCGTCGCCACGGCTTCGGGCGTGCTCGCGAACTTCGGAGGTGTGAATCTCGCCTTCATGTTCGTGGCTTCATTCGGAGCGTCGAGCATCGTCACCGGTTGGTTGTCTCGATTGGGATTCAATCCTTGGAACCACGGCTTCGATCTCTACAAGCTTTGGGGCGTGGCCTTCGTGTATATGTACTTCCAAATACCTCTGATGGTCCTCGTCATTACGCCCGCACTCCAAGGTTTACGCCCAGCCTGGCGAGAAGCTGCGGAAAACCTCGGTGCATCACGGTGGCGTTACTGGCGTCACGTGGGCATACCGGTGCTGCTCCCACCCGTTCTCGGCAGTACCTTTCTGTTGTTCGGCAGCGGTCTCTCCGCCTACGCCACTACCGAAGCGTTGACGGGCGGCACCATCGCGATCACTCCCATTCAGATCGGCGCGTATCTGCAAGGCAACGTCATTTCCGGTGAGGAACACATTGGCTACGCGTTGGGCTTTGGCATGATCGTGCTCCTCCTTCTTTCGATCATTGGTTACGTCTTTCTTCGTGCGAGGTCGTCAAAGTGGCTTCAGTAGTTGCGGATAACATCGTCGACTTCGAGTTGCCACTCGTCGCGCCCGAGGCCACCAAGCGTCGGCGGATTCGCTGGGGTCGCGGACTCTTACTGTGGCTCGCGGCCGCCTACTTCATCATTCCGCTCTACGCCGCGCTGAAGTTCTCGCTGCAGAACATCAACGGCAAATTTTCTCTCTCGCCGATCACCGCCATTCCGAGTCAACCCGGACTGGGTGCGGCCTTCTTTCTCTCCATGCGCTTGGCGGCCGTCACCCTCGCGATCGTCCTGTTCTTGATGGTCCCCACGATGGTCTACGTCCACATGAAGATGCCGCGCTTTCGCCGTTTCATGGAGGTCGTCACGATCCTGCCGATCGTGATTCCCCCCATCGTTCTCATCCTCGGCGTCCTCGAGGCGTCACCTCTCTGGCTGAAGTCGTCGCCCTATCTGTTGTCACTCATGTACGTCGTACTGTCGATGCCGTTCGTCTATCGATCACTCGATTCGGGACTCGGTGCGCTCGACGTGAAGACGCTCGTTGAAGCGGCTCGTTCACTCGGGTCGAGTTGGCTGTCGACGATCTGGCGCGTGCTCGTGCCCAATCTGCGATCGGCGTTGCTCTCCGCCACGGTGCTCACTCTGGCCCTGGTACTCGGAGAGTTCACCATGGCGAGTCTCGATCTATGGGAGACGCTCCCCGTGTGGATCGTGGACTTTGACCAAACCAATGCGCACATCTCTACCGCCGTGGCGATGATTTCGTTGCTGGGCACGTGGGTGCTCTTGACGTTGATTGTCTCCATTGACCGATCAAGCTCTCGAAGAAGAAGGAAGAACCGCATCTCATGATTCTCGAAAATCCTGTCGCATCGTCACAGAGTGAACTCCACGCCACTGACCAGGGCGTCCCGGTCGTCCTCGACGCCCTCGTTCGTCAGTTCGGCTCGACGAGGGCTCTCGACGGTCTCTCAATCGATATCGCGCCGGGTGAGTTCATCGCCCTCCTCGGGCCCTCGGGGTGCGGCAAGACCACCGCTCTCCGTTGCCTCGCGGGTTTTGAACAGCCCGATAGCGGCGCCATACTCGTTGGTGGCCAAAACATGGCGGGCGTCGCGGCCCAACGCCGGGACATGGGAATGGTCTTTCAGAGCTACTCACTGTTCCCGAATAGGAACGCGCGCGACAATGTGGCGTTCGGACTCCAACTTCGACGTCAGCGGGCGAACGCTCGACGAAGTCGAGCGAACGAACTCCTCGAACTCGTGGGATTGAGTGAGCACGCGTTGAAGTATCCTCACCAACTCTCCGGTGGACAACAGCAACGCGTCGCGCTCGCCCGCGCGTTGGCGATTGAACCCCAGGTACTGCTCCTGGACGAACCATTGTCGGCGCTCGACGCCAAGGTTCGAAGTGAACTCCGTGATCAGATTCGAGCACTCCAACAGCGTCTCGCGATCACGACCGTGTTTGTGACCCACGATCAAGAAGAGGCCCTCTCGATGGCCGATCGCGTGTGCGTGATGTCACGAGGGCGGGCCGAACAGATCGCGACACCTTCCACGCTCTACGCACAACCAGCCACCGCCTTCGTCGCCGAATTCGTCGGCGTCTCGAGTCGTGTGCCGGTCACTCGGACGAAGGACGGGGTCGAACTCTTTGGGAAGAGCGTGAAGATACGGGGCGACGCCGCGTCCGTGCCGTCGACCGAGATCGACGCCCTCCTTCGTCCGGAGGATGTCGTCGCGCGCACTTCGAACCAAGGGCTGGGCGTCGTCAATCATCGGAGCTTTCTCGGCGCCACGACTCGACTAGGTGTCGGTATCGCGGGATCAACGGTCAAGGTGGACGTGAAGAGCAGCGAGGCCGAAGACTTTGAATTAGGTACTCGCGTCGATCTCTCACTCAACGCGCACGACGTCCTCGTCACCGAACGGCGTGCAAGCGAGTAAGTAATCCCTCGTACTCGCGAAGTGTCCCCACCTCGAGATCCTCAATCTTTGCCTGGTCGTCCCACGAACGCAGGGCCAGCGCACTCGCGAAGTGTGGATCGGATTCGAAGCGCTCGCACTCCTGGGGGCTCAACAACCCGCCCTGGATCTCGAACGTGAGCTTCGACGCCGCGGAGAGTTGTTCGTAATAGTCGGGGTCCCTCGTACAGCGCCAGCGTTTCGCGAGTACGTGCAAGGCCACGGGTTCGGAGACCGTCGGACCAAACAGTGACGCGAGGAGTTGCGCGCCCCGCACCTCGTGGTCATCGTCAACGAAGTCGTCCGCCACTGGGGACTTTTGATGCTCACTGATCAGATGACCCACGTCGTGCAAGAGCGCGGCGGCGATGAGCTCGTCGGGGGCGCCGTCCTTCGCCGCGAGTGCGGCGCATTGAAGCCCGTGTTCCACCTGATCGACGGATTCGCCGTAGTGCGCGTGACCTCGCTCCTCGTAGAGTTCGAGGAGTTCATCCACGGTCGTCGGTACCCTCATCGCCGCCCCCTTCGTTCGTCACGTCCTTCGTATCGCCGAGAGTAGGGGGCGACCGTGAATTTCCGGTGTCGTATACGTCACGGGAGGGAGAATCCTGCACGGCGCTCCTCGTGACTTCTGAGAACTGGCGTGGAGCGGAAAACTTTGATGTCCGAATTCGGGACGCCGTTTCCGCGCGGAGTCCGTAAATTACTCAGTATGCAGACTCTGGACGAAGCGCGATGGATCGCCGTAGAGAACCGAGACGAAACGTCCCTCGGGGTCTTTTTCTACGGCGTTGCGTCCACGGGGATCTACTGCCGCCCCGGCTGTGGTGCGCGTCGCCCGCTTCGACGAAACGTCACGTTCTTCGCGACGCCCGAGGACGCCGCGGGGGCGGGCTTTCGAGCGTGCAAGCGATGCCGACCCGACCAGGAGGGGGCGACGGACGAAATGATGGCGGTGGTCGCCCAGGTGTGTCGAACGATGGGGCAACCGGGGCGTGCGCCGTCCCTCAAGGAGATCGCGAGGGACGTGGGCTATAGCGAACGGCACCTGCGCCGACGCTTTCAAGAAGTCGTCGGCGTCTCGCCCGCGACGTACGCCCGCGCGCAGCGGTCGGCGCGCGCGCGCGAGGCGTTGAGGAGTAGCGCGACGGTGACCGAGGCGGTGCTCGACGCCGGTTACGGCTCCTTCCGCGCGTTCTACGACCGCGGCGCTTCGACCATCGGCATGTCACCCGACCGCTTTCGAAGGGGTGGCCTCGGTGAGGAGATTCGTTACACGTCGGTCCAGACCCCGCGAGGTGTCGTCGTCATTGCCTGCACGGCCCGTGGGGTGTGCGACGTGCGAATTGGCCGTGACGAAGACGAGCTCATCAGTGAGATGAGGGCTCTTTTCCCTCGAGCGATCGTGCAACGTGATGACGAAGGGCTTCTGCGCGTCGCCGAAGCCGTGGCGGCCGGCGCCGACGGACATCAGACGGCGGCGCAGCTGCCCCTCGACGTACAAGGAACCGTGTTTCAGATTCGAGTCTGGGAAGCGCTGCGCAGAATACCGTCGGGCGAGACCCGCTCCTACGCGCAGATCGCCCAGGAGATTGGCGCGCCGTCCTCGATACGGGCCGTGGCGTCAGCCTGCGCGGCGAATCGGACGGCCCTACTCATTCCGTGTCACCGCGTTCGCCGCAGTGACGGTTCGCTCGGCGGCTATCGCTGGGGCGTCGAGACCAAGGCGGCACTACTGCGCGCGGAGGCGCGCGTGGCTCAGTCGGAAGTGTCGCCGAGCGAGGACGCGTCGCCCCAGTGACGTTCTTGACATGAAGTTTCAGTGGCGGAGGAGGTGGGATTTGAACCCACGGAAGGTTTCCCTTCACACGATTTCCAATCGTGCCGATTCGGCCGCTCTCGCACTCCTCCCGAATTACTACCGGCTCGCAAGGCTACCCGAGACCGCCGCGCTAAGAGTCCGGTAGCCTCGTTAGCGCCGAGGTCCACAGCGGTGGTCGGGTCCCGTGCGACGGACGTTCGTGAACCGAGTCAGGGGTGGAAGCCAGCAGCTCTCAGCGGATTGTGCCGGGTGCCACGGATCGCCTGACCACTGCTTTGGACCTCGGCTCCATACAGGGCGCAATTAGCATGCGAGGGTGGCTGACGTACACCCCATCCCCAACTCCGTTGACGGGGTGACGTCGCTGTATCGGCGCTTTCGTCCGCAGTCCTTCGCGGAGATCCGAGGTCAGGATCACGTGGTGCGAGCACTGCAAGGTGCCGTGCGAAACAATCGCGTCTCGCACGCGTACCTCTTCTCCGGCCCGCGCGGTACGGGTAAGACGACGGCCGCGCGCGTCCTCGCCAAGGCGCTCAACTGCGAGAATCCCGTCGACGGCGACGCGTGCTGCGTCTGCGCGAGTTGTGTCGCGATCACCAAGGGATCGTCGCTCGACGTCACCGAACTCGACGCCGCCTCGAACAATGGCGTCGATGATATTCGTGACATCACGGCGGGCGCGTGGCACGGCACGCCGGGACGCTGGAAGGTGTACATCTTCGACGAGGTCCACCAACTCTCCAAGGCCGCGTCCGCGGCGTTACTCAAGACCCTGGAGGAACCACCCCCGCACGTCGTCTTCGTCCTCGCAACCACCGATCCCCACAAGGTTCTGCCCACCATTCGTTCACGGACCCAGCAGCTCGAATTCCGACTCATAGGTGGCGACACGCTGAAGGACCTCCTGCGTGAGGTGAAGGGTGCGGCGGGCTTGAACGTCGACGACGCGACGATCGAGACCGCGGTGCGACTGGGGCGAGGTTCGGCGCGCGACGCTCTCAGCTCACTCGACCAGCTCGTCGCGACGGGTTCGCTGGGTGACGCGCAACCTCAATTCGAGGGACTCTTCGACGCGCTTCGCGAGCAAGACGCGGTCCAAGCCCTCGTTGCCCTCTCGGTCCTTCGTCAGGGGGGGTGGGACGTCGAACAACTCGCCGAGAGTTTTGTCGGGGAAGTACGACAGGCGTTCCTCCTGCAAGTCGCCCCCGAGGTCGCCGACGTCGTCGACGCCGAACGTGCGCGGCTCGCGGAATGGGGATCCGCGCTGGGACTTGCGCGCACCCTACGCGTACTTGAGACCTTTGGGAGGGCGATGCGTGAGATGAAGAGTGCCCCCGACAAGACGGTGATTCTTGAGGTGGCCCTCGTGCGTCTCGTCAAGCCCGAACTCGATTCGACCATTGATGCGCTCGCCGAACGAATCACCGTGCTCGAGCGCGCCGTGCGTGCGACGGCGTCGGTGACCGAGGCGCCTCGCCGTGAGGCCCTTCGACCGATCGGTACGAAGGACACCGCGACGTCCGGCGCGCACCTCGACGATCGCGGGGCCGTCGTTCCCACACCTGCCCCGTCGAGCGACGCCACTCCCACGCCCGTAGTGGAGTCTCCAAGCGAGAACGGGTTGGATTTCGACGACGTGCGTGACCGGTTCATTCATCGGGTGGTGCCGCGCACCTCGAGATCGGCGCAATTGTTGTTAAAGACCGCCGAGGTCCGCTCGCTCGATGGGAATTGCCTCACCATTGCGCTGGCGAGCGAGGAGATGCGTCAGAACACCGAGATGATCGTCCAAGGACTTCGCAGTGCGCTCGAGCACGAATTCAAGACCGCACTTTCCGTTACGTGGATCGTGGACACCTCGATCATCGTCGCCGCGCCCGCGCCCGTTTCACGTCCAAAACGTGCGCCCGTGGTGGAACCGCAAGGCGACGACGAGATCTACGAATCCGACGAGAGCGTCGTCACGGTGGCGTCGGCTGCCGATCACCTGATCACCGAGATGTTCCCCGGGGCCGAGGAGATCCGTTGAACTATCCGCCGCCACTGCAGGCCGTCGTCGACGAGCTCGGTCGATTCCCGGGTGTCGGACCCAAGTCGGCGCAACGGATCGCCTTTTGGCTCATGCGCCAGCCGAACGAGGACGTCGATCGTCTGGCCACGTCGCTTTCGGACATGAAGTCCAAGCTCGCCTTCTGCGAACGCTGCTGCAACATTGCCGAGGCCGGTGGTCTCTGTCCCATCTGCGCCGACGACCGTCGCGACCAGACGACGATTTGTGTCGTCGAGAGTCCGCCCGACGTGCTCGCCGTCGAGCGATCGGGAGCCTTTCACGGCACGTATCACGTGCTGCACGGTGTGCTCAATCCCCTCGAGGGTGTCACGCCGGATCGACTGCGTATCCAAGAACTGATACATCGATTGAACGGTCCCGTCAAGGAGGTGATTCTCTGTTTCAATTCGAACCTCGAGGGCGACGCGACCGCCATGTACTTGAGCCGACTGCTGCAGGTGCCCGGCCTCGTGGTCTCCCAACCCGCGAGTGGACTGCCCGTAGGCGGTGACCTGGAGTTCGCCGATGACTTGACCTTGGGTCGAGCGATTGACGGGCGGCGTATTCTCGCCGATTAGGCGAAGCGCACGACGCACAGCGCTCCCACGACCAGACTGTAGATGCCAAATGGCACCAGGTTTCTCGTCGTGAACCATTTCGCGAGGAAGTTCACTGCGACGTACGCGCTCACCATCGCACAAAGTGCACCCACGAGTGTTTGTGTTCGAACACCATCACCGAGTGATCCCATGAGCGACGGCAGTTTGTAGAGACCAGCCATCAAGATCACGGGCGTGGCCAGCAGGAACGCGAAGTTCGCCGACTCCTCGTGGTCGAGGCCAGAGGTGAGTCCCGTCACCATCGTGACGCCACTCCTTGAGATTCCCGCGAAGAGCGCGAGGATCTGTGACGAACCAATGACCAGGGCGCTTCCTGGCGACATCGTGGCGATCCGCTTGAAACGGGCGTGGCGACCAACGTTGCGACGAAGTCGCTCGCCCATGAGCAAGATGACGCCATTGACACAGAGAAACACGGCCGCGGCGAGGGGTTTGTCGAAGAGCACCCGAAGCTTGTGCTCGAGCACGACGCCCACGATCCCCACCGGCACGCTGCCGAGCGCGAGGACGAAGAGCAGTCGGTAGTTGGCGTCGATGTGAGGACCGTTGAGTCGCCACAGTGAGCCCACACCGTCGCGCGGGACTCCGCCAAGTTGGTGAAGTAATCCGCGAAGGAGTGCGAGCCAGGTCGCTCGGTAGTACACGATGAGACCGATTGCCGTGCCGACGTGCAACCCCACGAGGAACACGAGGAAGAAGGATTGGGACTGGGTCTGACTGTTTACGAGATTGTGCCAACCAAGCAGAGCCGGGACGAGGACACCGTGGCCCAGACTCGAGACGGGGAAGAGTTCGGTGAGCCCCTGGACGAGTCCCATGACTATGGCTTGGAAATACGTGAGGGACGCGGGCACGACGCCACGCTATGCGAAGAAGGGGGTCGTGACAGTTTGCTAAAACTATCTCAGTGCGCTACCTGACGATCGTCCGACACGCCAAGGCGAGGCCGGCGCGCGCTGGCCATTCGGACTACGAACGCACGTTGAGTGATCACGGTGTCGCTCAGTGTGCACAGCTTCGCGCGTGGGCGCTCGACGCGAATGAGCTCGCGCGGTTCGGTCCCACCACGGCACTCGTCAGCGCCGCGGCGCGCACGCGTGAGACGTTCGTTCGTTCGTTCGATGAGACCCCCTTCGTCAGTCATTGTCACTTCAGCGAGTTGATCTATAACGGTGTTCGTGACGTCTCCGCGGAAGACGTACTCATCGATCTCGCCGCAATCGACCCGGTACGCACCTCGCTACTGGTCGTGGCGCACAATCCCTCGGTGCTCGAACTGCTCCTACTGCTGACCAAGAAGCCGCCGAAGTCGGTGCTTCGCGAGGGCTACCCGCTGGGTGGGGCGTTCGTCTTAGCCCTCGGGGAGAACGTCCAAGTCGGAATGGGCACGTACGAATTGGTCGCGAGCTACGTCCCTGACTAGAGCGTGCGAAGAATCGCCGCGTCGCCCTGACCGCCTCCGCCACACAGCGCGACGGCGGCGACACCGCCACCACGTCGTTGCAGTTCGAGCAAGGCCGTTAAGGCGACGCGCGTACCGGACATCCCGACCGGGTGACCAAGGGCGATCGCTCCGCCGTTCACGTTGACGCGGTCCTCGTCGATACCGAGCGCATCCACCGACGCGAGTCCCACCGCGGCGAAGGCCTCGTTGATCTCGAAGAGGTCAATGTCGCGCACGTCGATATTTGACTTCGCGGCGGCCTTCACGATGGCGTTCGAGGGTTGGTTCAGTAGTGACGTATCGGGGCCGGCGACCTGTCCGTAACTTACGAGTTCGCCAATGGGAGAGAGTCCGAGGGCGCGAGCACGTTCTTCTGACATGACGAGCACCGCCGCCGCGCCGTCGGAGATCTGCGAGGCATTACCAGCGGTGATCGTGCCGTCCTTCTCGAAGGCCGCACGAAGTTGACCCAGCGACTCCACCGTGGTCTCGGCTCGGACACCTTCGTCGGTGTCGATGATCTTCGGATCGCCCTTTCGTTGTGGCACGGCGACACTGACGATCTCTTCCTTGAATCGACCTGACGAGATCGCCGCCGCCGCCAATTGATGGCTTCGCGCGGCGAACTCATCTTGTCGTGCCCGCGAGATCCGTCCGCCGTTGTAACGCTCGGTCGACAGTCCCATGGCGCACTGGTCGAAGGCGCACGTCAGTCCGTCGAACATCATGGCGTCGACGACCTTCTGGTCACCGAGGCGATAACCCGCGCGAGCCCCGGGCAATAAGTAGGGCGCGTTCGTCATGGACTCCATCCCGCCCGCGATCACGACGTCCGCCTCACCCGCTCGGATCATGAGGTCGGCGAGATAGATCGTCTGCAGTCCCGAGAGGCAGACCTTGTTGATCGTGGTCGCGTGCACGCTCATCGGCACACCACCCTTGGTCGCGGCTTGTCGAGCCGTTATCTGACCCTGACCGGCTTGAATGACTTGGCCCATCAAGACGGCGTCGATCGACGCGGGATCGACGCCGGTCTTTTCGAGGACGCTCTGGATGACGGCGCCCCCGAGGTCCATGGCGGTGAGCGAAGCGAAGGCCCCGGAGAGCTTCCCAATGGCGGTGCGACTTCCGGCGACGATGACACTGCGCGACATTCAATTCCCCCTGGTACGAAAGCGGTGCGACCTTTTTAAACATACCCGCGGCGTGGCGACCACAACCATGTGAATGAGGTCACTTGCGTGCGGCGTGGACTCGTTCACGAGTACCAACGCCCCCGGGCACTGCTACTAACGTCGGCGTGATGAGTGAGATCCTCGAGGCGGTCCGCAACGGCGCTGCGGCAACGACGTTGGCCGAGATCCCCATGCCCGCCACGACGCGCGCCGCCTTCGTGTTGCGTAGCGAACAGGACGTGTTCGAGGGCGTGGCGAGCCGGGACAAGGATCCTCGCAAGACCTTGCACGTCGACGAGGTTCCGCTGCCCGAACTGGCACCCGATGAGGTGTACCTCGTCGTCATGGCCTCGTCAATCAACTTCAACACGGTCTGGACGAGCATTTTTGAACCGATGTCGACATTCGGATTCCTTGACCGTCTCGCGAAGGATTCGTATTGGGGCCGCCGACACGCGCTGGACTACCACGTCGTTGGCTCCGACGGCGCCGGCGTCGTCGTGCGAACGGGCTCGGCGGTGCGCAATTGGAAAGTGGGCGACGAAGTCACCGTGCACTGCAACTACGTCGACGACCAGGACCCGTCGGGTCACGATGATTCAATGCTCTCCTCGAACCAGCGGATCTGGGGATTCGAGACGAACTTCGGGGGCCTGGCGGATATCTGTGTCGTCAAGGCGAACCAACTCATGCCGAAGCCGACGCATCTTTCGTGGGAAGAAGCGGCGGTGAACGCGCTGTGCAACTCGACGTCGTACCGCATGCTCGTCTCGCGAAATGGCGCCCCGGTGACCCAGGGCGATCGCGTGCTGATCTGGGGAGCGTCGGGCGGCATTGGATCGTTCGCGGTCCAGCACGTCCTCAATTCAGGTGCCACGCCGATCGGCGTCGTCTCGAGTGCCGCCAAGGCCTCGATCCTGCACGAGCTCGGTTGCGAGCACGTCATCAATCGCGAGGAGAAGGACTACCACTTCTGGAAAGATCCCCACACCCAAGACGAATCGGAATGGCGTCGCCTAGGTAAGGACATTCGTTCGTTGGTCGGCGCCGACCCCGACATCGTGTTCGAGCACCCCGGTCGCTCGACGATGGGAGCGAGCGTCTTCGTGACTCGACGTGGGGGCACCATCGTCACGTGTGCCGCGACGAGCGGATACATGATCGAGTACGACAACCGGCACCTCTGGATGAAATTAAAGACCATCAAGGGTTCACACTTCTCGAACTACCGAGAGGCGTGGGCGGCAAACCAGACGCTCATCGATGGCAAGGTCGTGCCGCCCCTGTCGGCGGTCTTCGCTCTCGAAGAGGTGGGCGACGCGGCCTTCGAGGTGCATCACAATCGCCACGAGGGCAAGATTGGGGTGCTGTGCGCTGCGCCGCGTGAGGGTCTGGGCATCACGAATCCAGCACTGCGGGCCGAAGTCGGAGAGAAACGGCTGACGATATTTCGTCGACACACGTAGGAGAAGCTATGGAATCCATCCTCAGTGAGATCGATCACGTGGCCATCGCGGTCAATGATCTCGATGCGGCGATCGCGTGGTACGAAGAGGCGTTCGGCGCGACCGTGGTGCACCGCGAGACCGTTGAATCCGACGGGGTCGCGGAGGCCCTGATCCAGGTCGCGGAGTCGTATATCCAACTACTCACGCCGACGCGCGATGATTCGCCGGTCGCGAAATATCTCGCCAAGCGGGGCGAGGGACTCCATCACGTGGGCTATCGCGTCGTCGACTGCGCCGGCGCCCTCGCGTCGCTCCGGGCCACCGGTGCTCGATTGATTGATGACGCACCACGACCCGGCTCGCGCGGCACGATGGTCGCCTTCGTACACCCCGCCACGTCGTTCGGGACGCTCATCGAGTTGGTTCAAGAATCGCCAAGCGATTGACGATTTACGCGCGAGTAACCATCGCGTCGAAGAAATTCCTACTTCGCGGTAATCCCCGACAACTGGCGCAGATTCGTCATCGTTCACGTGGCGTTGACATTTCTCTTTCGCGCCCGTGAACCGGCTTGGGTAGCCTTGTCCCTAATGGAGCACAGTATGGCGGACCGGTTGGCCGAGCTCGAAGCTCGCAAGTCGCAAGCTCGCGTCGCCGGAGGTGCCAAGGCGATCGAACGTCAGAAGGCGAGCGGTCGGATGACCGCCCGTGAACGAATCGAATACCTGCTCGACGAGGACTCGTTCCAAGAGCTCGACATGTTGAACCGTCACTACGCGTCGGGCATGGGCCTCGAAGAGCACCGTCCCTACACCGATGGTGTGATCACCGGCTTCGGTAAAATCGATGGGCGCAAGGTCTCGGTCTACTCCCAAGACTTCACGGTCTTTGGTGGTGCGCTGGGTGAGACCCACGGTGAGAAGATCCACAAGATCATGGATCTCGCGACCACGATGGGACTGCCGATCATTGGACTCAACGACGGTGCCGGTGCGCGAATCCAAGAGGGTGTGGCGGGACTCAATGCGTACGGTGGGATATTCCATCGAAACGCGCGCGCCTCGGGTGTGGTTCCGCAGATCTCGGTGATCCTGGGACCGTGCGCGGGGGGCGCGGTCTACTCGCCGGCACTGACCGACTTCATCTTCATGGTCCAAGGCACCAGTCACATGTTTATTACCGGCCCCGACGTCGTGAAGACGGTCACGGGTGAGGACGTGACGCTCGAAGAACTCGGCGGTGCGCTCACCCACGCCACGAAATCGGGGGTGGCGAATTTCGTGCTGCCTGACGAACGAAGTGCGCTCGACGAAGTTCGGTACTTACTTTCCTTTTTGCCGTCCAACAATATGGAAGAGCCACCACGAATCCTCACGGGCGACGACGCGAGTCGCCTCTGTCTGGATTTGCGTGACGTACTGCCGACCTCGCCCAATCAGCCCTACGACATGAAGAAGGTCATCACGTCAGTGGTGGACGGAGGCGATTACATGGAGGTCGGGGCGACCTACGCGCAACAGATAACCTGCGGTTTCGCTCGAGTGGACGGGCACACCATCGGCATCGTCTCCAACCAGCCCCAGATCCTCGCCGGCGTGCTCGACATCGCGTCGAGTGAGAAGGCCGCACGTTTCGTGCGCACCTGTGACGCGTTCAACGTCCCCATCGTCACCTTCGTCGACGTACCGGGATTCATGCCCGGCACCGATCAGGAATACGGGGGCATTATCCGACACGGAGCGAAGTTGCTCTACGCGTTCTGCGAGGCGACCGTGCCGCGCATCAGCATCATCACGCGAAAGGCCTACGGGGGCGCGTACGTGGTGATGAACTCGAAGTCCATTGGCGCGGACCTCGCCTTCGCGTGGCCCACCGCCGAACTCGCGGTCATGGGAGCGTCGGGCGCCGTTGAGATCGTGCATCGTCGCGACCTCGCCGGATCGGATAACCCGGAAGTGCTTCGAAAGGAACTCATCGAGGAGTACGAGGAGAGGTACGCGACTCCGTACATCGCGGCCGAGCGCGGGTTCATCGACGACGTCATCGATCCCGCCGAGACGCGCCGCATACTCTCGAAGTCACTCGACATCCTGCGCGGAAAGCGTGAGGAACTGCCAAAGCGCAAGCACGGGAACGTACCGCTTTGAGCTACGGTCTTAGCCCGCGACCGGAACTCTCCGCCGATGAAATGGCGGCGCTCGTCGTGGCGGTCCAAGAGGTGACGAAGCGACAAACGGTGCTCATCGTCGATCCGGTTCCGAGTTGGCGTTTCTCGGGGCGTTGGTTCAACACCGGCCCTTACGCCAACCGTCGTCCCTACCGCGCGGTCGAGGTCTGAGACTCGACGAGCCCCAGGAGATCGCTCATGATCGCGCTGAGCGAGAAATCCTTGGGCGTGTACACGTTCGCCACGCCGAGGTCGCGAAGTCGCCGGGCGTCCTCGTCGGGCACGATGCCTCCGACCACCACCTTGGCGTCGACCCCCGCGTCGCGCAAGCCTTCGAGCACCCTAGGCACCAGCGCGAGGTGCGAACCCGAGAGAATCGAGATGCCCACGATGTCGACGTCCTCGTCG
>Ga0116227_10010765_pt1 | contig 15761 bp, 12 predicted proteins | sample S1TSphgellanicum_FD_89693 | JGI IMG/M metagenome (GOLD analysis project Ga0116227, IMG submission 89693) | Host-associated microbial communities from peat moss isolated from Minnesota, USA - S1T2_Fb - Sphagnum magellanicum MG | ecosystem: Host-associated > Plants > Peat moss > Unclassified... | reverse complement strand
GGTGCGCATGCCGCCGGCCTCGGTGATGCCCAGATGCAGCGGGTAGTCGCAGGCCTCCGACAGCGCGTTATAGGCCGCGACCGCCAGGAACACGTCGGACGCCTTGCACGAGATCTTGAACTCGAAGAAATCATTGTCTTCGAGGATTCGGGCATGGTTCAAGGCGGATTCGACCATGGCGTCGGGGCAGGGCTCGCCGTATTTCTCCAGCAGCTCCCGCTCGAGCGAGCCGGCATTGACGCCGATTCGCATCGAGCAGCCGTGGTCCTTGGCCGCCTGGACCACTTCCTTGACGCGCGACGCCGAGCCGATATTGCCCGGCTTGATGCGCAGGCACGCGGCGCCGGCCTTGGCGGCCTCGATCGCGCGCTTATAGTGGAAATGAATGTCGGCCACGATCGGCACGGGCGATCCCTGCACGATCGCCTTCAGCGCCGCGGTCGACTCCTCGTCCGGACAGGACACGCGCACGATGTCGCAGCCGGCGTCCGCGGCGCCCCGGATCTGGGCCAGCGTGCCTTCGACGTCGGGCGTCAGCGTGTTGGTCATGGTCTGCACGGAGATCGGGGCATCGCCGCCGACGGGCATCTTGCCCACCATGATCTGACGGCTTTGGCGGCGCGCGATATCACGCCAGGGACGCACTGAAGACATGAACGGTCCTTGTTGGAGGGCTGGAGGGTGCCCCTCGTTTGCCCGCCCTATAGCGCATCGAGGCGCCGCCGCAAATGTCGGCGATGGTGCAGGGCGGCGTTTCGCGATCAGATGTTGCCTCGACATCGCGCACCGGCCCTCTCCCCCGCCCGGACATCCAACGCCAGTACCCTATGGGTGGCCGGGCGGGGGAGAGGGCCGGTACCGCTCTGCCAATGTGCGTCAGCACATTGGCCTGTCATCCATGCTTATCGGCCTTGCGGCGGCCCATGCGCATGCCGCCTTCCAGCTTTTCGCGAAGCTGGGCGTAATAGGCATCGAGGAAGGGGCCGACCTCCGGGCCATGGGGCACATGCCAGCCGATCTTCTCGCAGATGGCCGTCACCACCAGCGCCATCTGGTCGGGCTTGCGCAGGCGCAGCACCTCTTCCAGCCGCTGCAGTTCATACTCGCCATAGGCCGCCAGATCGGCGTCGCGGAAACGGTAGGCGGCCTGAGGGGTTTCGGCGCTCTGCTCGGTCATGGCGCGGGCCAGCGGCTTGCGGGGGCGCTCGACCACCCATGTGCCCGCAATCAGGTCGCCCGCGCGCAGCCGGTCGCGGTTGAACAGTGGGAACAGCGCGAAAAGCAGGAACCAGCCGGTGGCCAGCCAGCCGGTGCTGTCGCCCTCGCCCATGCTGCTGGCCAGCATGGTCAGCGGCAGGAAGATTTCGATGTCGCGCAGCAGGTTGCGGGCGATGACGCGCTCGGGCGTCAGGCGGGCGCCGTCGCGCGCGGCGATGCGGATGCGCAGCAGGCGCTTGCCCGGCGTGGCGCCGCGCGGGCCCAGCTCAAACGCCATGAACCACGCGTTGCGGATCAGGAAACCGACGATGATCCACAAGGCGAACAAGGCCTGCATCGCATGGTCCTGAGCCGAGGCCCCATGCAGATGCCGGTCGATGTCACGCAGCCCCCCGGCGGTGTAGCTGATCGCCACGGCAGCCAGAATCAGCGAGATCAGCATGCAGAGCAGATCGATCAGCAGCGCCCCCACCCGGCTGCCGCGCGAGGCGAGGGTAAAGGGCACCATCAGCCCCTCGGGCGTGATGAGGGTGCGACGGCGCGGATCATCGCGGCGCAGGTCAACCATGGCGTTTTTTCACCAGACGCTGGCGCCCATAGGCGAAGAAATAGAGCAACCAGAAGCCGAGCATCCCCCCGCCCACCGTCAGGCGGCGCATCGTGTCCTGAATCAGCTGGCGGGCAAAACCTTCGAGCAGACCGGCCACCACCAGCATCAGCACCACGCCCACCATCACCACGGCGGCGCGGCATCCGGCCTCGGCCGCCGCCGCCATCGCGCCGCGCCGTCCGGGAAAGGCCACCGCCCGCCCGATATGCAGCCCCGCCGCCCCCGCCAGCGTGATGGCGAACAGCTCGGTCGTGCCATGGATCGAGAGCCAGCCCACGACATCCAGCGTCAGCCCCTGCCCGTGGAACAGCCAGAGCATCGCGCCCAGCATCCCGGCATTCTGCACCAGCAGCATCAGCGTGGGCACGCCAAAGGCAAAGCCCAGCGCGAAGCACAGGATGGAAATCTGCGCATTATGGCCGAAGAGATAGGCGGCAAAGGCCCCCAGCCCGTTCTGGTCCTGAGCTCCAAACAGCGTGCCGCGCAGCACCTCCCGGCTGGCGCCGGGCACGCGCACATCGCCCGCCCCGCCCATCAGCGCGCCATACCATTGCGGATCATGCGCCACCAGCAGCCAGCCCAGCACCGTGCCCGCCACCAGCACGCCAAAGGCGATCCACAGATCGAGCCCCATCGAGCGCACCGCCCGGCTCCAGCCGCCGGTGAAGAAGCCCTTCAGCCAGCCGCCAAAGCCCTGCCGCGCGCCATGCAATTGGAACCATGCGCGCTGCGCCAGCGCCTCCAGCCATTGCACCGTGGCCATGTCGAGCGAGGTCTCGCGGGCGATCGACAAGGACGACACCAGCCCCCGATAGAGCACCGGCAGCTCCAGCAGATCCTCATCGGAGAGGCGCCCGATGCGCCCCTGCTCCAGCCGCAGCACGATGGCGTCGAGGCGCTTCCAGTCGCCCTCGCGCTCCTGCCGGAACCGGTCGGAGCGCAGCGAGGCGGCGCGGATGGCGCCCTCTTCGGCCGGAGCGCCCCGGCCCAGCCGGGCTTTGACGGCATCGATCCAGTCGGTCATCCGATTCCCCCCGCCTGCCGGATCGAAAGATAGGCATCGATCAGGCTGAGCCCGAGCTTGTCATGCGGCGCCTCGATCACATCGACGCCCAGTTGGCGCAGCTTGGCCGTCACCAGCGCGCGCTGGCGCAGCAATTGCCCGGCCCCCACCGCCAGAGCGATGTCCTGAGTCGCCTCGGGCTCGGCGCGGGCGAGGGTTTCCAGTTCCTCATCCAGCATGGTCACGAAGATCACGCGGTGGCGCGCCACCAGCCGTCCGATGCTCTCCACCATCAATTGCGCGCTGGTGGGGTCTGTAAAGTCGGAGAAGACCACGATCAGCGAGCGGCGCTGCAACTGCTGCGCCAAAGTCGCCAGTGCCAACGTGAAATTGGGCTCACGCGATTCGTAATCGAGCAAAGCCGCCGCCGACTGCAACCGGCCAAACCCGCTGGCATCGGTGACAAAGGGCGTGGAAAGCAGCACCCGGCTGGCAAAGCCGAACAGCGAGACCAGATCGCCGCCCTTCAGCGCCACCCAGCCCGCCGCCAACGCCACGGAAATCGCCCGGTCGAGCCGCGCGAGGCCCGCCACCGGCTCGCACATCGCCTGGCCGCAATCGAGGGCGAAGACGATGCGGTTGTTGCGCTCGGCCTCATACTCCTTGGCGTAGAGATGGGCGTGGCGGGCCGAGGCCTTCCAGTCGATCCGCCGCCGGTCCATGCCGGGCTGATAGTCGGAGAGCGCCTCGAACATCGTGCCATCGCCATGCATGCGGCGGGCGACAAGGCCGATATCGGCATCGCGCAAGGTGGCCTGCACCCCGCGCGAACGCAGCAGCGCCAGATTGGGATTGACCCGCAAGGGCCGGTCCAGATCGCGCTTTGCCTGCCGCGCGCCCAGCCCCAAAGGCCCCTGCCAGCGCAGCCAGACGGTATCGATCTGCCCCGGGCCGCGCCGGTCGGGGGTGATGGTGGCGTCGCCTTCATGCGCCTCGCCCTTGCGCGCCAGCAGCATGGCCACCACACCGCCCGGCGCCAGACGCGGGTCAAGCGCCATGGCGGCCTCGGCACGACCGACGCGCGGGGAAAGCCCGGCGCGGATCGCCAGCCGGGCCTTGGCGCCGACCTCGACCTCGACCGGGGCGGTGAGGCTGACCTCGCCAAGCCCGCCCGCCAGCGCGGCATCGACCAATACCAGCGCCAGCAGAACCACCCCCAGCGAGGGCCCGACGATCCAGCCATCGGGCACCATTACCGCAATGCCCAGCCCCAGCCCGGCCAGCACCACCAGCGCCAGCACCGCGCGGGCGGTGGGCACGGGGGCCTGATCCGGCTTCAGGCGGGACAGCAAGGCGGAGAGCCAGCGCATCAGGGTCAGCGCGGCGCCTCAGTGCGGTCGATCAGTTCGTCGACCAGCGCTTCGGCGGTCTTGCCCTCGATCTCGGCGGCGGGGCTGAGCAGCAGGCGGTGGCGCAGCACGGCGGGGGCCAGCGCCTTCACATCGTCGGGCAGCACATAGTCGCGGCCTTCCAGCGCGGCGCGCGCCCGCGAGGCATGCGCCAGCAGCACGCCCGCACGGGGGGACGCACCGCAGGCCAGATCGGCGCTGTCGCGCGTGGCGCGCAGCAGGCGCACGATATAGGCAGCGACCGGCTCGGCCAGAGTCACTTGCGCCACGGCCCGCGTGGCGGCGGCCAGTGTCGCGACATCGGTGACCGGATGGACGCCCTGCGCGCGCGGATCGGGCGGGCCGCTCTGCTGGCCGAAGCGGGTGAGGATCGCCAGTTCCTCGGCCTCGCCGGGGTAATCGACGCGCAGCTTGAAGAGGAAACGGTCGAGCTGCGCCTCGGGCAGCGGATAGACGCCCTGCTGCTCGATCGGGTTTTGCGTGGCCACCACCATAAAGCTCTCGGGCAGCGGATGGGCCGCGCCGTCCAGAGTCACCCGGCGCTCCTGCATGGCTTCGAGCAGGGCGGCCTGAGTCTTGGGCGGGGTGCGGTTGATTTCATCGGCCAGCAGCACCTCGCAGAAGATCGGCCCGCGCGTGAGGGTAAAAGTGCTGGTCTGGAAGTTGAACAGATTCGAGCCCAGAATGTCGCCCGGCATCAGATCCGGCGTGAATTGGATGCGCCCGAAATCGAGCCCCAGCGCGGTGGCAAAGCTCTGCGCCAGAAAGGTTTTCGCCGTGCCGGGAGGGCCCTCCAGCAGCACATGGCCGCGCGAGAACAGCGCCACCAGCAGGTGATCGACCACCGCGCGCTGACCCACCACCGCCTTGCCGATCTGCTCACGCAGGGCCTGGGCCAGACGGGCCACGTCGGTCAGGGATAAGTCGCTCATGGGATCACAATCCTCTCGATGGCATGCAGGGTGCGGGCCAGAGCGAGAATCTCGCCCTCGCCCTTGGCGCGCGCCAGTTGCGCGGCGGCTGAGGTGAAACTTTGTTCGGGCACGGAAAGCCCCGAGGCACGGCGCGCGGCGACCGCCCGGTCAATGGCGGCATCCACCGCCTCGGCCTTCATCTGGCGCGGCAAGGAGAGCGCGCGGGCCAGCCGCGCGCGGGAGGCATCGGCATAGGGCGCGCCCAGCACATGGAAGCGGCGCGCGCGGCGCATCAGCGCGGCGGCATTGCCCAGCAGGCTGGCCTTGCCCAGCGCGATCGCCCGCCCTTCCTGAAGCGTGGGGCCAAAGCGCAGCAGCCCGCGCCACATCGCCGCCAGCACCGCCAGACCCAGCACCAGCGTGGCGGCCAGATAGGGCGGCATAAAGGCCAGAGTCAGCAGATTGGGCTGGCTGCCCAACCCGTTGAAGGTGACGTCGAAGGTGATGCGGCTGTTGGGCTTGGCGATGCGGCTGAAGAAGTCCGCCGCCCAGACCGCATTGTCGCCATGCGACAGGCCGTAATTGTCGAGCAGATCGGGCTCGAAGACCAGAAACAGCGGATGGGCGGCTTCGGGTTCGCCCTCACCCTCATCGTCGGTGGTGAGCGGGATGGTTTCGTCATAGCGCGCGGCCAGCGTGTGGCCCTGCGCATTGACGAAAGGCCTCAGCCGCTCGCCGCCGCCCACCTCCACCACCATGCCGTCGGGCAGCACCGGCGCGGGCACCGGCAGGGTGGTCGCCGCGCGGCGCGCGCCCTTGCCGAAGCCGCGCGTGGAGACGCTCACATCGTCGAGGAAGCCCTTCCATTGCGGCAGCTCCGAGCCGATCACCTGCACCCAGCCCCGGCGCAGGCCGGGCTGGCGCGTGTCGACCGGCATGGTCTGCCATTTGGGAGCGATCACCACCACCGGGCCGACGCGGCGATGCTCATTGACCGCCTTGGTCAGCTTCTCGCCATCGGCATAGACCTGCGGGGTCAGCACCAGCACGCCGGGGCTGTGCCAGTCCGTCTCGCTGCGGCCCAGCGTGACGGCATAGCCCTCGCCCTGAAGCAGCCGGCTGAGCCCGGCGAAACCGTTGAGCCCGGTGCCCCCCGCATGGGCGCCGCCATTGTCGCTGCGCGTGGCGGCCACGCCGCCTGCCACCTGCCACAGCAGCGCGGCGAACATCGCCACGCCGACCAGCACCAGCACGACCACGGCGCGCGGCGAGAAAGCACGCGGGTTCATAGCGGGGCGCCTTCAGTGAAAGGCAGGCGGGCGAAGGCGGCATAGGCATCGCGCGCCGCCAGCCAATCACCTTGAGCGAGCGGGCGCAGCGCATAGCGGCTCGCTTCCACCCGCGCGGCGATGGTGCCGAAAGCCGAGCGCGCTTCATCGGGCAGCACGCTCATCCCGGCGATCTCGCGCGCGGTGCTGGCCGGATGGACCAGACCGGGCCGCGCCTTGGCCAGTTGCTGAACGCTGCGGCGAAGCAGCAGATGGGTCGCGCCGTCGAAATCCCCGGCGGCGGCCAGCGCCTCGGCGTCGCGCAGCAGGGCGATGGCCTCTTCATTGGCGGGAGTCCAGCCGGAGGGCTCGTCCTTCGCCTTGGCACGGCGCCGCCGTTTCAGCAGCGGCGACAGCAGGGTCCACAGCAGCCACAGCACGCCCAGCACCAGCAGCGCGATCAGCAGCTTTTCCACCCAGGGCCAGGCGCCGCCGAACAGCCGCGCGAGGGGTTTGAAGAGTTGCGCCAGCTGCTTGCCCAGCTCGCCCAGCCATGCGGGCGGCGGATCGGGCTGCCATGGCCGGGGCGGGGCGAATTGCAGATCATGCCCGGCGCGCAGCTGCTGCCAATGCTCCAGCGCGGCCTGATGGCCGCCGGAAGCCTGCGCCGGATCGCCTGCCGGATGGACTGCCGCCTCGCCCGCCAAAACCCTGCCCAGTCCCCTGCAAACCGACCACACAGCCGGGGGGCCGGGGCATCGCTAAGGCCCGGTGTGCCGCTTTTTCTTGGTGCGATCAAGTCGTTGCAGGATCAAACCAAGGATTATGCCTTACACCGGGGGCGTTCAGCCGCGCTCACGCACCTGAGCGTAAGTACCCAGAATGCGCAGCTCCTTGCAATGGAAGGCCAGTTCTTCCAGCGCATGGTCCACGCCCACATCGCCGGGCGCGCCGACAATATCGGCATAGAACATGGTGGCCGAGAAGCTGGCGCCCTTCTGATAGCTTTCCAGCTTGGTCATGTTGACGCCATTGGTCGCAAAGCCGCCCAGCGCCTTGTAGAGCGCGGCGGGGATGTTGCGGACCTCGAAGATCATGGTGGTCATCGCCACCTGCCCGGCCAGTGACTTGGGGTCGAGCGGGGCGCGGGCCAGCACCACGAAGCGCGTGGTGTTGTCGGGCGCGTCCTCGACATTGTTCTCGATGATGTCGAGGCCATAGAGTTCGGCCGCCAGCGGAGGGGCGATGGCCGCCGCCTCGGGATCGCCCATTTCCTTCACATAGGCCGCCGCGCCCGCCGTATCGGCATAGCTCATCGGCGTGATGCCGCGCTGGCGCAGATAATGGCGCGACTGGCCCAGCGCCTGAGGATGCGACCAGGCCGCCGTGAAGGGCCCCTTCGCGCCGGGCAGCGCCATCAGGCTGGGGTGGATGCCGATAAAATGCTCACCCACGATCGACAGGCCGCTTTCGGGCAGCAGAAAATGCATGTCGGCCACGCGGCCATGCTGGCTGTTCTCGATGGGGATGATCGCGCGGTCAGCCCGGCCCTCCTTCACCGCATCGAGCGCATCCTCGAAGCTGAAACAGGGCAAAGGCGCACAATCGGGGTCAAAATCCAGCGCCGCGCGATGCGAATTGCAGCCCGGCGCGCCCTGAAAGGCCATGGCGCGGGAAGGCGAGGATTCGGCGACTTCGGTCAGCATTTTGACCTGGATCAGAGCGGGCGCGGGATAAGAGTGCATAGCACAACCGCGTTAGGGCCAGCAGCGTCGTCCCGCAATGGCCCTTGCGCTAGGATTTTGTGCTCTATAACAATGGGGCATAAAAAATATTCTGCATGAACTTGGGCGAGGCAATCTGATGAGCGGTCGTTTCAATACCATTGCGGGTTGGGTTTTGGGTGCGGGCATCGTGGCGCTTGGGCTTTCCAGCCTTTCCGGCCACTATTTTCGTGCGGACAAGGACCAGCGACCGGAGAAGCAGGGCTACCCCATCGCGGGCGTGGTCGCGGAAGGAGGCGCCGCCGCGGCGGTGCCGATCGAGACGCTGCTGGCCAAGGCCGACCCCAACGCGGGGCAGCAGGTGTTCCAGAAATGCGCGGCCTGCCATACGGTGACTCAGGGCGGCCCCAATGGCGTCGGCCCGAATCTCTACGGCGTGGTGGGCGACGAGATCGCCAAGGGGCGCGGCGGTTTCGCCTTCTCCTCCGGCCTGGCGGGCAAGGGCGGCAAGTGGGACTTCAAGTCGCTCGATACCTGGCTGACCAATCCGCGCGGCTTTGCCGATGGCACGAAGATGACCTTCGCTGGCCTCGATTCGCCAGAGGATCGCGCCAATGTGATCGTCTATCTCAACAAGCAGGGATCGAATGTGCCGCTGCCCGCCGCGCCTGCGGCTGGTGCGGCGCCTGCGGGCGATGCCAAGGCTGGGGATACCAAGGGTGAGGCCAAGGCTGGCGATGCCGCCAGCGGGGCGGCTTCGGGCGGGTAAGCCGTCAGCCTTCATTTCTGGAAAAAGGCCGCTTCCGATGGGGCGGCTTTTTTCGTGCCTGTAAAACGCCCAAACAAAAAGGGCGCAAGCCTTGCAGCTTGCGCCCTTTTCGCGTTGATCGGCGAACCGACCGACAGCTGTAGAGATCTTACTTGATCTCGACGGTGCCGCCGGCTTCCTCGATCTTCTTCTTGATGTCTTCGGCTTCAGCCTTCGACACGCCTTCCTTGACGGCCTTGGGGGCGCCCTCGACCAGAGCCTTGGCTTCGGTCAGACCCAGCGAGGTGATGGCGCGCACTTCCTTGATGACCTGGATCTTCTTGCCACCGTCGCCGGTGAGGATCACGTCGAACTCGGTCTTCTCTTCGACAGCGGCAGCAGCGTCGCCACCAGCAGCCGGAGCGGCAACGGCAACAGCGGCAGCAGCCGAAACGCCCCAAGCCTCTTCGAGGGCCTTGGCGAGGTCAGCGGCTTCCAGGACGGTCAGAGCCGACAGTTCTTCAACGAGCTTGGCGATATCAGCCATGATGATTACTCCATTCAATGTTGGGTGCGCCCCGCGCGGAATTGCTGCGGGGCACGAAACGCTTGAAACGTCTTACTCGGCCTGAACTCAGGCAGCCTTGTCCGCATAGGCGGCGAACACGCGGGCCAGCTTGGCTGCCGGGGCAGTCGAAAGCTGGGCCAGCTTGGTCGCGGGCGCCTGAACGAGGCCGATGAGCTTGGCGCGCAGTTCGTCGAGCGAGGGCATCGTGGCAAGCGCCTTGACCCCGTCAACGTCCAGCACCACGCCGCCGATCACGCCGCCGACGATCTCGATCTTGTCGGTCGTCTTGGCGAAATCGACCACCACCTTGGCGGCGGCGACCGGATCAATCGACCACGCAAGCGCGGTCGGACCCGTCAGGAAATCACCAATGCCAGCGCACGGCGTTTCCAGAGCGGCGATCTTGGCAAGACGGTTCTTCGCAACCTTGTAGGTCGCGCCCGCATCGCGCATCTTCCCGCGCAGCACCGTGGACTGAGCCACGGTGAGGCCGAGGTTGCGGGTGACAACCACCACGCCGACCTCGTTGAAGACCGCGTTGAGAGCGGCAACCGAATCGGCTTTCTGCGAACGATCCATGCCATACTCCTTCACATGTGGCCGCATGAGGCATGCCCCTTGCGACCGGCTACGTTGTCCTCGACGCAGGCACGCAAGCGCGCCGACCCCGAGGGCGGTTGTTCCGTATGTCGACATGGGGAAGGAGTGCGCGTTCTAACAAGAAGCACGCAGGGCACATGCCAACATTGCTGGCAGGGCCGTAAAATCTCTTTTCCCCGCCTAGGCTGGACAATTAAGCAGGGAACCTGCGCCAGCTGTCTCGGACGGATGAAACCGGGATGACCCGGAATCGTGGAGGCGCCGATAAAGGCTCGGGCCCGGCGAGTCAAGCGGCCAGCGGGTTTGCGACAGGCTGCTCGGCTCGTCGCATCGCTAGTGCCCCCTCATCCTCTTGTTAACGGTTGCACCCTTATAGCCGACCACGGTTCGCAGAGGTCGGGGGGCCTCACCAAAAACAGGATTAACCCGGTACTATGGGTGCAAACGCCAGGGCGGAGGCTCCGCCAAGGGAAAAGGTCCATCCTTTGCAAGGCCCTATGCTGGGCAAGCTGCTCGATCGCGCCGAACAGGTGGTGATTCTGCTGCTGTGGGTGGTGCTGGTCGAGCGGGTGATTCGCTCGGGCAACATCTATGCGCCGCTGCTGCTGCTGTCGGAAACGGCGGTGCTGGTCTTCGCGCTGATCCGCCGCCCGACGCAGGCCATCACCCGCAGGCTGGGCGACTGGCTGCTGGCGATTGCCGCCACCGCCGCCCCGCTGCTGATCGTGCCCAGCCAGAGCCCGCTGCCGCAGATCGCCTTTGCGGGCGTGACGCTGGTGCTGCTGGGCAATGTCGGCCAGGCCGCCGCCAAGCTGGCGCTGCGCCGCAGCTTCGGCATTGCTCCGGCCAACCGCGGCATCAAGGTTTCGGGCCCCTATGCGCTGGTGCGCCATCCGATGTATGCCGGCTATCTGCTGGTGCATATCGGCAATCTGGTGCTGTTTCCCTCGCTGCTGAACGTCACGGTCTATGCCATCGGCTGGACCGCGCAAATCCTGCGCCTGCAGGCCGAAGAGCAGCTGCTCTCGCAGGACGAAACCTATCGCGCCTATCGCGACAAGGTGCGCTGGCGCCTGATCCCGGGTATTTTCTAAACCACACGGCAAGTCCCACACGGCAAGGCGCCGGATGGTTTGAAACCATCCGGCGCCCCGTGGTGACCTCCCCTTGGGGAGCCTGGTTACTTGACGGGCTCGGCCTTCTTGGCCCCGCCCTGCTGATCCAGCGTGGGGTGGGTCAGCGTCATCCCCTGCTTCATGCTGGGCTTATAGGTCCGCCAGTCGAAGCGCTCGGTCGCCTTGTCCTGCAGTTCCTTCTCGCGGGTCTGAAGGATCAGGCGGGCACGACGCATGCGGGCGCGCGGCGTGTGGAAGGGGTTGGCCTCATCGGGCTCGGCCTCCATCATGCGCTTGAGCAGCTCGGCACGCTCCTCACCGGTGGGCAGAGGGCCTTCGCGCAGCATCACACCTTCAGGCGAATCGGCGCGCTTGCGGCGGCGGATCGGTGCGGGTGCGGCCTCGGCGATGGGCGCCTCGGGCACCATCTCGGCCTCGGCGACGCGCTGGGCATCGGCCTCGGCAGCGGCATCCACCGGCACCACGGCGACCGGCTCATTGTAGCTCGGGTCGACATAGGTGCGAGCGGCGGGGGTCACGACGGGCTCGGCCTCAACCTCTTCCTCATCGCGGCGGCGGCGCGTCAGGGCGAAACCGGCCAGTCCCACCAGAACGATCGCACCGGCGGCGCCGATCGGCCAGTAACGCTCCATATCAGAGCTGCGCGCGGGGGCCGGGGCAGCGGCAGGCGTGGCAGGGCTGCCGTCAGCGTTGTAGAGACCAGCCGGATCGCGGCGCACCGGAGCGGTGCTGTCAGCAGGCGCGGCGGCAGGCTTGGGGGCCTCGCGGGTCACGCTTTGAGTCGTGGTGGTGCGGCTGGTTTCAGCGGGCGCGGGCTGGGCCGGACGGGCTGCAGCGGCATGAGCGCGGGGCGCGGCCTGACGGGCCACCGGGGCGGCAGCACTGTCGGCGGCATCGGCGGCGCTCTGAGCCTGAGCGGGGGCGCTGCTGTCAGGCACCGCCTGCACGACAGGGTTCGACGTCATGGTCGGCGCCTGGGCAGCCGGGGCCGGAGCGGGCGCAACAACCGGAGCGGTGTCCGTGGTGGGCGGCGATGCGGGGGCCGGAGGCGCGACAGGGGCCGGGGGCGGCGCGGGCACCTCGCTGGGCGGCGGGTTGGTCGCGGCCTGAGGCGCCGGGGCCGAAGCGGCGGCGTCCGGGGGCTGGGCTTGCGTTGCCTGAGCCGAAGCCGGCGAGGTGGACAGGAGCAGGCTGGCCGCGGCAAGGGCGGTGAGCGAGCTGAGCGAGCGGTCAAGTGCGTGTGTCATGGTGAAGAAAGGGCCAGATTGGCACTTTGTGGCACACCGACTCGACCAATCGAGCCATTTCAGAGGTGAGACGACAAATATTACACGATATTCATCGAAACGGTTCTTGACTTCTACTTGATCTGCAAAAACGATGAATTACCAATTCATAAGCCATTCATCGGCGCAAGCCGTTTTGCTGCCAAACCGCCACAGAGGCATGTCACACCGTGGCCCGCGCGCCACGCCGCAGACACAAGTTGCCCCTGGCCGCCAGCCTTGACAGGAGGCCGACTCCGTCCTACATGCCGCCGGTTCTTGCAGCTTCGAGCAAGATCGGCCCAGCGCGGGGGTCGGTCACGGAAGGAAGCTCAAGGGTCGTGCCATCTGACGCCGCAGGCTACGGGCCGGGTCCCTCCCTTCAGGAAGGCGCCGAGCCACCCGTGGCCTTTTTTGCGTGATGGCGACCCTGCATAATCCGCGCGCGCAATGTTTTTAAGACCCGGTTTTTGAAAGAGGCGTGCCGCCCGCGTGGCCCGTCCCTGCAGAGCGAAAGAGGCAAGACCAGCAATGGCAACGAAGCCCCAGCAACCCTCGCGTGCGTCGTCCAAGCGCCGCATCCGCAAGATCTTCGGCGACATCCACGAAGTGGTGCAGATGCCGAACCTGATCGAGGTGCAGCGCGAGAGCTATGAACAGTTCCTGCGTTCCGACCCCAAGATCGGCTATGTGTCGGGCCTGGAAAAGACGCTGCGCAGCGTTTTCCCGATCCGCGACTTCGCCGGCACCAGCGAGCTGGACTTCGTCCACTATGAGCTGGAAGAGCCCAAGTACGACATCACCGAATGCCGTCAGCGCTCGATCACCTATGCCGCGCCCATGAAGGTCACGCTGCGCCTGATCGTCTTTGAAGTCGACGCCGAGACCGAAGCCCGGTCGGTGCTCGATATCAAGGAGCAGGACGTCTACATGGGCGACATGCCGCTCATGACCGACAACGGCACCTTCGTCATCAACGGCACCGAGCGCGTGATCGTCTCGCAGATGCACCGTTCGCCCGGCGTGCTGTTCGACCACGATCGCGGCAAGACGCACTCGTCCGGCAAGTTCCTCTTCGCCGCCCGCGTCATTCCCTACCGTGGCTCGTGGCTGGACTTCGAGTTCGACGCCAAGGACATCGTCAACGTGCGTATCGACCGCAAGCGCAAGCTGCCGGTCACCGCGCTGCTGCATGCTCTGGGTCTGAACGACGAAGAGATCCTGCACTACTTCTATCAGCGCATCACCTGGAACCGTGCGGGTGGCGGCTGGAAGATCCCCTACACCGCCGAAGCCTGGCGCGGCACCAAGCCGACCTTCGATCTGGTCGACGCCAAGAGCGGCGAAGTGATCTTCGCGGCCGGCACCAAGATCAGCCCGCGCGCCGCCAACAAGGCGGAGAAGGACGGCCTGACCGACCTGCTGATCCCGACCGAGGAAATCTTCGGCCGTTACAGCGCCAATGACGTCATCAATGAATCGACCGGCCGCATCTACATCGAGGCCGGTGATGAAGTGACGCCGGAAAATCTGGCCGCGCTCGACGCTGCGGGCATCGACTATGTCGAGCTGCTCGACATCGACCATGTCGCCACCGGTCCGTGGATCCGCAACACGCTGAAGGCCGACAAGGCCGAGGACCGCGATCACGCCCTGGCCGACATCTATCGCGTCATGCGCCCCGGCGAACCGCCGACGCGCGAAACCGCCGAAGCCCTGTTCGCAGGCCTGTTCTTCGACGCCGACCGCTACGACCTCTCGGCCGTGGGCCGCGTCAAGCTGAACATGCGCCTTGGGCTGAACGTGGAAGACACGGTCACCACGCTGGAAACCAACGACATCATGTCTGTCGTCAAGGAACTGGTGAATCTGAAGGACGGCAAGGGCGAAGTCGATGACATCGACAACCTCGGCAACCGTCGTGTGCGTTCGGTGGGCGAGCTGCTGGAGAACCAGTATCGCGTCGGCCTGCTGCGCATGGAGCGCGCCGTCAAGGAGCGCATGTCGTCGGTCGACGTCTCGACCGTGATGCCCAACGACCTCATCAACGCCAAGCCCGCCGTGGCCGCGGTGCGTGAGTTCTTCGGCTCCTCGCAGCTCTCGCAGTTCATGGACCAGACCAACCCGCTGTCGGAAGTGACTCACAAGCGTCGCGTTTCGGCCCTCGGGCCGGGCGGTCTGACCCGTGAGCGCGCCGGCTTCGAAGTCCGCGACGTTCACCCGACCCATTATGGCCGTATCTGCCCGATTGAGACGCCGGAAGGCCCGAACATCGGTCTGATCAACTCGCTGTCGACCTTCGCGCGCGTCAACAAGTATGGCTTCATCGAGACGCCCTACCGCCGCGTGCTCGACGGCAAGGTCACCAAGGACGTGGTCTATCTGTCGGCCATGGAAGAGCAGAAGCACACGGTGGCGCAGGCTTCGGCCGAAACCAACGATGATGGCTCCTTCGTGGAAGAGCTGGTCTCGGCCCGTCAGAACGGCGAATTCGTGATGGCCCCGCGCGAGACGGTCACGCTGATGGACGTTTCGCCCAAGCAGCTGGTCTCGGTCGCCGCCTCGCTCATTCCCTTCCTGGAAAATGACGACGCCAACCGCGCGCTCATGGGATCGAACATGCAGCGTCAGGCTGTGCCGCTGGTGAAGGCCGATGCGCCTTTCATCGGCACCGGCATGGAAGAGACTGTCGCGCGTGACTCGGGCGCCGCTGTCGCCGCCGCGCGTGCGGGCGTCATCGACCAGGTCGATGCCGCGCGTATCGTGGTGCGCGTCTCGGGCGACATCGAGCCGGGCAAGTCGGGCGTGGACATCTACACGCTGCAGAAGTTCGAGCGTTCGAACCAGTCGACCTGCATCAACCAGCGTCCGCTGGTGAAGGTGGGCGATATCGTCGAAAAGGGCGATATCATCGCCGACGGTCCCTCGACCGAGCTGGGTGAGCTGGCGCTGGGCCGTAACGTCCTCGTCGCCTTCATGCCCTGGAACGGCTACAACTACGAAGACTCCATCCTGATCTCCGAGCGGATCGTGAAGGAAGACGTCTTCACCTCGATCCACATCGAGGAGTTCGAGGTGATGGCCCGCGACACCAAGCTGGGGCCAGAGGACATCACCCGCGACATCCCGAATGTCGGCGAGGAATCGCTGCGCAATCTGGACGAGGCGGGCATCGTCTACATCGGCGCCGAAGTGCATCCGGGCGACATTCTGGTCGGCAAGATCACGCCCAAGGGCGAAAGCCCGATGACGCCGGAAGAAAAGCTGCTGCGCGCCATCTTCGGTGAAAAGGCCAGCG
>Ga0116227_10010764_pt1 | contig 15762 bp, 12 predicted proteins | sample S1TSphgellanicum_FD_89693 | JGI IMG/M metagenome (GOLD analysis project Ga0116227, IMG submission 89693) | Host-associated microbial communities from peat moss isolated from Minnesota, USA - S1T2_Fb - Sphagnum magellanicum MG | ecosystem: Host-associated > Plants > Peat moss > Unclassified... | reverse complement strand
TTTTTATTTGGGGGTTGTTCGGGTTTGGTCGTCTTTTTTTTTTTTTTTTTGGGTTCTCAAGGTTTTATGGAATGATTTACCAATCAATGATCAGCTCACAGAGTTGTCAGACATCGAGCATATTTGCTCCATGTTTAGTATAATGCAGACAGAGAATCACATTTGCATTTGGTTTTTTTTCAGGTTGAAATGCTGGAGCTAAAACCCAGTGTTGCCCGTGACTTTGCTCAAAGGTACACAATTGTAGCAGCAGGCTTTTGGGTCACCATCTCCACTTTTCAAGAGGTTTCCTTGTTTTGTTTAGTGTGTGGGATTTGTTTGTCTCCTGCATTGTTTGACAAGCTTTTTAGTTTTATGTCCAATCCCTCCCATGTTTGTGAATTGGAATTCTTTGATGATGATGAGATTGTACAGAAGATGACTGACACCCTTCCTTGTCTTGGACATGGCTGCTGTTTTGAGCATTTTGTAGTTATGATCCAGTCAAGCTGGCTGAACTGATGGCAGAACAACCTGGCCAAGTCCGTGCACGTGCTTTCTCAATCATCAAAAGTCTTGGACTTTTTGCTATGAATGTCCTACTTGACAAACAGGTACATGGAGCTGTAGAGACCATCATCCATCAGTAGCACAACTCAAAGCTGCTGTAGGTGTGACATGATCAGGAGGAGGTCTGGGTTGATCATCACACAGTGATCAGAACATGCCACCGTGGAATCATTAGATACATGAAGGAACTCTGATAGTGACAACATGAAAGTGGAGGCCGAGCATAACTCGTCCGTGATGGGCTCCCACAATTTCAGAGCTTTTGTTTTCAAAAAGGAGAGATGGATTCCTGTGTACATCTAGACATTCAAGATAGTGCTGGGCAGTCCTGCTCCCTGCTCTGAATCCTCACACTACTGGTGGGAATGATCTTCTTTCTCTTTTAGGGAAGATTAGGATAGCTTTTAATCCATTGCTTGGTTGAGGTGACAGATAAAAAGAGCAGACAGGCAGCAAAGGAAGCAGCGTGCAAGAGAACTTCGCAACATTCTCTGTCAGCTCGGCCCCTCCTTCATAAAGGTTCAAACTCAACCCTAGTAGCAGCTATCTATGGGTGCTTGTCAAGACTAACACGTGAATGACACATGCCCAGTCTTACTATGAGTCCAGGGTGGGAAGGCAAACATATTGATAGACAAGTTAGCGTCTGATATTGGAGGGAATTTTCCTTGCCAATTGCTAATTCCTGTGTGGTCAATGAGCAGGTGGGGCAGTCGCTATCAGTAAGACCTGATATTTGTCCACAAGAGTACTTGGATGAGTTTGCTGAGCTCCAGGTGAGCACTTCCTCATCCTCTTGTACACAATGACTTGGAACAACTGTGTTCAAGAGCATTGACTAGAGCATTTACTGCGACTGATTCATACCATTTGCACCTTGTGTTCAACAGCAATTATCCATGACACACGCACTTGCTTCATGCATGTGTGTAGGACAACATTCCCTCCTTTGCAACCCCAATTGCGCTTGCCCTTATCAAGGAGGAGTTAGGTGTTTCAGTAAGTTTCTGTTTCCCTGCTGATTGGGATTCAACAAATTGTACTGCAGATCTTAGTTCCCAGAAGTTCCCTTCGGCTTGTTTGATTTTCTTTATCTGGACTTTCCTTGTGCCTGCTCAAATCTTCCTTTGAAGTTTCCCCACAGGCCATTATCTATTGCATTTTATGTGCTTATCACTCTCATAGAGGATGATGTGACATAGAGCATTTCCTAACACTTCCCCATGTTTTGGAACCAGATTGAGGATGTCTTTACTGAGCTCTCTGTGGGGCCTGTGGCTGCTGCAAGTTTGGGTCAGGTATGCACCAACCATGAAGATAGATTTGTTTTTCTTTTCGCAAGTTGATGGGCATCCTGATACAAGTCACCATTGAATCTTCTCACTATTACAATGAGAAAGCTCAGGGTTCATTCTGCAAGTTAGATTTCAGTTTGTTGTTAGAGAACAATCATGGCATCAGTAAGTTTCTGGAAACTGCTGGAAGCAGTAAAAATCAGATGATAAGAGATTCAGAAAAAAACTAAATTGATATATTTGGTTCTGCAGGTGTACAAAGCTCGCTTACGGTCCACTGGTGAGCTTGTTGCTGTTAAGGTGAGGTTTTCAATATCATCAGCAGATGTGGGTTGCATTTCTTCATTTTGTACAGGATCTGACCAAATTTTGCAAATGCAAAAAATGATCAGGCTGTATGAAGGTGTGAATGTGTGCTGAACATGGAATTGAAGCTGCAGGTGTTAGTTTTCTCATGCAGCTCTTCTCATTCTCTAGTCACAAATGTTGTGTTGGTTTAACATATTGTGCAGTTGGATGGTCAGATTCTCCATCCTAGCAACAATGTGTGTTTGATTGTGTGTTGGACATGCAATTTCATCATGATGTATGTTATCTGTTCCTGGGTTTTATCAGGTTCAGAGACCTGGTATTGGTGACAACATTGCCTTGGATATGTTTATAGGTACAGCTCCATCTTCATCTTCATATGTCATTGTCTTATGTCCTCCTAATATTTTCCTGTTGACGAATCTTCAGAAAGTTTGCTGAGAAGTTTGCCAAGGTTTCTCTTTTGTGGAATTTAGGCCCTGGGATGCTCACTTTGTGAAGTTGTAAATGATGATTGCAGTCCGCAAAGCAGCAGCATGGGCAGATGCACATCTGGATGTTTCAAAGGCCACATCATTAGTGGCCATCGTGGATGAATTTGCCAGCCGCCTTTTTGCTGAACTTGACTATGTGAAGGTAATATTGCTGCTATTCTTGTTGAGGAAGCCAAAAGCAACAATTTAGCAGTGGCTTACACTAGTGTTGCTGGTAACTGGAGATGAATGGCCAGTTTCTTCATATGTAAATGTATCATTGACTATATGGCCTTGAATGAGCTGGTTTGGGGATTTAGCAAGGAACTTCAGACATGCATATAGCTGCATTGTGCACCTTGTTTGATCTTTCTTACTCAGAATAGAGTCCATGATGTTCCAGGTTAATTGATATTGAATGATGTGGATATTTGCGTGAGCGCAGGAAGGTCAGAATGCAGAGCGTTTTGGATTGCTATATGGCTCCCTCCCCCACATCCGCATCCCCAAAGTCTACTGGGAATATACGTAAACTGCCAATCACCATGCACTCTAGTATGCTTTGGCATTTCATGAAGCTTCATCTGTCATTGCTATGAGCTCACACTTGAATGCTTGAATTGCACAATGTTTGTGCTGCACTGCAATGATACCAATCAGGATAGATTCAAGCCTTAATAGAAGATGATGATGATAATGTATCATCTGTGTGCAGCACACGAAGGGTGCTTACAATGGAATGGATAGAAGGAGTAAAACTTACAGATGAACGCGGGCTTCACAGTTATGGTTTGAAAGCTGTGGATTTTGTAGACCTTGGAGTAGACTGCACAATGCGCCAGCTCCTAGAGCATGGTTAGTTGAGTTGGCTCCAACTCTGTACATTACTGTACCTGTTATATTGTTCTCCAAGCTCTTGTTTAGTCCCTTATTCTTTATGTGTGCTGCATTGGGTTTTCCTGTAAATACTGTGGCAATGTCTACAGGGTACTTCCATGCGGATCCACACCCAGGCAACCTTCTTGCAACTCGAGCAGGTGACCTTGTCTACCTCGACTTTGGAATGATGAGTGAAGCTCCACTTTCTGCAAGGTTTTCTCCAACTCTAGTCCTTTGCTGTTTTTTTACCTTTTTTTTTTACTTGAACAGAGGATAGATGCTTTTGTGTAGTACATGAGGGGGAAGTGCTCAGATTGATGACAGAAATGTTGCCAGACAATTACATGCAAATCTTTTAGCATTGTCATAAGGAACTTCTGAACCTGACAGATATGGAATCATGGCTCATGTTGTGCACTTGGTGAATCGAGAGTATGGTGCAATGGCCCGTGACTACTACACGCTGGGTTTCCTTCAACCGGTATCATGTGCACTGTCAGAAGTCTTTTAACTTGGAACTTAGTGGCATTTGTGATTTTCAAGCTCTTTTCCAGAGTATGCAAAAGCTGAGAACTTCCAGAATTTTTCTTATTGAGAACTTAGTTCTTCCAAGCCATTCCAAGCCAGTTTTAAGTGTCAGATGAGCCTTTTGCCAAAGGTCCTTTCTTGTGTAAAACTGTGCAGTTTGTTTCTTCACCCAGTACATTGATACATTTTTTGACTGGCAAACAACAGGATATACACTTAAGACAATGACAATTGTGGGGTGGTGCACATTATGTGGGTGTGACAGACTGTGAATGTTGCACCACTTGTGCCTGTATTAGCAAATTTTTTTGATGACGTGCTGAATAAGTCTGTTTCTGAGCTCAATCTCAAGGTCAGTTTTGCCTCCACACTCCTCCATGGACTGACTGACTCTTTATGGTTTGACGGATCTAGCAGACATCACACAGAACACCTGTTATTATCACTGAGTCGGCTGTGTAAATTAGCACCTCAATTCTTTGTCTATTTCTAATGCTTTGAGTTGTTGTATGCAGTCAATTATAGATGGTTTGGGTGAAGTGCTGTACCGCTTCCCATTCCAGGTGCCTGCATACTATGCCTTAATTGCACGCTCACTCACAGTTTTGGAGGGCATTGCCATGCGATCAGATCCTAAATACAAGGTCTGTGTTTTCAACTCCTTTTAGAATTCTTATACCAATGTTTCATACCTCCGCTTTCCTGAATTGTAATGCTCCAGACAGAACACTGCACTCCATTTTGCACTATAATGCCAGGAATAGTCATAGAAGCAGTTTGGGTTTTAATCTGCATGTCTTCTCATGGCCAAATATATTGAATGACACAGTCTCCCAAGTAGTCAGGGGCAGAATTGTCTGTTGTATTTTCAGCCAGTGGTGTCTTTGTGATCATTTATTTGTCTGAATTTTTTAATGCCTGTGTTGTTGTGGAACAATTGTTGGAACATACTTTGTGCTTTAAACAGCACAGGTCTCCACAGTGGAAGTGACTGTCACGATAACATCTGTTGCTGCTGTTTGCCACAATTTTTGCTCCAACATTGTTGGCAAGTGATATGCATTACTGCTAGTTGGTAGGCTGATAGTTTTAGTTCTGGTCTGGAGAATTGCAGTTGATAGCAAGGGCATACCCATACATTGCAAAGCGTTTACTAACAGATGAAGCTGAAGAACTTCGCTCTGCTCTGGAGGAGTTTCTGATCAAAGATGGCTCATTCAGGTGATCCCATGTTTTCCCTAGTTCACTGCCTTCTGTAAAACACCACTCTTGGGAACAGAAATTTTAATTTTTTTGGTGTTGGGTGCCTGACCAGATGGACTCGATTAGAAGGTCTAGTTAAAGAAGGGCGCAAAGTGGGAGGCATTAAAGAAGAGCAGCTGTGGTCCTTTTTGCATTGGCTTGTCTCAGAACAGCAGGTGAGTCTCTAAGTTTGGATTTTGAGAGTTGGTGTATACTATTCATAGATTTGCAAGTGATTTTTTGATTGTTAAATGCCCATTTTCTGTAGTCATTATTTGCAACAAATGTCAAGTCTTTGGGCTACATCCAGGCATATGGGGTTCGTGGAGCTCTTGTCAACGATCTCGTTCCAATAATTGAAGCAGTTGGGTTGAGTGCAACACGAACAGTGGCTGCCTCCCTTCATGGGATTCTTCGTATGACACGAGAGGAAGCTGAAGCTTTCTTGGATCAAGCTCTCCCCATAAAGTCAGCTGAAAGAAGAGCTTTACAACGTGCCCTCTTATTACAAGATATAGGGGGAAATGCAGCTCTGTCTTCAGCCACTGAACCGGTGTTGGAAGAAGAGACACCTAGGAGAGGAGCAGCACCGTGGGATGCAGCTGCTGAGATGGTAACCTCAATTCAAGCAAGGATTGAAGGAGTGAGGCAGCAGGTTGATCAAACACAACTACAAATCAGTCGTACAATTCCTGAAATGCAACGCCTAATAGAATCACCTGGGCTTTCAGACATCTTGAATGATATTGGTAGGGGCTTGCTTACTCGAATGGGTGCCCGTGCTCTCAAGGTTCTATTGAGAGAGGACCAGGAAAAGGAGCCCTAACCTTTTGTTCCTGTCATAGATAGAGGTAGTTCACTTTCCACAATGACTTGTGATTACCCAATTCTTGCAAAGTAGAATTGCTTCTGAGAAACTTCACTGTCCAGTATTGTACCAATATGACTATAGAGAAAAAACATTGATTAAACATTGCAAGCAAAAATAGGATTGCCTGCAAGTAAAATTGATTGAACATTACAATCCAAAAAAATACAAAGAGCTGATGTGATGGTTCCAAGGTGGAACTATTCATTGCAAGCGCTCTGGATTGTCCTGCATGATCATTTTGTGCCTCTGGCCTGTGACGATGGGCTTGACAAGTTATTTCAGTGTGACTTTGGCATTCAATGTTAATATTGTGAAGGTGAACAAGTGCAACAAGTTGGAAGAAAGAGAGTCTGAAGAGCACCCCTTTAATAAATTTTTTTGAAGGGCAAAGGAAAAAATTAATTGCATATTAATTGCAAGAGACAAAAGAATGACACAAATAATAAGAAGAAAATGAGTTTTACAAATAAGAAAAATAGTTCAATAAACACGCACTTATAGGATTAAATGAAATCTAATTTCTAGCTACAACTATTTCCCAACATGACTAGCATTTACAAGATGATTTTCCAATAGTTTTATAATGATTCAGAATTGATTATTATTGAAAAAGGCTGTTAATTTATTAAAAACATAAATATATAATCTATGAACTGTTTATATCTTCAAAAGATTGCAATTACATTTTTATTAATGTGAAATTCACTAATTTTGTTCATGAAAATATTAGTTACACTAAAATCATATAATAGTGGTGTATTTGAAAAATAATTTAAAAAAAAAAAAGTGATTAGGTTCAAAAGCTTATGGGTATGAAGATTTTTTTTCTTATGGAATATTTGTTAAACATATATATAATTATCACACAATAGCTTCATTATTTCTAAATATTAATGTTCATTATCTATGCACATAAACACCCAATGGACACATTTATTTGTAACCATGGAAGTGTTTTATAGGGGCATTTTGGATAAATTTGATTGATTTTAAAGGTTTAATTAATTAATAAAAAATTGTACATTATCATCATTTTCTTTTCCTTCTTAAGTGAATTGCAAATTTCATCTCAAATAAAACTAGGTAGCAATTTCATGTTCAATAGCTATACAAGTTGTGTGGAGATTGTTGTATGAGTTCCTTAGGTGATTATTTGACCCATTTGCATAAGTTTTAGAATTAGACATGTTCAACTACATCAACTACAACTATTGGAATTAAATGTCATTAAATTTGAGTTAAGTTTTGATCATGAGTTGGAAGATATTTGTTGGCCTTGCCTACCAAGGCAAGAAGGATATTGTGTTTAGATTCATTATAGAGTATAGTAGCTTAAGGGATTTTGGCCCCTAGATAATGAATAATAGGTCTATATATTTTTATATGAGGATTTTTCAAAGATGATATTTTGGCTTGTGTTGAAACTTGAGATTAGTTATTATAGAGTGTTATAATATCTTGAAGGATTTTGGGTTTCTTTTAGAGGATTTTTTTGAAGATTATATTTTTGCTATGGTGAAATATTTGAGTTTCCATAATCCTTCTTTTGCTCTAAAATACTTTTTAATATAAATGGCAAGGCCATGGTATGACACACCCCTTGTTATTGTTGTTGTGGTTGTACTATTTGATATTATAATTTTTATTGCATCATTTAATACCATTTCTTGAACCCAATGTCATGTCCACACTAGCTCCATTTCCTTGATGGGCACAACTTTAATTTTGCTAAGGAAAAGTAGGACAAATGCTTCCACAACCATCACTCATGTGGCAAAGAAGAGGAAGGATCTCCCACTTGAATGTACATAAGAACAATAAAAACACTTGTGAACAACAAGTTGGTGGATACATAAATGGCAATATATTTCGATTGTATTATATTAATAAATGCAATTAATAAGTTTTGTTTTATTATTATGTAGGATTATAAAATTTAGATGATTAAAAGTTACATATTATATAGGTGTTAATTTTTTGAAATTTTTAGTAAGAAATGAATTTTAAAATATTTTTGAAATTTGTGGTAAAAATTTATGTTTAATATTAATTTGAATTACCAGATTTAAATTTTTTTTGATTATATATAGGTAAAAATTAAAATTATATAAGCATATTTTTTTGCATAATTAACTACAGAAATCATTTGTTTTACATTATGGTTAAAGTAATTTTTCTTTAATAGATTAACTACATATTTGACTATATGTTTTATGAATCCAAATTAGTATCCATGTTTGAGTCCAAACAAGTCCATTTAACATAATCAATGAATGTTCACAAATTATAATTTATTTATTTATTTATTTAGCTCAGATTTCATCATAAATTTTCACCATTATAATTTTTTCTTACTTTAAAAATTCAAAATTATATTTAAGGATCTACAATATATGGGGATTCTTCTCTTTTAATGCAATTTTAAAGGTGTAATATTTTCATATTTTTGCAAGGAGATTTTGTCCTTGTATTCATCTTAATTTGTGCACCTTTCACAAGATTGGAGGACTTTAATCCTTTTAAAACCTTATGAAGAAATATAAAATATGACCCTTTAAACAAATTTAATTTTTCAACAAGTTGAGAATGTGAACAATTGCTATAAGCTCATCCAATTAAATTTCTTGATTTTTATCAACTAAAATTATTCATTTAAAAATTATGCCATTATTTAACATGTCATCATAATCCTTGTATACAAAAAACTTTAATTTTTTGTTAAAAAATTCTAATAGAATGCACCATTGTTAGTCCTCTAATATTATTGATTGCCTATGTCAAATTATTCCATTTTTATTTTAGAAAAATAGATACATTTGTTTGAAATTACATAATTTGTAGAAGCATTATATAATCTAGATGTGAATAGATGAATAGGTAACGTATGCATCTTGACCTTTTTTAAGGTTTAAGATCAAACATGTACATCCAAGTTATCATATTTTTCAAATTCATATATTATATGAAATATATGATAAAGGATAATATATTTTTTATCCACATCATATTTTTTTAAAAAATTAATTAACAAGTCTAACCACAAATTAATCTAATAATTGTCATTCACATTCAAAAAAAAACTTGTAAAAATTCTTTTAATTTTCTTTAATGCTACCTTATCAATCTTGATTCTCAATACAATTGCTTAATCTCCTCATAAACTTATAGGTTTTGTGGTGGCATCATTTTTTAATTGATTATCACTAGGGTGATTATGCTATTATTATCTTCATCCATTAATGAATCATTATCGAAGGTCGAAAAATTCATATTTAAAACAAAAGAAATTATGTATTAATTGTTAAAATAATGTATTTTTATGTTTCAAAACCCATTTTGTATAGGCACATTATAAGGTTCTAATAAGTTGGCATAAAGAAAACTTATAACACACAAGAAAAAATAAAAGCAATAGAGTTCATAAAGATTGTTAAAAATTAAAACCTCTTTGTACTACTTCTTTTTTTTTATTACAAAAGTAAACATTATTTAAGTGTACATAAGAACATAAAAGGCATATAAAATAATAAACACAATCAACCAATACATGTAAATGTTTTTATATATGTATGAAGCAAGCCAGGTTTGTGGGCAAGTTTGGAGAATAGACATAAATGAAAAATTATTACATGAATTTCAACTATATGCAAAAATTTATGAAATAAGTTGTCTTGATCATATGACATTGTTTTATTCATAACATCATTATTAAACCACTATGAATGGATATAACAAAATTTGAAGATTATGCATTTGAAAATGATGAAGATTGATGGATTGTCCTTGGGTCACAATAATAAATTAAAATGACAATGTATAATGGTTTTGATAAGATACATGCAAATTTTCACATTATTGTGGGAGTGACATTGTAATTAAAAAATAATATTATTGCATATATGTTCTTATAATAATTAATGGTGTAAGTGTAATAAAATAAAAGACGTATATAAAATAAAAAATTTAATTCTTTTGTAAAGTATTTTTAAAATGATGATGTCAATTGGATAGGAGACACGTTCGAGTTTTGATATGAGTATTTTGGGAAAGGAGAGACATTTCTATAGTTCATATTGCTTCATAAATGTAATTTTATTTGTGACAAAAATATATTTGGATTTTTTTGGGTCAATCCCAAATGTAATATTTGTGGTATATGGTTATTGTGAAAGGCTCACATGATGAATTATCTATTTGTTGCATGACATTTGCATATTTATAACAACAATTGTTTAACATTTGTTAATTATTTTAATAATTGCATGATGTCATTGGGTAATGTTCTAATTAATGCTTTATTTGAGTCCTATCCAATTGTTGGAGAATCAAAAATATTTTAATTGTATTAATAATAATATGCTAGCAATTAATGAATTTGTTGGGTTTTCAAACTTCTAATCCAAGTTTCCTAAGTTTTAGTTGAAATGATACAATGTAATTGCATTATGTATATAATAAATCTTATTTTAAATGATGGATCTTTCACGATTGCTCTTTCATTCTAAAAACATTTCAAATTCTTCAAATCTTTTTTGGCTTATATTTTTTTAAGTCCTCATTTTTCAATATTCATCACCTTGTGACCACCATGTGTTAAGTCAAATTTATTTTTGGCTTATGTGATATACATGATATTCAAATTAACCTTTCTTGATGTGATTTTTATGACCACTACCAATAATGTTTTTCATTAAGCTTGTTGAAACTTTATTTGAACTATCCAAATTGATTTAATTTATTTTTAGAAAATTTTAAATCTGAAATTACATATAGCCCCGCTTCATACGTGCCCCTCATCAGCATCGAAAAACTTGGACCCAACTTGTTCTTTGAAATTTGCAATTTTTATAAGCCCAAACCCCAGCTTGTTCTTTCACAAAAAACCTTAAACCCTAACTGCCGCCCCCATAGTAGTGTACACGTGCATCATCTCCCATTGGACTTGTTCCAAAGTCTAAGAGAAAGATGCATTGTAAGAGAAGTGAATTTTAGAGGTGAAGATGCATTACAAGAGAAGTTCAAGGGATAGTGAATTTTTAAGTTTGAGAACTGTAATTTCCTTCTCCAAATCTGGTGTGGTTGTTTGTTGATGATTCTCGTAGCAAAAGTCCAGTTTGGAGGAAAGTATCATTCTTGAAAGCTAAGTTGTATTCAACAAGGTTACTAGGCCAGAGTGAAACTGATAGCCACCAGTGCACCGTCGTCCTTCATGTCAGGAGCTGTGCTCTTGATGCTAATCAGTTGTGTAGTGCATTCATGACATACTCAGTGACTGGAGCATAAGTCTTGTATGCAATGACAATTGTGTAATCAACAATTGAGCATATTGAATCTCCGTGAAACAGTGGTCAGTGAGTCCTAAAACCTTTTCTTTTTACTCTTCGCAAACTACAATTGGTTTAAGCTTGAACTTTGAGAATATGATGTTAGCTTGGTGCTAGTGGTATTACTCCTATATGGTTACACATCCTACACTTCTGCTGTATATGTATCTAGATTGTGAATGGTTTCACATGGTGGCTGGTGTACCAAAACGTTTGTCTTTGCATTTAAAAGATTAGTGTGGGCTGTGTGTTGTTGTGAACCTCTCCACAAAAATTCCAGATCAGAATTCCTGAGTACTCCGTTAGAGTGTCGAAGGGCTGAGGAATTCTACACAGTGCAGCATGCCACCAACTGCATGCAACCTCCAAGATTAACTAAGGCTACATACATACAGACAATCATGTGCCAAAAGCTTTTGCACCCACATTTTGTGATGAATCCTTGTCTCTTCTGTTGCATCTGAATAGAAGACTGCGTGGTTTGATATGATGTCTCCAGCCAGCTTCCTCCAACAATTTGCCTTTTGTCTTTCTAGGAACTGAAAAAACAAACTGAAAAACAAGGTAAAGATTGATCACCACTGAGTACAATGGCAGCCATCTACTAGCCTGATTTTGTGAGATCCAATACTAGCCTGAAGTCATCAAAAGCAAAGGATGAAATCGGTTGAAATAGCTTGCAGCATTGATCCAATCAAGTACATCTGCTGGCACCATCAGATCATGGGTTTTGAAAGTTGCAAGTCTAGCTTCTATGTGATGAGGAGGAGGAGGATGACATGGAGACAGAGCCATCACTCCCACAGAGATCCATGTATTTCTCTTTCCGTGTCAAATGGGTGCACTCAAAGCCCAGGGATCCTGCCAGTAGCTTTTGTACATTGTTGGCCACATCAATGGGGTCCATGCCACCAGCACAGGTCATCTCCTTTGGCAATACATCAAGAAACGTGATCTGCAGGCTCATTGAAATTCCAATGCAAATTTCTCCATCATCAATCATGTGTACTAGATGATGCAGAACTTTCATGATCGGATCCTCCAAAAGAAAATCAGAAACCCTAAACCCATATGCAAAAAACAGACAAGTCTGCAAGGATTTGCCTGGAAGCAAACCTACCTCATATACAGGCTTGGAATTCATGAAGAAAAACAATGGGTCCACCCACTTCCGTCCACGCGCAGAATTGGCATAAAACATGTCCATCCGAGTGTTTATGGCCACCGGCACAATGTGCTCGGATAGCTCAGCAAACAAAGCGCTGAAGCGCAAAAGGAAAGGCTCCCGACAGGTGGTACCTTCGGGGCAAACGACCAACTCTCCTTCTTCCAATAAGGATTTCATCTTGGCTGCATCTCTCTGCCGGTTCCGTGTCAGTCGGACAGTCACGATCGGCGACAAGATCTCCGCCAAGCGACTGATGCTGTAGGTGGCAGCGGGCACCACGCGATTCAGTGCGATTGCCAGGAACAAAGGGTCAAGCACCGTGCGATGAGTGCACACAAAGAGAATACCCTTTCCGTCTTCCTTCACAGCAGCTGGCGGTGTCCCCTTGACGATCACAGACACACCCAAAACTCGGAAGATGGGTCGAAGTGTCTTTGTGGGTGCCAGAACACCGACGATCATGCGCACGAATGACAGTACGAATCCGATGGGAAGCCACAGGAGTGTGAAGAGCGCCACCAGCGGCGTCGGTCTTTGCACCAAACGACCGTCATGGAATATTACCGGCTTCAGAAGCTTGTTCTTCGACGCAGCCTTTGCATGCTTGTCTGGAGGAACAATGTAACCCTCCTGCAACACACCCACTGAACTTAGATCGAAGGCTTAAGGTTCTTGATCTCGCTTCTGCAGACCAGAAGCCATGGATTGCGAATGCAAGAAGCTCTTGAGCTTGTGGGATCCAAGCAGATCAAAGCCATACATTCTGAATGCAAGAAGCTCTTGAGCTTGTGGGTTACGAGCAGATCAGAATCCATACATTGTGAATGCAAGAAGGACAAAAGACGTGAGGAATTCAGACGGATCCTTAAGGGTTTTTTCTTGCTGTAGAGCTCACCTTACACAAGGACAAAAACGGATGGTCGCTGAGACGGTCACCGATACCGACGTCGGGCATCGTGGTGTCTCCGAACTCACACAGCAAGGCAGCTGCCTTCTTCTTCCCGAGCAGCACTCCAGGAGACATCAACAAGCCAGTGGCGATACCGCTTTTGGTAACATGCAGCTCAGTGCCCAACACCTTGTCAACTCCCAGAAAAGTCACGGCAAAGGGCTCCACCATGATGCGAGGAGTTGCAGTCAAGATGTATCGCTTGCCGAAGGAAGAAACCACACGCCATGTCTCAGAGTGCACATCTTCACTGTAGAATTTCGGTAGTACAGCTCTTGCTACCGACTGAATCTCTTTCTCCCGTAGACCCACGAAAGAAACGAAGATGAGGAGACGGATTCCTGCTTCCTCTGAGACACAATGGTACAAGAACCAGCAGTAAGGTGCTAGGAGCAGCAGCAAAGTGGCACGGATGATTCCGCCTCCTTCGAATGCAAGCAACATGAAATAAGGAAATGAGTTTCCCCTCATCAAGCTTCCGTCAAGATCCGTAACCACCGTCTGCGTGAACCGAGAATTCTCGCTACTGCAATTGGCGATCACGTCGTAGCGCTTGATCCATGCTTTCTCCTTCCGCCCCACCATCATGTCGTCGAACGAGGAAGAATACTTAAAACAACAACAACAACGATGACGACGAAGAATTACCTTGACGACAACCAAGACCTAAACCCTGAACCCTAATTCAAAAAAAAAAATCATTGCAACGGGAGGGGGGAAAAAAAACTTAGAAAATCACTCACAAATCAAACAACAAGAACAACAAAATTTGGAGAATTCAACAACAAGTCGTGGCGATGTAAAAGCTTGGAAGTACTCGCAAATCCAACAAAAACAAAAAAGCTTGGAGGATCCAAAACCAAAGAAAAAAAACCCATATCGATTGCACGGACACATAATTGTGTGTATATAAAGCAAACCATTGAAGCTTGGAAACATTTGAATTTTGTTCTGTCTTACTTGGTGGTAATAAACGGTCCAGTTTTTTTCTTTTGGGGGGGGGGTGGGGGGGCTGGTTTCCCTTGTTCCCAAAGTGTTCCAAATAAGTTCCCCAAGATGTTCCCAATAGCACCTTGGTTTTGCCCAAAGCTCAACTCCCATCAATATGAACTGAAAAAAGTGATCTCTAGGAGAGTACATCTGCTTTCCAAGGGTCCAATGAGAGGTGCTTCTATTGGGGGCATGCCTAATGTTCCCCAAAAATTGTTGATGGACCAATCAATATGGCTCCTTTATTTTTAAAAAAAAAAATTAAAAGAAAAGTTGTGAGTGTACCCATGAACTAATTAATATGAATAAAAATAAGTACCCCTAGTTTATAATCTCAATAGAAATGCTAAAAAAGGGATCATTATTTTCAATGTTTAACAGAATATACGGTTGTTTGCAGGCTTGAAGATAATTTAATAAAAGCCAATGGGATTGCTAGATTTGGTGGTCTGAATTTTTTTTGCCTTAGTTATCTTCAGTGAATTAGGTAATAGCTATTTACAAACAGGGTTCTAGTTGGGGGGTTTTTTTTTTTTCCATTTTTTTTTTCTCAATTATTTGATATGTAGGTGGGTTGGTGACCATCCACAAGAGGTTTTAACCAAATTTGGCTATATGTCATAAAGATAGGTAGCAATCATTTTATTTTTTCATTTTTTTCATACCAAAATTTTGGCAAAATTTAACAAAATTTTTTTGGAAAAACTAGTCTATTGTACACTAAAAATAAAAAAGTTTCCAAAAAATTTCCCAATTTATTTGTCGAAAAATAACATTTCACCAGGAAAAAAAACACCGGTAGCAATATAGTTAGGAAACCCGCCAACTTGGAGGGTAGATCAAAAACTAAAGTATGTATTCAAGTTGTAGGGCGAGGTTCCCATATGAGTGTGTTCTCTCGAGGGAGGGGCTCTCACCGAGTAGATGGTAGTTGGTACCTAAAGTGTGGTTAGTGGTTAACCCCGAATGTTGAGTTTTTGGAGGGTGTTTTGTCCTAAACTAAAGGTGTGGGTAGGAATTAACCAGTGTTGGGCAATTCTTTTCATTAAAAAAAAAAAAAAAAAAAAAAATTCATCCAAAACGATTATGGTTTAAATTCAAAAAAAAAGTGGAATTTAAAATATTTTTTTTTTTTTAATTATAAAAAATTTTTTTTTTTATAATAAAAAAAATAAAATTTTTTTA
>Ga0116227_10010762_pt1 | contig 15766 bp, 17 predicted proteins | sample S1TSphgellanicum_FD_89693 | JGI IMG/M metagenome (GOLD analysis project Ga0116227, IMG submission 89693) | Host-associated microbial communities from peat moss isolated from Minnesota, USA - S1T2_Fb - Sphagnum magellanicum MG | ecosystem: Host-associated > Plants > Peat moss > Unclassified... | reverse complement strand
AGAAATATATTATTTTATTTTTTTTTGTTTTTTTTAATTTTTTTATATATTTTTTAATAAAAAAAATAAAAAAAAAGTTTTTTTTTTTTTTTTTTTTTTTTTTTTCCCCATTTTTGTGATATAAAATCAAAATTAGCCAAATTTACACTAAGAAAAAAAAAACCATATTTTTTGGTAATAAATGATAAAATTAGTCAAAACATTTTTTTCCCTCAAAACACTTATAAATAAATAAATAAACAAATAAATATTCAGTTTTGGGATGTATCCATAGGGGTGATCATACATGAGAAGCTTGAGTCAAATTTGGGTATAAATGACACATGAAAAAATGTAAAAGCAAATTGAGCATCCTTTGATATTGTTGGCTAAATTTATTGGAACTTGATATAGAAAAAAATTGGCATTTCTAATAATAATAATAATAATTCTTAAGACTATTGAAATATCATGATAAAATTTTCCCAAAAACCATTTATTTTTCTCATCTTTTTGTTTTAAATTTGCCAACTCACCATTAATCTTTTTTTTTTTCCTCATTTCTACATCTCTGTGTGGGTGTGGCAAAAAAACTCAAAAACTAGATTCACAAATAATGAAAACATAAAAGTGCCCCAAAGAAAATATTGGCTATTGTCATTATAATCCAAGAGCCCTTGGGCGATTGAACAAATGGGTACATAGAGTTCAATTTGGCAAATACTAGTAGCATATCACCTCTATATCCGAGTAGGTCACACCCCAATGCACACACATCTTTCGCCATTCAAAAGAAAAGCACAATGTTCAATTGAGTTATTAGTGTTGTAGTTTGTAACCCATTTTATGTGGATTTGTGTATGATCACATGTAACAACCCTTGACAAAACTAAAGTTTGTCATTGTTGATTGTGGAGTTGTTGTCACATTATAAAATATATAATTGACCTTGGTAGATTTCATCCTAGCAATGAAGTCACTATGAAAATGTCTCTTCTTTGAGCAAATTTTAGGAAGGATTGCATAGTTTCCATGAATGGCAAAACACACACAAGTGTCAATAGCAAATGTATGTAAGTGAGGAGACTCAAGTTTGCTTGTCACAAACATCACACAAAATCAAAAATTGATCCTAATTCATTATGAAATTTGATGCAAAGGCTTTTTAAAAAAAACCACAACAGTGTAAGCCTAAAATTTGTCACTTGGGGTATAATTAAAATTAGCTTGTAAGCAAAGGACAATATTCTACCATGATCTTATTTAGAGGCTTTAACATAATCATGCATTTACTCTTCACATTTTTCAAAACTTTGTTTCAATTCGTTTTCACGATTCAAGCCAATTTCTAAAATTTCAAGTTTTGTTTCAATAAGTGGTTGAAATAATCATACATATTAAACACGAATGATTCAATCCTTGCAATGAAAATAAAATCACCCCAAGATTGGATTACCAAGTTAGTTTTATGAACAACACAATGAACACCCATTGGAAAAGGTGTCCATGAATTTTTAATTTACTATGCCATTCTTGTCCCCTTGCCCTAAAGACATTCACTCCATTTTTTCAAAAACATAAATTGTTTTTGGAAAGATCTTCCTTGTTTAACCCCCACCTTTCAACAAAGCATTTATAATTACTTTAATTACATTGTTGGACCTAAATCCATTAACAATTTTATTAACACAAATTAGAATAGGCCATTTGGTCCAACCATCAACCATGAAAACATCTTTGCATTATCATATGATTTTTTTAGCTTCTTTCCATCCATTTCATTCATTTACTTCTTCAAAGGCAAGTCACATTGTGGGTCAAATAACTCCACGATTTGCTTAAGGTCAAATGAATTAGGAAGGCTTTCAAGAGAGATTATAAACACATTAAAAATAAGTAAAGGTGTTTGCACATTTACATTTGATGCACACCTAGTCATTAGATTGGGTACACATTTAGAAAAAGGAGGCCATGTTCTAATGGATTGCAACTTGAGCCCACCATCAAAATTATAAAATGGAGGAACCATGGTGGAATTTGACACATGGTGTTGAGGAGTGGTGAACATAAAGTTTCTAAAAGAATTGAAGTACTTGAAGATTGTAAAAGAGTAAAACTTTCTACATAACAATGTAGCAAGGAACAAAATGTGCATAATAAGTTACAAACACAAAGGAGTTGTAAACTTAATTTGTTGATCACTAAGAACATAGAACTTTGTAAGTCAAGGAAGATCAATTAAACATATGAAGAAATAGAAAATGGACACAAATTTGGAATTGTAAACCTAATCACTTGATCCCTAGGAAGCTGAAAAACATAATGCTATAAATTAAAGAAAAATAAAACATGATAGACAACAATGTAGCAAGGAACAAAATGTGCACAAGTTGAAACACAAAGGAGTTATAAACTTAATTTGTGAATCATAAAACCTTATAGGTCTATGAAGAGTAATCGAACAAATTAAGAAATAAAAAAGAGACACAATTTGAAATTATAGACCTAATCACTTGATCACCACGAACTTGGAAAATATAATGTTATAGATTAAATAGTAAAATGTTACAAATTGGTTGCCATTAACCTAATGTAAGAATTAAATGCTAAGGATTCAAAAGCTAAAATGCATCATCATCCTCCAAATTGTTGTCACTTTGTTGCATAATCTCCCTTGAACAACTCTTCAAAGCTGAAATGACTATTCACATTAATCTACATGGTTCCATACACACAATGCCTAAAAATAAAGATACAAACATAACCATTCAATGACAAATTTTTTTTCCCTTATAGAACAAGATGATAGGAATGGTCATCCAAGCTTAAAGACATCCACAAAGGGTGCATAAAAGGTGAATCACAAACATATTGACAATTTGTAAACATTGAAGAGTTGATTATGACAATCTATAATTTGACACACATGAAGATTTTGGTGAAATTTATGCATTTTTTATTGGCAAGTTGAAAAGTTGATAGAAAGTTATGCAATGTTAGTATTTGGAAACACATTAAGTACATCAAAGGATGATTATTAAAGAATGCACATATTAAAAAATTATACACATACCTAGGTAGGATAAACTGGCCCATCACCAAACACTAGCCTATTGTTGAACATTTGGTTAGATCTTTTTCAATTCTTCTCCATTTTGAGTGATTTTAAATGTTATAGGAGCGCCTTTTCAAGCTTTACAAATCATTTTGGAAATGTAAAGCCAAAAGAGCAACCACAAAAGAGCAATAAAGAAAATATGTTTTTTAAAATTGCAAAACACTTTTTTTTTTTTTCATTTTTTTTCATTTTGACCCCTCTTACTTCATGAGTGCACAACTTTCCATTTTTTTTTTCAAATTGAGCAATTTAAATTGCTTTGAAATCATCATCTTAAGCTTTACAAAATCATCTTGTAACTCTAAAGGCAACAAAATAAAATATAAGGATTTTTTGAGGGGATTCAAAATAGGCTATGAATTGTTCAATCAAAATGTTTCTATAAAAACGACCCCCCTTACTTCAAGGGGTTGTAATTTTCTTGCTAGTCCATTTTTGTCAATTTTTAGTGCAATAGATGTGCAAGGAGGAGGCCTCCATCTACTCTTTGGACACCATAAAAAATGGGACTCTCCTGCAAAAATGGTGAGAAACCCTACCTTAAGTGTACTATGACCGACCTTTCAACCCTATATCCAATACTTATATATTTATTGGGTTTGCCCTTAAAATGGACATCAATTGGAAGGGTTGATTATAGGGCATTGAGAGAGAGAGAGAGAAGAGCACATGCAAGCAAACTTGAAACATTGAAAGGCCTAAAAGTGGTAAAAAAGATTGCACTAAAAAAAGGGGAAAATTTGGATTTTGAAAAAATGTTGTCACTTTTCAGCTGGCTTCAAAATTTGTTGCCACTTTGTGTGATTATTTAGGGAAAACTTTGGATAGTTTTGGTAAAGTTGTTGTCAATAAATGCTAAATCTGCCTTGGGATGCTAGTTGTTTATTCATACTTCCAAAAATTAAAAAGAAAACTATAGTTCCACATGGATGGATGGTTGTGGACATGATATTTTTTTCATTGGATTCTTATTCCCCTGCTAAACTCTCCACAGTTGAGGGTTCTAAAATTGGGGTTCATCCAACTGGATGGCATCAAAACTTTGATGCAAAAATGGGAGTGATGCATTTGTGTGTTCAGTGGTTGAAATTTTATAACTATGTAATTAAAAAAATTTGTGCGTATACTTTCCCTTTTGGTGCACCCTATAAAAAAGGAAGTCAAGCCAATGATAACATCTGGTTTTCGTGGTGTAGTTGGTCATCACGTCAGTCTAACACACTGAAGGTCCCCAGTTCGAACCTGGGCGGAAACATCTAAACTTCTTTCAATTTTCGTCTTTCATTTAAAAAACTTTTATTGGCTGACGGCAGGTTTCGTTGACGAAACCGGTTTGGCCATAAAATCGTCGAGAAATGAAATAAGTCCTTTAGCATTTCGGCAGGTAGTGACGTACGTGAGGACCTATTCGTCGACGATTCTCGTCGTCAATCTTGGAGATTCCTGTCGGCTTTCTTCACGATAGTTGTCAATTGACGGACATGAAGACACAATCGTTCACGATCTTCGTCGTCTCTTTCGTCGAGACGACAAGACGAATCTAGGGCAAGCAGCCAAACACAGTGTAAAGAGAAGAATGACAAGCTGCTTTTGCTCTGCACATTGTTCCTTGCTTGCTCGCTTGCCAGCCATCGCTCTTTCTGAGGTATTTAGTTTGCATGCTTGCTGTGGTTCCTTGTTCTTTGTGGGATAAAAGAAGCTTCAACTGTGCTCACATATTGCAGGAGTGCCAGAATTTGCAACCATGGGCGACAGTCAGTACTCCTTCTCACTAACAACTTTCAGGTCCGTGTTTTCTCTCTCTCTCTCTCTCGATGTCGATCACGATGTCTTTCCCTGTCTCTTTTTTATATGCGGTTTTTCTCTGTGTGTCTGCATACCAACTTTAGGAAGGAGCAATTTGTTTCTCTTTTTCCTTAGTACAGAGCAAGCTTCTAGAGGGTTTCCCTCTCACCTTCGGTGTCCATCGCGATCTCTTTCCCTGTCTTTTTTATGTGCGTCTTTCTCTGCTTTTCTGCGTGCCAACCTTTAGGAAGGAGCGATTTGTCTCTGTCTTGTTCTTTGAGTAGAGAGCAAGCTTTTGTAGGGGTTCATGGAGCCTGGATTATGGATCTGGTGATGGAGAACCTAATGGGGATTTTCCATAGACGCCCCTAGCCACCATGAGTGATTTGTATGGCTTGCAGATGTAAGGCCTATTGCTGTCTGGAAAGTGACAGTTTCGTTGCTGTTGGGGGGTTTCGAATCTTGTTGTTGCAGTCCTTCAGGGAAATTGGTGCAAATTGAGTATGCATTGACTGCTGTAGCAGCGGGCCAGACTTCTCTTGGAATCAAAGGTTAGCCCTCAGCAATTTTTTTAGATCCATTGTCTTCTCTAAAGGGATTGTTTATGTTGTTATCATGCTCTCTGCTAACAAACAATCTGATCTTCATAGTTTGTTGGTGTTTGCAGCTTCAAATGGTGTTGTCATTGCCACTGAAAAGAAGCTGCCATCCATTCTTGTTGATGAAAATTCGGTACTTCCTCTGCAAACTTTAGGGCTTTCAGTTGTTGCCTTGTTCCTCTGCTTCATATAGAGCTTTCTTGTTCAGGTACAAAATATTTCCTCTGCAAAGTTTAGGGTTTTCAATTGTTGCCTTGTTCCTATGCTTGATATCCTGCTGACATTCAGCTTTCTTATTCAGGTACACAAGATCCAGTTGATTACTCCAAATATTGGAGTTGCTTACAGGTCAACTTCTGGACTTGGGATACTGGTGAAACTGCATCCACAAGGAAGCAGTTTATTGACTACTTAGTTAGGTTTTCATAGATTTATCTTGTCTCGCTGTACTTGTGGGGTTTAAAGCCACCATTTTCTTTATGGTTGTTGCAGTGGCATGGGCCCTGATTCTCGGGTGCTGGTGCGGAAGAGCAGAAAGCAAGCACAACAGTACAAGCGGCTCTATCAGGTATGGAGTTTTTCTCATCTCCTCTCTGGATGTCCAGCTATTACTTTTTGTTTTGAGGACTGATGTCTGTAAACAGGAGAATGCAGTTGTTCATATGAGAACATGTGGATTAGAGCATTTAACTTCATGACAAAAAATAAGCGTTTAAGCTTCTAGGAAGGGGATGACTTTGAAAGAGTAACTGAGATTATTTTTGGCCCGGAGATGTCCATCTTTGAGGAGGTGACTGTGCTTTTCAACAGGATCAAAACAGCAACAAAGAGAGTTACTAAAAACCACTCATTTGTTTGGCCATGTGTTTAGGTTTGTGAATTGAGAGCTGTTTAACTTGTAATGCAGACACATTTTCATATAAGGATTTGCTGCATGCAGGAACCCATTCCTTTGTCTCAGTTGGTGAGAGAAACAGCTGCTGTAATGCAGGAATTTACACAGTCTGGGTAAGCCCTATTTTTCCCTTGCATTTCTTTAGTCATTACAAATGTCTTGGCATACTTGTCCTGACATAAGAGTTTGCAGGTCAGAAAATCAATGGTGTTGTTTCCTGCAATAATATGTTGACAAGTCAGCTGGCTGTTAATGTGCAGAGGAGTCCGACCATTTGGCGTGTCACTGTTGGTGGCAGGCTTTGATGATAATGGACCACAACTTTATCAGGTTCAGTCACTTCTCATGCTTTCAAGCCTGACATAGGGACCCGGCTATGGTAGAGTGGTATAGGAGGATTGTGGTTGAGTGGCCTTCCTTAATGTCTTTTTTGATGATTCTGGTAGATGAAGGTTTTGTGTCACTAAAACCTAAAGGATGATTTTCTACACAAGAATTCGTGTAAGCCAGCAAGTTCTTATCCCTTAAATGTCCAGCATCAACAACATGCTGATCCATATGTCAAGACATGTCAAACGATGGCCAAACTTGATTCTATGGAATTGAAGTTACCGGCAAAATGCACACTGCTCATTTCAATCAATCAGTGGTATTTGAACTATAAACTTGGGAACAGAGCAGATATTTTTGTAGCTTGAGACTGATGTTCCAGTGGTGGTAATGGTTGAAAGTTACCTAATGTTGGAACTTGTGAGATCATGTATGTGGCTGTAGGTGGACCCCTCAGGTTCTTACTTCTCATGGAAGGCATCAGCAATTGGCAAGAATGTTTCCAATGCCAAGACCTTTTTGGAGAAGAGGTGTGGTGTTTTTTCCTCTGTTCTGTTTGGATTCATTGATCTGGCTATATCTGTTGAGATCGCCTTACCATGCGCTTGCATTCTGGGGGTGAAGGAGTATTTAATGGTATATTAATGTGGATATGATCGGTTGACCAGATATACTGATGATATGGAGCTTGAAGATGCAATTCACACAGCTATTCTTACTTTGAAAGAAGGGTAAATGAATTCTCTCCTAATTTTGGGTGTGCTATTTCATGCTCATGTCACTGTGTAGTTTAACATTGGGTCCTCTCAATGATGATATTGTCTCAACCCTTACCACAACTCTGGGTTTGGCAGATTTGAGGGCCAAATATCAGGCAAAAACATTGAGATTGGGATTGTTGATGCAAGCCGCAAATTCAGGTTAGTCTCAATCCTTTCCCCTTCTTTTTTCTTCCCCCTGCATACTTTTAGTTCCTTGGAAGAAGTGGGATATATTCACTCCTGCCAAATGTTGAACCTGAATGGAGTTTCTCAAGAGGTGGAAACATCCAATCCTGGGAGGTTGTCCTGCATGGTTGAGTCCAAAGACAAGCAGTTTACTGACTTGTTTATGACTATTGTGTGAAATATCCCCTGCAGAGTCTTGACACCAGCAGAAGTTGACGATTATCTTGCTGAAGTGGAATAACTGCCATCCTGTGTTTTTTGAGTATTGAAGGCAAGCAAACCAGCAAACCAGTTTAGCATATTTAGGGAGATTCTCTCATGTCAGATTGAAAGAGATGTTTTATCCAGAATGGTGCTTTAAGGGCATGTTTTCTTGTCATTAGGTTGTCATCACTGGCTCTCTTACAGTCAACACTCTCAGTTGATGTGACAGCACAAAACTTCTGGTTGAAATGTTCTCATCAAAGTCTGATGCATACCATCCAGTCTTTGGATTTTGCGTGCATATTGATCATTTTGGTTGGCATTTTATTGCATGAAAAAGTTTCATTGACCTATTTACATCTGACTACCGTGTGAGTCTAGAACAGGTGATTCAACAAGACCACCAATTGAGAGAAAGTGTAAAGAGATATTTGAACTCATAGATCCAAGTGCCAATGTTTCAGGGAACAAGGGAATTGCAGTAACATGAGGCGTACCGAAGCAGCAAATTCATGGTCAGGGTCAAGCCCAGAAATTTCTTTTAGAGATGCTAGGTAACTCCTTGCTGGGCTTTCCTTGAGCATTGCACACCACTATGTGCTTTTTTTAGGAATTTTTTACAAATCAAATCTATTGCAAAAGACAGATTGAATACAAGACATGAGCTTCTTCATCTTGCCAAGAACTCACACTTGCTTGAAACAACATGGATGTCGGAAGGAGGCAAAGCATTAACTCCATTTTTGTTGGGATTCTGCATTTTGTCAAACATAATGACTTTCGGAAGGCTGCAAAACACAAGCTCTCATCATTTCTTTAGGAATTCACACTGTATACCGTGTTATGTTGAACACTGCTAAGGATTCTTTTTCAGAAAATGAGAAAAGACCCCTAAAATTTGTGATTTTTAGGGATTCTTTTGCCATTTTTCAAAAGAAAAACAATTGAATTAACCACCTCCAGACCTAGGCACTTCCTAGGTTGCCACTGGTAACAACACTTTTGTGAAAATGTTATTGCCCACCTAAGACTGCCATTTGATGCTCATTAGTGCTGGGGATCCTTGCTAAGTGGACCTACTTCAGGAATTTGGGGAAAAAAAACTCTGGTAAGGATCTCACTGGCAGGCCTCAGACCTCGCACAACGTCCCTACGCCTATGCATATTGGACTCCAAAAAAAACCCCTCTTATAATTTTTGCATTAAAACGCTTTAGACATAATTTTCTGTGGTGAAGTGAGGTTTTAGGGTTTGGGATCTAGGGTTTAGGGTTTAATTTCATCTGGGCATGGAAATCATGTTTAGGGTTTCGGGTTTGGTGGGGTTGAGAGAAACTTTGAAGAATGAAGAAGCTGAGAGAGAGAGAGAGAGAGAGAGAGAGCGATTTCTGTGGATTTCAGGCAGGCAATCCAGCGATTTCGGCAGACAGGATCCAGAGTTTTGATGCGAGATTGGCGTCGTATGCAATTGGGTTTGCTAGTACTTCTTTGCAATTGCTCAAGAATCTGCTGCTGCCGCTTCTATTGGTGCTTTCTCTTCTTCTTCTTCTTCCCCAGCAGTAGTTGGAGAGATTGCGGATTTGCCAGTCCAACGCAACTGCACACACGAGGACGAATTCCGATAGTGTTGGCGCCACTACCTGCAGTTCCAAAGGATGCGCACCCTGATGAGCGGATCATTGAAAGCCAGATCCTTAAGCTGGAGTAGCAATTCTAGACATAAATTTCACGGATTCAACAAAAACAAGAAGCAGCAGGACGTGCAGCGTTGTTGAGAATCGATATTGTAAAGTGTAGCTGCAGGCTAGGGTAGTGAACTTCTGCACCATCGGCCACGCAAAAGCTCCCCTCGCAAACAATCGAAGAGACGCTGTTGTGTTTTGCAGCTGTGCATCGTCATGCACTAGTGGTGTCGTCGCTGCATGAAGCACTGGTAATGCACCATCCCATGTTGGAGCAAACGCAATCTGCACAGATCTAACTGGATTCTAGATGAGTACTGTCACCTAGAAAAACATTGTTGACATTGGAATCATGCCCATTCTTTTTCTCCACTTTGTTGATCTCTAGGTGGCAGTAAAAGGAGGCACTAAATGGGTGTGGACACTGCTTAAAAACTGGATTCTTAAATCTTTGAAAGAGAAACACAATAATTTGGATTGTCAATGATCAAACTTTGATGAAAATTGATAATGTTTCAAAAGATCTTAAAGAGAGATAGAGAGCTCTCTCACCTTCTAGAGGTAGCAAATCAATTGCAACAGAGGTATATGTATACTTAGGCTGCAGTAGTCTAGGAGGAGGTGAGATGGATAAGCTTGCTTCAGTACCTTGGCAAGCCATTTCCATGGTGGTCGATTGAATTTGGTTCTTTTCCAGATGTCACTGGCAACTGCTCCTGTAATTTCCAACAACGACAACAACCCAAAGCAGCGCTTAGAGAGATTTTGTGATCAGAACTAGCAGCAGCAGCTGCTTGGACATGATCATCAACAGATATTGAGGGAATTTCATTCATGGGTAGTACTTGTGGAATTAGATGATTGAGTTTTGTCTCGAACCTGGATCAACTGCACATGCTTGAACCCCTTTGCCTGCGATCAAATGCGCACAAAACATATTTTGTGTTCAAACACAACTCATGCGACTGACTTTGCCATAAATATTTGGTACCTGCAACCGCAAGAAGTTGCAGAGAAAAAAATACAAGGAATCTGAAATTTAATTGCAGCATTCTGATCATGATCAATGCCCAGGATGAAGTTCCCTGCAACTTGACGATGATCACTGGTACTTACTAGAACGTCTGCAGTACCTGAGTCTGCAGATCATGCAATGTACCTTGCTAGCGGCGTTGAAGTTCGAAAGTGAAGAGAATATTGGCCAGTTTGACTTCCGCGTAGCTGGCTGCTTCGAAATCTCGTAGAAATTTTTCCTGTCAGGAGGAAGAAGAAGAAGAAGAAGAAGAAGAAGAAGAAGCGTTTTTTCCAACAAGTCAACAAGCTGAAGCTTCATAGTCGATCTCCAACAACAAACATTCTTCCGACTAGTTAAGCTTGAAAGCATAATTAATGATCATAGTCTCCAAAGACAACAAACATTCTTCCCCAGAGCTTGAAAGCAGCTACGTCTACGTCAAAGCAGTTGGAAGTCTAGCTCTCATGTAGTTACGGATCATCTGCATCGTGAGAGGCTAAGCAAGCTTGCTACATACACACGCGGAGGACGTCATGATATACCGGGTCGTGCATCTTCGCTTGTCGATGCCGGATTGAAGACACATTCACCACCTGCAGATTGAACACAGTCCGCCACTATTACTGTATGTTAGAAGATTTTTTCCTAGCTTCCGAGCTTCAGCGCAAGAATCCAACAACAACCAGACGTCCGAAAATTGAGAAAGGCATGAATCGACGACGGACGGATCTTACCCTTGAAGGAGCAGCAGCAAGGAGATTCTCCTCCAGCAACCGAGTGAGCACATAGGAACCCAAATGGTTGATCTGCACAACACCATATTCCCCCCCGGCCTTATCATCATCATCCAGATGAAGCTGCTCGAGAATCCCCAGCTTCCGAGTTTCTGAAGAAGATCAGCTGCTGCACTAGTGGTTCAATACGGCCTTGGAACTCACCCAACTTGGATTTCAATGCAGGCAGGCCGGAGAAATCAGGACTAGAAGCTGCGAGCTCGCAGTTTGTGATCAGATATAATGAAGTCTGGCTGTAGCACCAGCGAGAAGGAAACAGATGATCTAGATCATATAGTCGACATGAGGGATGGATCATGAGCAACAAGATCCAGCAACAACAAGATCCGCGCGAGCGATGACAGCAGGCGTGGCGCAGGCAGGGATGATGAGGGTGAAGGAAAAGGATCAGAGGCTGAATCATTGGTACCTGAGCAGATCCGCCAACTCCCTCGGCTGTGTACCAGGGAGGTCCGGTATTATGGATCAGATTTACACCAGCATTGTTGACCTGGTGAAGGTCATGATCCACGATTGCACGCATGTTCGATATATGAGCAGTTCTAGACTCTTAGGAAGCTGTGCAGATCAATATTAGACTCTTGACAAGATCCATGCATGCATGCAGAAGAAGAATTTTGCATCATGATTACAGCAGCAGCTGCACTAGCTGGTCATGATCATGATCTTGAAGTAGCAGAGATGATCAGTTTGCAGAAGATGCATGATGGAACGTTTACCAAGAGATGGAGAGGTAGATTGCGAGACTTAAAGTCTGTGGCACACTTGCGTACAGATTGCAAGCTCTGTAAATCCAGCACCAAGATATCTACATCTGCCTGGCCTCCAGGAATATGAGAGCAGCTCTGCGGATATGCAGCAGCAAGCCATACACACACACACAAATAAAATCCCAAAAACAAATTGTATTTCCGAATGAACATTCATGCAGCATGATGGTAGACATATTATATAGAACTGTTGAGCATTCTTGGAGCTGGCTCGCAGGAATATATATTCGAGCCGAGAACTGATCCACAAGGAGCTCTTGGATGATTGTCTTGCGGGAAAATTGTCTAACTTTACCTCCAAGAATGGACTTCAGAACGCAAGTAAGTAACAGGGAATTGTGCAACTCAGGGAATTTTGCAACATTCTCAGGGATGCCTGAGGCCTCGCAGGGAAAGTTCAATTATGCCTTGTCTAGAAGGGTACTGCGAACCAATGTCAAAAGGGAAATTGGGCACATAGACCGTCATGACACATTATGTGTCCTGGTTGTAGAGCACCTAGCTCTTGCGGGAAACGATAGAATTTTCCCTTTGACATTCGTTCTAAGAGGGATTTCTGAGTTTTCGAACTGAGAGCTTTCCCACATTGCACACAGGGAGTTGGAAGAAAACTCATTGTGCATGCGTGAGAGAGAGAGAGAGATGGGAAGAACGACCTGACGAATGTAAGTAGCAGCTTCGCGTGCTTTGTCCGCATTTCGACACGCCAGAAACACTTTCATACCGGCTTTTGCCAAACCGAGCGCTGTCTCTCTGCCGATTCCGGTGATGGCTCCCGTCACAATCGCAACGCGCTTGGAGGCGTCGACGTCCATGATCACCAACGCGCGCGCTCTCTCTCTCGACAATCCCTTTTGCGACGACGACAACGACGATCGCGACGACGGGGGCGCACACACACGAACAACAAAAACAACACTATCGACGGTCGCTAGAGAATCGAAAGCTCGAGGCTCGCGTCGCGTCGGGTCGGGTTGGGTGACACCACCCGCTGTGAGGGAACCCGGAGATTCAACTAATTTTGTACAATTGTTTTTTTTAATAGGATATTTGGTTTGGAGCCAGAGTGGCTGATATCAGTGTTTTTTTTTTTTTTTGGCGAAATTTCGCTGAATGGCGAAAAACGAGAAAACCGGTGCTGATTGTACAAGGGATTTGGGGGGGGGGGAAACTGGAAAAGTCGCCATATTTTGAAGAAAAAAATTCACATGTCGCCATATTTTGACCATGAGTTTTTTCTGCTCGCCAGAACTAGGCAGGAATGAACCAAACCTATTTTAGCAAATTTTCTCGAATTTTACACCTTTACAACAATTATTCCAAATTTTTGTCACAATAGTGCGAAAATTTATCCCAAAGAAAAAACACTATTCGGAAGATGCAGAAAAAGTGGGAAGATTTAGCCAAATCTGGCTATAAACCATATATGAAGTACAAATCTTTAATCATCCTTCTACATTTTGGCTGCACACTGAAAACAGAGATAGAAACCTGGAAATAAAAAATAAATAAAAAATAAATTCCAAAATTCCAAAATTCCAAAATCACATTATATATATGTTTTTTATTTATTTATTTATTTTAAGCCTGGTATTTTGTGAAATATTTTGGAAAATTCATGTAGGTAAATATTTGAGTATCCAACTAAAGGTCCTAAACCTTGAGTTGGAATTGAAGTTGAGAATTGTTTTGGCATGGATCGTGTGAGGGCAGTAAAGTTAAAAGAGTATGCAACAAACTTGGTTGGGAAATTATTATGAATGTTCATGAAATTTGTTTTGTATGAATGGAACAAAGGAATCAAGAGTTTGGAAAATATACTAATGAAATGACTACCTAAATGTAATCATGAATAGCATTATAGTTGTAACAAATACACAAAATAGGAATATTAATAAGAAAGTTGGATGTGGATATTATGATGAAATGAGCAAAAACAAGGGCATGAATCAAAATGAATTTAGCATGCAAAATGATAGCTATATGGGTTTTTTTTGGATTTAAGTCATCCATAATTTTACATTGATCAGATTGCAGGGTAAATGTTTTGTTTCATAATGCACATGGATACTACAAATTTCTCACATTTAGGTTAATAATTTCCATGAAATCACTAAAGTCAAAGACAATTTATCAAAATATTACAGTTTTCGGTAAAGTCAGGAGAACACGGCACCAGTACCCTGAGTTTGGTCCAAAACAGGGTGAAATATGTACCACTTTTTTGTGGCAAACTGAGTTTGATACGGTTTTGACCCATCTTTCCTTTTTCCTGGGAGCTTTCACAGCTGCTATATAAAATTTCACTGCTCCTACATGTACAACTACTATAATTACCTCGAACCTTGTGCATGAAATGCTGATTTTCAGCGTTTCACACCCAGATTTAATAAAACTTCATTACTTTGCAGACCTCATTCAAAGAGGGGATAGATCATAGGAAGTGAAAACAGGCCCAAAGACAGGGTAAAGACTGGATTACTTTAAGGAAAACTCTATTGTATGATGAATTGACATATGTTGATGGTGTTGGACCATGTTTCCCACAAATTTTCCCTATTTGAAGACTGACAGGGTATGTATATACATATATGACCTTACAAAGAATGGAACAGTACAAATAGTGGGCAAGTGACAATCACGGAAACATACTTTACAAAGAATCAAACAATAGAAACAGTGGGCAAGTGATGGTCAAGGAAACTTACCTTTTACAAAGAATTGAACAATACAAATGGTAGGCAAGTGACAGTCATGACAACATACCCTTACAAAAAATCGAACAATACAAAGAGGTGGCGAGTGACAATCATTGAAATGTAGCATTACAAACAATCAAACAGTAAAAATAGTGGGCTAGTGACGGTCATGGAAACATGCCCTTACAAAGAATTGAACAGCACAAAGAGTTGGTGATTTTATTTGGGCAGTTTTGAGAATTATATCTTTTGGGAGGATTGGATCCAGATACCATGCTTTATTGATGATAAAAATTCTAGAAGGTAGATAGAAGGTATCTATATCAATGATGTGAAAAAATTACTGTGCGAAACTGTATTGAGATGAGTCAGAAGTGGATGGCCAAAATTGGCCATCCAATGTAACCCTACACAAAATCATAAAAAAATTAATCTATTTTTGGGCAGCAAGAAATCACCACTATTTGGTGCTGTTCTGACTCTTGCTGTGTTTTGAGCGCCTTGTATGACCTGACCCCTCTCACATGTTCCTCAGTTTTGTAGCATTGGAGAAAAGTAAAATTTGGAAGTGACGTTGTTAGATGTTGCCCAAGCTTGAAAAAACCTGCCATCATGGCTCGAGAAATCCAAATGGGACAATTGTAAGTGTGAAAAGATGATATGACATGTCACCTCTACCATAAGGGTGTCAGTAAAAGCCATGTAAATTCTATGAGTCCTCTGAGCTGATTTAGTAAAGTTATCACAAAGTAATCTTCAGTTTCAGCCTCACTTTGATCCTGACTGTCTCACTCATCCTCCCTTTTTGAGCTATTCATAAAGTTGTGCAAAGTGAGGCTCAAAACAGCCCTCAAAACACAGGATAAAATATTGTAAACCCCCTTTATAATCATGCCCTTGTTGACCTTTTTTTTTTTTTTTTTTTTTTTTTTTTTTTTTTTTTTTTTTTT